>OAUQ01000221.1_pt1 | contig 24566 bp, 20 predicted proteins | sample 1476151 | NCBI WGS metagenome assembly OAUQ01 (sample SAMEA2580008, study PRJEB22360) | human gut metagenome | biome: human gut; feature: human-associated habitat; material: faeces | place: Denmark | collected 2008/2010 | reverse complement strand
CACAGACAGAACAGAAAAAAGTGGAGGAGCTGCCGGCAATCAGAAATACGGCTGTTGTACAGGCGGTCAAAGAAGTTGGTCCGGCTGTCGTTGGGATCACGACGCGGGTTTATGATAAAGATATTTTTAACCGCCGTGTGGCGGTGGGGCAGAGTGTCGGTTCCGGTGTTATTTTTGATAAGAAGGGATATATTGTTACGAATAATCATGTCGTGTCAGGCAGCAAAGAAGTTAATGTTTCTCTTTCCAATGGACAGACTGTCCCCGGCAAAGTAGTGGGAACCGATGCGTCTACTGATTTGGCGGTGGTAAAAATTGATAGCAGCGATAGCTTGCCTGTGGCGGTCCTTGGTGATTCTGACGCACTTCAGATAGGGGAAACTGCGATTGCTATAGGGAATCCCCTCGGTCTTGAATTTCAAGGGACAGTTACGGTTGGTGTTATCAGTGCATTAAACAGGTCGCTTGACGATATTGATCAGCGTTTTAAATTAATTCAGACTGATGCGGCCATCAATCCGGGAAATTCCGGTGGTGCTCTTGTGACGGCAGATGGGAAAGTCGTAGGAATTAACAGTGCGAAAATATCCAAGGAAGGCATTGAGGGAATGGGGTTTTCTATTCCTATTAATCAGGCGAAGGGAATTATTGAACAGCTTATTGCCAATGGCAAGGTGGTCAGAGCATATTTGGGAGTTTATGCGGCGGATAAGGATATTGCAGCCCGCTATGGATATCAATGGGATCATGACTCGGGAGTTCTTGTCATGAAAGTGGCGAAGAACAGTCCTCTGAGTTTGACTGATGTCCATATAGGGGATTATATTTTATCTATTGATGGCAAAACGGTCAATACCGTAAAAGAAATGAGGGAAATTATTGATGCTCATAGACCTGGAGACAAGATTTCCCTGGTGTATGAACATAATGGCAGAAGCGAAACAACGGAAATTCTTTTGTCATCGGTATCTGAAAGTGGTCAGTAATGAGATTCTCGATCCGGGCTATTGGAAAGATAAAAGAGAAATGGATGCGGGAGGGTATTGAAGAATACTCTAAACGTCTGAAGCCTGTGGCAAAAGTGGATGTTTTAGAGAGTGATGAAGAAAAGATGCCGGAAAATCCTTCTGCGGCTGTAAAGGGAAAGGTGCTGGAAAAAGAGGGAGAAAAGCTTCTGAGATCAATTCAAGACTCAGGTTGTGTGGTGCTGCTGGACATGAATGGGAAGAAAGTTTCTTCTGAAGAATTGGCCGCATGGATCGCGCAAAAGACCATCATGGGTACGAGCCATTTTTATTTCATAATTGGTGGTCCCTATGGTAATGGGAAAAATATCCAAGCGCGTGCTGATCTTAAGTTATCAATGGGGCCGATGACTTTTACACATCAGATGGCGAGATTGATACTGTTTGAACAGCTTTATCGTGCTGTAAAAATTAATCATCATGAGCCATACCATTTGTAAAAAAATTTAAAGTTTATTTGCGGAGTTTGATAAAATTGTTTAAGATATAAAAAGAAGGTTTTTCTTCTATACAAATTCAAATTATGTCAGGAGGGATAATCATGGGGGAAAAAATAATCAAAGCAAAAGATTTTATGACCAAGTATGTGTTTAGCATTCCACCTGACGTAACTGTTCATGAATTGGTAAAATTATTTGTTACTCATCCGGTGAGTGCTGTCCCTGTGGTTGGTGACGACAATGAGTTGCTGGGAATTGTTTCAGAAGGTGATCTTCTTTATAAAAAAGTGAAACCTAAGGTGCCGGCATATTTGGATATTTTAGGTGCAAATATCTATTATTGCGGATTCGGCAGGTATGAAAGATCTTTCAGAAAGCTTTTGGCGACACAGGCTGCGGATTTGATGACAAAGGATGTTCGCTGTGTGACACCGGAAACAGATATGGAAACAATCATGAACCTTATGATTGACGAACATTTGAAAACAGTACCGGTTGTCGAAAAGCCCAACCGGCTTGTAGGAATTATTACACGGCATGATATACTGGGTGCTATTGCGGCAACTGAATTGGAAGAAAAGATGGCAGAAAACCATAAAAGTACAGAAGAATAGGGAGTGATAAAGGGCGGTATGGTGGCTGCCCTTTATTTTTCTTTTATGATGAAAGCCGATTTATCAGGTTCCTTGAAAAGATTTTTGAATTTTGCTATGATACGAATGATTTTTACCTTATAATAAAATCGAAATAATAAAATCGAAGTAAACCATGGCTTTTTATAAATGATGGAGTGATTTTTTTGGAAAAATTGATTATTCATGGAGGACATTCTCTGCGCGGCACTGTGCGTGTATCCAGTGCTAAAAATGCGATTTTGCCTATTATCGTGGCGACATTACTTCCTGTTACACCGGCGACTATTGTAGATGCCCCTCATTTGGATGATGTTTCCACGATTTGCAGCGTCCTTGAATCTTTGGGTGTGAAAGTAACTCATGGAGAGGGGCGTATTACATTTGATGCGGTTGAAGTAAATAAAACAGAAGCTTCTTATGAACTGATGAGCCGTATGAGGGCGTCTTTCCTTGTCATGGGTCCCCTTCTTGCGAAGATGGGGCATGCGAGGATTGCCCTTCCCGGTGGCTGTATGATAGGAAGCCGCCCGATTGACCTGCATCTAAAAGCTTTTGAGGCTATGGGAGCTGAAATTCATGTAGGAAACGGATATGTGGAAGGATGGGCACCCGGCGGATTAAAGGGAAATACCATTTATCTGGATTTTCCCAGTGTAGGTGCCACGGAAAATATATTGATGGCAGCTGTAACAGCAAAGGGACGCACCATTATTGAAAATGCAGCAGAAGAACCGGAAATTGTTGATCTTGTTACATTTCTTAATGGAATGGGTGCAAATATTAAAGGCGCAGGTACGAATGTAATCCGCATTGAAGGTGTGAAAGAGCTGTATGGCGTAGACCATACGGTTATTCCTGACCGTATTGAGGCGGGAACCTTTATGATCGCAGCGGCAATGGTCGGTGGTGATGTATTGATTTCCAATGTACTTACAGAACATTTAAAACCACTGCTTGCGAAGTTAAATGAGGCGGGAGTAAAAGTGGTCAAAGATATTGACAGTGTCCGGGTCATTAGTGATGGTAAGATACGTTCCACTGATATTAAGACATTGCCTTATCCGGGGTTTCCCACGGATTTGCAGGCGCAATTTATGGCGCTGATGACCATTGGTGATGGTTTAAGCCGTGTAACGGAAACTGTTTTTGAAAACAGATTTATGCATGTAGGTGAATTGCAGCGTATGGGTGCTTCCATACAGGTAGAAGGCCGTACGGCCAGCATCAGAGGGGTACCGTTTCTGCGGGGGGCTTTTGTAAGAGCCACAGATCTTCGCGCCGGAGCAGCGCTGACTTTGGCCGGCTTGGCGGCGCATGGGCAGACCGAGATTGGGGAACTTCACCATATCGATCGCGGCTATGATCGTCTTGTGGAGAAATTACAGGGGTTAGGAGCTGACATTGTCCGTGTCACCGAAGACTAAACGGGAGAGAAGTAAAAATACATATCTTCAACGTTCCCTTTTGCTTGATTGGGTAGGTGCTTTTGGCGCGGAAGATATAGGTATTGATTTAGGGACATCCAATGCAGTTATTTATGTAAAAAATAAAGGTCTTGTGTTTCCTGAAGCTGCTGTAGTGGCAAAGAATGAAAATACTAAAAAGATATTCGCTTATGGTGTTCGCGCGGGAGAAATGGAAGGCCGTCTTCCTAAGGGGCTCCAGCTTATACGCCCGCTTAAAACCAGCGCAATCATTGATTATAACAGTGCAGCATATCTGATGAACGCTCTGATTAACCAGTCCTATCTGAAAGGTATATTTTTCCACCCGCGTTTACTGATGTGCGTGCCGGTGGGGATTTCAAAGGTACAGCGCAGGGCTCTTCTTGAAGCGGCTGTAGCTGTAGGAGCGAGAAAAACAGTACTTATTGATCAGCCGATTGCAGCAGTTATGGGGCTTGGTTTAAAATTAGATCGTATGCAAGGTGTGCTCATTGTAGATATTGGCGGCGGATCGACAAAAATTTCTGTCGTATCCAGGCATGGTGTAGTAAATAGCCATTTTTCTACAGAATCGGGAATGCTTATGGATGAAGCTATTATGAATGTGATTTTGGAAAAATACCATATTCGTATTGGACGTAAAGCGGCAGAAACATTAAAAATGGCTCTTGGCGTGGAATGGGATTTAAATCGCGATACCCGTATATGTGAAGTCTGCGGTATCTCAACAATTACAGAACTTCCTGTGAAAATTGCTGTAACAGGGGAGATCGTTGCCCAGGCGCTGAATCCGATTTTATACAGGATATTTTCAGGTATTACTTCTGTGATACAAATGACACCGCCGGCAATCCTGGGAGATATCCGGGAACATGGGATTGTATTGATCGGTGGTGTAGCGCAGCTGAAAGGATTAAAAGAGCTCGTATTGAAAGTAACAGACATGAAAGCACATGTGGCGGATCATCCTTCTTATGTAAATGCAGTAGGCGCAGGATCTGCCTTGGAGTATATGGATTATTTTCGTGATTCATTGCAGGATTTGCATTAACAGCAGGAAAGAACTGTCTTGGGATAGTTCTTTTTCTTTAATTCGTAAAGAATGCTTTCTTTTGAGTGTGAAATTACTTATAAAATGTTAAAATAAAAAGTAGTTTTTATAAAAGTGAGGTTATTATGAAAAATTCAACAAAAATAGGAATGGCGATTATTGCCGCTGCGAGTATCTTAGGTGCTGCATATGTATACGCTTTTACCGGGGTGGTAGAAGAAAAAGCAATTATGGGGGGGACGGTTGTATCCGTCGTCGAACCGGGAACTGCCGTAAAAGAAGGCGATGTGTTGGTAACAGTAACTTCTTTGGCCGGAGCGGTACCTGCATCTCGGGCTGCTGCTGATGGTGTCGTTAAAGAAGTCAAAGTGGTTAAAGGACAAAGCCTGAATAAGCAGGATGTCGTGGCAGTTATTGAATATCGCTGATTATCTTAGGAGAATTTAAAATGTCCGGTTTTAGAATAAAATACAAAGTACTGGCTATATCAGTATGTCTGGTGTTTGCAGGTTGGGCAGCTGTTTCAGCAGAAGAATTTCTTCCTGTTTCCGAAGTGCGTGAAGGAATGCATGGATATGCAAAAACGGTCGTTCATGGAACACAAGTAGAGACCTTTGATGTTGATGTGCTTGGTGTAATGAAGCAGAAAGGCGCCACGGGCGGGGATCTTATCCTTGTAAAAGTATCGGGGGATCTGATTGATAAGACGGAAGGGATTGCTCAGGGAATGAGCGGAAGTCCGGTTTATATTAACGGAAAACTTTTGGGTGCCATTGCGTATGGATTCCCGCAGTCGGGGGGACGTATCGGTATGGTGACTCCTATTTCAGATATGCTTGAGCTTTGGCTTACCGATAATAAGAAGTCCGCTTATATACCAAGGCCGTCTTCTGATCTAATCCCTATTGATACGCCGCTTATGGCATCGGGATATAGTGCGGGAGGCATGGAATATCTGTCTGATAAGATGCAGGATTTCCATATGATTCCTTTTTCGGCCGTCTCCGTGGATCAGGATACCGTTGCAAGACCGCTTGAGGCGGGTGGTGCAGTGGCGGCTTCTTTGGTGACAGGAGATTTGAAATTAGGGGCGATTGGAACGGTTACTTATGTAGATGGAAACCAAATGCTTGCTTTTGGGCATCCTTTCATGAGCCGGGGAAATACCGGTTATTTCATGCATAATTCTTACATATTTACTGTAATTCCAAGCAAGAATATTCCCTTTAAATTGGGGTCTGTAGGCGCAGAAATTGGTACAGTAAATCAGGACCGTGGCGCGGGAATCGGTGGAATCAGCGGAACATCTCCGGATTTTGTGGCACTTCATGCGTTCGTAAAAGACAAAGATACGGGTGTGGAAAAAGATTTAAATGTTCGGATGATACAAAATGAATCCTTGCTGCCTACGCTTTCTGCTACATCTGTTTATAATGCAATCAGCACGGCCATGGATCGCCGCGGACAGGGGACGGTGAAGTTTACTTATACTTTGCACCCTAAAGACATGAAGCAAAAACCGTTTACCCGGACAAACATGTACTGGTCTTCTACCGATATTGCAGAACGAAGTGTGGATGAGATTTATCAGATAGTGAAACTTTTGGAACAAAATCGGTTTGAAAGTTATGCTCTTAGAAATATTTCCATGGATATGGAAGTGACGCAGGAAAGGAACACAGCAAAAATCCTTGATGCATCCGCATCACCTGTTGTGGTAAGTCCGGGAGACACAATTTATGTCCGTGCTCGTCTCCAGCCTTGGCGCGGAGAGGTCTTTTATAAAGATTTGTCTTTTGATGTGCCTGAAGATCAGCCGCTTGGGAATATGGTGCTGGAAGTACGTGGTGGAGGTGTTGTACCATTACCGTACCTGCTCCAGCAGCAGAAATACAATCTAACGGAAGAAATATTAAGCCGTCTCCGCAGCTATAAGAATTTTGATGATCTTCACGGAAAACTGATGAAAGAAGATCAGAACAACCAGGTTGTGGTAGAAATCATTGATCCGGATGTCAGCATGGTTTCGAAAGAGGAAGATGGTAAAGTGAAAGCGGAAATTCAAAACAAACCGGCGGGTAAAGATCCGGTAGATTTAAAAAAGAAAGAAGGCGGAACCGGCCTTGATACTGATAAAGAATCACCAAAAAGCCGTGTGGATACGGACTATGTTATTTATGGTGATGGGCAATTTACGTTCAAGGTGATGAATCCATCGGACAGGGATACTGCTTTGAAAAAATTGGCTAAATCAAATAAAAAACTTTCTGCCAAAATGACGACGGAGGAAAAGAAATTGATTGACGGTGAAAAAACAGATGAGAATACTGATAAAAATAAATCGGAAAAATCATCACCGGGGCCTAAAGATAACGGGAATAAGGGGAAAAAATAAAAATGACGTATAGTCAAAAATATTGTATCAAACTATATTTTGAGGTATTATATTAGGGATTCCTGTAGGTTTAGGAGAAAGAGGTGTTACGGTGGGATTTTTTGAACTGCTTGGCAGCAAGACCATTGGTCTGTTCCATCAGCTTGGCGCCGTAATATTGCTCCTGAATTCCTCATGCAAGGAGTTAAATCATCTGCGTTTTAGGGAAACGATTAAGCAGTGTCTTGATTTGGGGGTACTGTCATTTCCCATTGTAGCGTTGACCCTTTTATTTACGGGGATGGTTCTTTCTGTGCAGATTGCGGGAGAACTGACAAAATATGGCGCCGGTTTTACTGTCGGTGCAATTGTAGCTATCGGAATGGGGCGCGAATTGGGGCCGGTGCTTTGCGGAGTTGTTTTGGCGGGGCGCGTGGGTGCTGCTATTACGGCAGAAATTGGGACGATGCGCGTGACTGAGCAGATTGATGCTCTTCGATGCATGGCGGTCAGCCCTGTCGGCTATCTTGTCCTTCCACGGCTACTCTCATGTATGGCGATGCTGCCGATTTTGACAGTATTCGGTGTTTCTATTGGTGTTTTTGGCGGTATGATTGTAGCATCGTTGACTCATGGAGTTTCTTCTTATGTTTTTATCCATTCCATTGAAGTCTTTTGTATACCTTCCGATCTTTATATCGGCGTGATGAAATCTGTCGTATTTGGGATGATTGTAGCACTTGTCGGATGTGATCGCGGAATGACCTGTGAAGCAGGGGCGGAAGGTGTCGGGAGGGCGACAACCCAGTCTGTTGTATATTCTATAATTATGATTTTTGCGGCTAATTATCTTCTGTCTTCTATTTTATTTTGAGGATATCTATGATTGAAGTAGAACATATATGCCTTTCTTTTGGGAAAAGGAAAATATTGGAAGACGTTAATTTAACGGTTTATGATGGGGAAACCATGGTAATCCTCGGCGCTTCAGGATCCGGAAAATCAACTCTCCTGAAGTTGATTATAGGGCTTTTGAAACCTGATTCCGGTTCTATCAAAGTCAATGGGAAAGAGATATCGTCATTGACAGAACGGGAAATGAATGAGGAACGACGCCGTATGGGAATGGTATTTCAATATTCAGCTCTTTTTGATTCGATGAATGTAAAGGAAAATGTAGCTTTTGGTCTTCGGCAGCACACCGATTTATCAGAAGAAGAAATAGAGAATATCACGGAAGGAAAACTGCATTTAGTAGGCTTAGATGATGTTGGTGATTTAATGCCTGCCGATTTGTCCGGCGGTATGAAAAAGCGTGTGAGTCTGGCCAGAGCCATTGCACTAAATCCCCAAATTATTTTATATGATGAGCCTACGGCAGGATTGGATCCGATTCGTGCGACCGATATTAGTCTGTTGATTAAACAAATGCAAAAAGAAATGAAGGTCACCAGCATTGTGGTGACTCACGATCTGAAATCAGCGGAAATGGTTGCTGATAGAATGGCTTTTCTTTATGAAGGTTCATTTTTAGCTGTCGGTACGGCAGAAGCATTAGCATCCTCGAGGGATTACAGAGTTAAACAGTTTATGAATGGATTGCCTTCAGAACAATACACGGTAAGGGCGGGTGAATTTAGTTGAAATGGTCACAAGAAGCGAAAGTAGGAGTATTTTCCTTTATCGGAATTTTACTTTTTTCCGTGATTATAATTCAGCTAAGCAGTGCTGTTTTGTTTGGCAAAAGCGGATTTCATGTAACAGCATATTTTCGGGAAGCAGAAGGGATCGAGCCGGGAAACCCTATTCATTATGCCGGTGTTGATGTGGGCATGGTAGATCATATTTCTATCGAAAATGGAGAAGCTGTGCTTGTTCTTCGGTTTTATGATGACGTAAAAGTCCCAAAGGATGCGAATTTTTCTATCCAAACCAGCAGTGTGATGGGCGGACGGTTTGTCAAAGTCGTTGGTGGACATCAGGATCGGGGATACTTGCGTGAGGGGATGACTGTACAGGGGCAGGCTGCGCCGGGGATTGATGCAGCAATGGACAAAATGGATAAACTCATGGCTTCTGCGCAGGTGATGCTTGACGGAATCAATACAATTGTAGGCGATCCGGCGGCTCAAAAAAATGTCAAGAGAAGCTTAAACAACTTTGACGCTATTTCTGAAAATCTTACTATATTGACAGCGCAGGGGATACAAATTGCCAATCAGATACAGGGTGTCACGTCGCAGATGAATTCTATGCTATACCAGCTGAATGGTGATGGAAAAACAGTGGCGGATGCAAGAAAGATCATGGATAATTTGGCAGTTGCTTCAGAAAATGCCAGATTAATTTCCGGTGATGCAAAAAATGTTTCTGACAAATTAAACAATCTTATGGCAGGCGGCAGTTTGTCTGTGTCGGGCGAATTATTATATAATACGAAAAGAGAAGATTTTTCTCCCAATGTATCGCTTCGTATCGGCAGAGATTCCCCTTTAATTCTTGGTGTTGAGTCTTTTGGCAACGACAGCGTATATAATGTGCAGTATGGGCAGAAAAAGGGAAAATTCGATATCCGGGGCGGGATTATCCGTAATAAATTGGGTATCGGGGCCTCCTATAAAAAAGATAAGTGGAAATTTGATGCAGATCTCTTTGATCCGAATGATTTAACTGTCAGGCTGCGGGGGGCTTATGAAGCATATCCCGGCATTTATGCGGTGGGGCAATCAATATTCCCTCATGGTCGTCATGGCGGAGGTGAATATATCGGATTAGGCTATGCGTATTAAAAAATGATTTTGGAAAGGGCGAAGAGAAATATGAACAAGCAGAAGAGTGTAATTTTATCAATAGCGTTATTGTCAGCTTTATCAGCAGGTATTACTGCAGATGCGAGAGAGGGCCTTCGTTTGTCGACTGACCCGAAACTGACAGAAAAGGCGATTGAAGCCCAAATGAAACAGAGTGTTTCTGCAAAAGAAGTAAATTTTGATAATATGCTTTTGCAGAAAAATTTAAATGATATGATGCCCGAGGGAAAGGTAAAGGCAGAAACATCTAATATAGATATAGATTTAAAGGGTGCAGTTTCTACGGCCATTCAAAATAATCGTGATATCCGGTTGGCAGAATTGTCTTTGGAACAGGCGGAAACTGCAGTCAGCCAGGCGGCAGCGGCTAAAAACCCATCATTATCTTATAAATGGGCAAGAAACCAGGTGAAAGCGGGCTCTGCTAATAGTGCAGGATTTTACGGTGCAAATCATGGATATAATCAGGGGTTGACGTTATCTTGGCCGATTTGGACAGGGGGAGCCGTAGAAGGTGCGATTGATGCAGCCCGTTATGCGGAAGATGTGGCTCATATAAACGTTTACCAAACGGAAGCTGCAACAAAGCTTGCAGCGGCTAAGGCATACTACCAGTATTTAGAAATGATTAAACTGGCGGATGTAGCTATGGAATCGGTTACAAACCTTGATGGGCACCTGACTAATGTAAAACAGCAGTATGATGCGGGGGTTGTGGCAAAGCTGGATGTTCTCTCGTCAAATGTTTCTCTTGCAAATGCAAAACAGAACAGTATTGCAGCGGCAAACTCTCGTGATATAGCGGAAGCGAATTTGAATAATATCATGCGCCTTCCTATGAATACGAAATTAAACCCAATTGATAAAGATTTTCCGGAACCAACTTTTGATATTACGTTGGAACAAGCTATTGCCATGGGGCAAAAGTACAGATGGGAACTGATTAAAGCAGATTATAATGTCCGTATTGCCAAGGAACAGGTTCGTATTGCAAAGGCGGGATACATGCCCACAGTCGCTGTAGGGGGCGGTTATTCTTGGAACACGGCTGGTCTTGGCGGTTTGGATAAAGATGATTGGACTGTTACAGGAACGGTGAGCTGGAGTATTTGGGATGGTGGTACGACTGATGCAAAAATTAAGAGTGCATCTTCCGGCTTGAAGTCTGCGGAAGAAACCTTATTAAAGGCAAGAGAATCGATAGAGCTTGAAATCAGACAGGATTATTTAAACATTTTATCTGCTAGGGAGCAGATCCGTGCGACAGAAGCTGCTGTAGAACAGGCGGAAGAGGCGTACAAGATTGCGACGGTCCGGTATCGTTCAGGTGTCGGAATCAACTTGGATGTTCTTGATGCCCAGCTTGCTTTAAATAAGGCGAGGACAAATCATATTACCGCATTATATAATTACAATGTCGGTTTGGCTACGCTTGAAAATGCCATGGGGATTCCGGCAGTTATCCATCCGGAGTTTACTGCCAAAAAGTAATTGTCACAAAATTATCCATGATAGGAGTTTATTTTGAACGATAAAATTAAATGGTGGTTAAACGGGATTGGTGCAATTATTTTTCTTGCGCTTGCCGTGGTCTACCTTCTTATACGGCCTATTGTCGTGCAAAATTTAGAGCCTGTTATCCAAGATGCTGTTAAGGAAAAAATCAATGGCACACTTGTATGGCGTACAATGGATTTAGATCCCCGGTATAATCTGTCTTTTGACTTTGTGGAATTAAAGGATAAAGAGGGAAAAGATGTTTTAAAGTCTGCTAATGTGACAATCAACTGGTCAGCAGGTGCTCTATATAATTATCTGATGCATGATGGTGATCTTCTTAATGTGGTGAGTGGTATCACTATGGAAGAACCGATGATGACTGTGCGTGAAAGAAAAGACGGGCAGTGGAACGTGCAGGAATTGGTTAAGCACTCTGCTGATGAATCTGCAGGAGAATTTCATGGTTCCGTAGCTTTGAAAAACGGGAATCTCAAGGTGGAAACGCAGACGGGAGACATCTACACTTTTGAAAGGGTAGAATGCGATCTTACCAGGGGGGGAGATGAGAAAATCAAAGGAACCCTGGCAGGAGAATTTTTGAAAGTCCCTTTTGATGGGGATCTGTCATATACGGATGAAAATAATTTTGAAGGAAATATACAGACGGAACCGGCATCTTTACAGTTTTTAAAGCCGCTGATTGAGAAAATGCCGGGAGCGGTGCATTCTTTTGATATAAGAAACGGTATGGGAGAAGTGACGGGCGCCAGAATCTGGAGAAGTGATGGCGTCCTGTCTTATCATGTAAAAGGTCGCCTTGATCAGACTGCGGTGAGCTATGAAAATTATGCTCTTACGGATGTGGCGGCCTTTTTTGATATTTGTGACGGGGTTCTTCAGATAGAAAATTTTTCAGGGAAAGTGAATGGACAGATTATTGCCGGCAGCGGAGCAATGAATTGGAAAGGCGAAGATCCTCTTATCAGTGGTAATGTGAATTTTTCCTATTTAGATGCATCAAAAGTTATTTTAACGGAAGACGTTAAGGGGTATGCTACAGGAAATGTGCATATAGGAGGTAGTCTTTCTAATCCGGTACTGACAGGGAAAATCTCTGTAAAAGACGTTTGTTGCCGGAATGTTTTAATACAAGACGGATCGGCAGCTTTTGATTATGGTGAAAGGACGCTGGCACTTTCATCGTTGATGATTCATATGGCCGGCGGAACTGTGACAGGAAAAGGGAAGTACAGTTTTTCAACCGGTGATTTTAATGGTGAAATAACTGCAGAGGATATTTCCGCAGGCGATATTCCTTTAGGCTATGACTTATCAGGGATTATAAACGGGTCGGTTATTGCCCAAGGTAATTACTTTGATGGAAGTATGACTTTATATTCGGCAACGGCAGCGGGAAAAGGACAGAATATCTCATATAATGGGAATAGTGCGTCTTTTATTACCGGTGAAGGCATTTATAAAAATGGGAGATGGACATCGACTTTTACCGGAGATGGTGTAGAAGTTAATGGGCTTTGTGCGGATTCCATTGCCGGTGAAATAGCGGCTCATGATGATACATATGAGATTTCTTATTTGAATGGGCAATCGGGAGAGGGAATATTTTCTATAAATGGTATTTATGCTGCAGATGATATGAGTATCAGGGCTGTGGGGACGAATTTAGATATGGCGCAGTTTTCTGAGTTCGTCGATATAAATATTGCGGGGAGAACTTCTTTTGATATGCGGATTACGGGGTCAGAGTCGCTTCCTTCTTTTACAGGGGAGATTCATGCCCGTGACGGGCATATATATAATGCCGCTTTTGATACATCTTACCGGAGCGAAAAATAGTTTGAGGATTGATTCTCTCGTGTGGAAAAACGGGGAAGGCAGTCATCATGTAAAGGGGACAGTCGGATTAGAGACGCCGCACGAATTAAATTTAAGAATTGAAAGTGAAAAAATTCGTATAGAAAGTATTTTGAAAATGGCAGGTATGTCATATCCTGTTACCGGATGGGTTGAAAATACGGTGAATGTCACCGGAACATCCGAGAAGCCATCCGTGTCGGGGGACTTTCTTGCATGGGACGGATCTGTTGCAGGGCAATTATTCCAAAGCGTATCAGGGAAATATTCCTATGATGATGGAAAGATAACCATTCAGGACGGGTTAGCCTATATTTATGATGGGACGGCTTTGATTAATGGCAGTATTATCGGCGATACGCTGAATATGGATGTCACGCTGACAGATATAGATGTAGGTGAGCTTTTGCCTGATAAGGGATTCGACGGGAAAGCCACATTGAAAGGTCATGTTTCCGGAACGACTGATAATCCCGCATTTACAGGAATGGCACAGAGCCGTGAAATTCAAATCGGTAAAGGCCGTCTTGGCAGTCTTTCTGCGGGGATTCAATATGAGAATCATATACTGTCCGTGTCTGATGGGGATTTTCATCAAGGAGGAGGGGCTTTTAACTGGAAAGGCCTATATAATGAAGAGTCAGGAATTATAGCGGGCGATTTGGAATTTCATGATTGGGATATATCAGAGGTCGTCCGGTTTTTGGGGTTACCTATTTCTAATATTAGCGGAACTGTAAATGGCGGGATGTCTCTTAACGGCACAATGGAGGACCCAAATATTACATTTCGTGCGAAAGTGAATGGGGGGCAGTTGGCAAATGCTGTTCTGGGAGAAGGCGATATAGATTTCTCTTATATAAACCATGCACTTTCTATACGAAAATTGTATATTCCTGTAGGAGAGGGTATTTTAGCTGCTCAGGGCGGGATGTCAAGTAATGGTGATTTTGATATTCAGGCGGCCGCCAGCAATATGGACATTTCTTGGATACCCCGGGTGACAGGGAAAGAAAATATAACTTTAGATGGAAAAATGACTGCAGCAGTCGATTTAAAGGGCACAAAAGAAAATCCGCAAATTGACTTTTCTGTAGGTATTGATCATCCGGTTTATAATGGCTATGCTTTTGATGATATTTCATTTATGGGGAATACGGAAGGGGATGTAATCTATATTTCACAGGCTCTTGCAAGGAGAAATCCGTATAAAGCAAGCATGAAAGGATCCATACCTGTTAATGTGCTTACGCGTGTTTCTTCCGCCAATGCGGCGCCATTGGATTTAGATATCAATCTTGATCATGCAGATATGAATGCGCTGGCACTGTTCTTTAATCCGGTAACTTCAGCAGAGGGCCCGATCAAAGGATATGTAAAGGTATCAGGGGCTTGGGATGATCCGGAACTCAGAGGGGATGTTTCCGTAAAAAATGGACGAATGGAATTGCTTACTTTACACGATCCTATCTTTCCTTTAAATATGGATGTGAAATTTGATGGAAAGAGCGCAACTGTGGAGGGGAATGCCGTTTTTGGGACGGGGAAATCCTCAGTAAAAGGCGGATTGGAATGGGATCGTGGTGCTATTATTGCATATAATGGGGAAGCGCATCTCCATGCGCCCGATATACATTCTGATTACTATAAAGGCTCTTTAGATGCTGATTTTGGCCTTGGTGAAGTGATGGACGTACCGGGTATCGAGGGTAATATTCATGTTCATGATGCGCTTGTTGAATTTCCGCTTACATTGCTCTCAGATTCAGGCAGTTCATCCATACCGGCCTTGATAAAGCTGGAGGTCCTTGTCGGGGATAACGTCAGGGCAAAAAGCAGCTCTCTTTATGATTTGCGACTGACAGGAAATATAGAAACAGAAGGCCCTGTCAGTGCACCTGCTGTCATAGGGAAGGTCAATGTAGAAAAAGGTACCGTTAAAGTCAATATGACGGAATTTAATATTTCTTCAGGATATGCGGCTTGGAATGGAGAGCAGGGAAATATCCTTCCCGCAATCCATATGAAAGGAACAACAAAAGTAGGAAGTTACAATATTACAGCGGAAATGGATGGAATTCCCGGTAATCTGAAAACAGAGTTCCACAGTGAACCATATCTGAACGATTCCCAAATTCTCATGCTTCTGACATTACATGCTAATCCGGAAGGCGATAATACCGAAGCTATAAAAGGTGCACTTTTCAATGCGGGTTTGACGATGGTCTTGGGAAACAGTGTGCAGGATTTCTTTAAAGAAACCATCGGACTTGATATGATCAGTATTACATCAAGCCTGACTGATTATTATGACAGCAGGACGGTAAATAATGATAACTATTACTATATAAAAATAGGGAAATACTTGTTTAATGATTTTATGCTCACTGCGACGACCGGTGTTAATAATAATCAAACAAGTATCGGATTCCATTATGATTTAAATTCGCACATAGGTATTTCTTCATGGTATAATAACGAACATGATAGTTATATCGGTACGGATTGGAAGTTTAAATTTTAGGAGAGTCTAATGTTATCAGAGTATATAAGTTCCCTCCCTAAAGAAGGGAAGCTGTCCCGTGAAGAAGAAGCACGGCTCTGGGATGCCTATAAGAATGAAGGGGAACTGGAGGCACGTCAGAAACTGATAGAGCATTACCAGCTTCTTGTGTTCAAAGAGGCGACAAAGTATCCTGTACAGGAAACCGTGCTTTTGGATTTGATTCAGGAAGGGACAGTCGGGCTTATGGAAGCCGCTGAAAAATTTGATATTGAGCAGGGCGTTGCATTTTCTTTATATGCCATTCATCGCATCAGAGGAAGAATGCTGGACTTCTTACGGAAAGGCCAGAATGATATTCTTATGGGGGAAGAACAGGAAGAAAAACTTTTTACACTGCAGGTTGCACCCGATACGGCTTTTGAAATTACTGACAGAAATTCTCTGCATTCTGCTGTTTCGATGGCCGTCAATCGATTACCAATGAAAGAACAGGATGTTATCCGAAGTGTGTATCTGAAGGAAAAAACGGTAGCTGAAACTGCCAATGAGATGGACGTAAGTACGGCTTATGTGTATCGCCTTGAAAAACGCGGAATCCACCGCCTTCGCGGTATGCTTTCCAAGCTAATGCATGAACGTAAATAGTGAAAATCGATACAATATGATTTCATGCTGAAAAATTCAGAAAACGGAAGAAATTGATAGAGGAATGGCGTGTTTAGGCAATAATTGATGTTTATAACCACATATAAAAACCGGATTATGTTTATATAAGGGGGGAAATATATGCCTGGCGATAAACTGAAACGGGTAAAATCTGTAAAAAGATGGCTCGATAAAGCGGAAAATTCTTATTCGAATAATAAAGACATTTCCGGTGAGTTAAATTTAATGATGGCGCAGGCGGAAATGCAGCGGCTGAAGGAAACACATCCTCATGAAAAAGCAAAGAAGTGGGGAATCCGACTTTCCGCCATGGCAGCCGCGGCAGTCCTGTTTATTGGATTTAGCAATCTGTTTTCTGCAAATGCGGATAAATCCCCTGTGATATCCCGGGAAACAACTGTTTCAAAAGAAGAAGTGCCGAAAGTGCCGGAAGATAAAAATCTGGTGCTTCCAGAAACGGTACAGCCGACCGTGGCGGCAACTGAATCATCTAATACGGATCCGGTACCGACGAAAAGTATACAGACGGAAGCGCCTGCGCCCGTACTTCCCGTTATGTCGCAAAGTGAGATTCAAAGCGTAGTTGGCGAAGCAGGACGTGCTTTAAGGGGGCAGTCCTGATATAATATAAATCTAAGCAAGAAATAATTTAGGAGGATATTTATGATTACTTCAAGACGGAGAAAGACTTTGCTCGTATCTGCAGTACTGATTTCTATTTCGGGGTTCAGTGTTTTTGCGGAAGCACCGCAGATGGCAGGGAGCGGAAATAATATGTCCCAGAGCTCCATGGTTGATGTAAAAAGTGGACAGGCCACAGGTGAAAGGGAAATTTCCAATGAAATAGGGAAGGCGGATGCCCTTGCGGTGGAGCAGTCTCAACAGACAGTGGCTGTGGGCGATGCATCCCTGTATTTGTCAGCAGAAGATGATGCGGCAATTGCTTCGCAGGAGGGTAAAACGATTACTGCTGTCGATTTCAAAGGTATTCCTGGAGAAGTCAAACCGAAACTGTATCCTTTGCTGCAGAGCAAACCGGGTGGTGTTGTTTCTGCTGAAAGTGTAAGAAATGATGTGGCATCCCTTGGCAGCACAGGTGTATTTTCCCAGATTTCTCCGTCTTTTTCGGAAATTCCGGAGGGCGTACAGCTTGATTACAAACTGGTATCTAATCCGGTTGTCCATCATGTGGAATTTACGGGGAATACCATTTTTACTGATGAATATCTGAGAAATATCATGAATATTCCCCAGGACAGCGTATTGAACTTTGTCCTGGTTAATCAGAAAATACATGAAATTGAAAACATGTACTTGAAACAAGGGTACATTCTTGTTTCTGTTCCTGATGTGCAGGTAACCCCTGACGGAACACTGCATATAACAATTTCTGAAGGTAAGATTGAAAACATAGTGCTTGTAGGCAATGAAAAGACAAAAGACAAGGTTATTCTTCGCGAATTACGATTCAAGAAGGGACAGCCTTTTAATAAATTCCTTGCAAGCCGCAGCATGGAACGTCTTTATAATTTAGGGTATTTTGAAGATGTAAATATGAAGCTTCTTCCCGGTACGGAAGGAGACCACAACGTATCTGTAGAAATTGATGTTATTGAACAGAAGACCGGGATTGTTACTGTCGGGGCGGGGTACTCTGATTCTGACGGCATGGTCGGTATTTTCGAACTGGGAGATACCAATTTCCGCGGAACCGGTGATAAAGTAAATCTTCACTGGGAATTTGGCGGAGCAGGGCATGGTAAAAATTATCAGCTGTCCTATACGAAACCATGGATCAATTCCAACGGTGATTCCCTGGGTGCTTCTATTTTCAACAGGGTCTATAAATACGATGATTATAATGCAGATGGTGATACCATTGCAGAATATGATAAGAGAAGAAAAGGATGGAATCTTACCTGGGGGCGTGTCAGTGATGAATACCGCACCAATTATTTGAACTTTGAATCCGTAAAGGAATCCTATGATGATGAAGACGGATTCCAGTGGGGAAGTGGTGCGAGCAAAGAGACTGCCGCTACAAAAGCAAAATGGAGAAAGGCCATCTTTGATAATTTCGGCAGGACGAACAGCCTGACATTTACCCATGTATATGATAATCGTGATAATTACTTCAATGCCAGCAAGGGCAGACGTTTGTCCTTTTCGGCACAGTGGGGCGGACACGGACTTGGCGGAAATTATGACTTCTACAAGTTCACCACGGAGGGGCGTTTTTACAAAGGACTCGGTAATGGACATATTCTTGCACTCCGTGTAATGGCAGGTTATATTGACGGTAATGTATCTTACGGTAATCTTTTTGATTTAGGCGGTTCCAACACACTCCGCGGTTATGAAGATGACCAGTTTAAGGGAAGTAAAATGTATGCAGCTACTTTGGAATACCGTTTCCCTATTGCAAAGAAGGTACAGGGGGTCGTATTTACCGATATGGGTTCGACCTGGGGGATTGATGAAGGAAAGATTCCGTGGTATAAAGATGATAACTCTCTTAATTTCTCCGTGGGTGTCGGGCTTCGTCTTCAGACGCCTATCGGGCCGATCCGCCTTGATTATGGGCATGGTGACAGAAATAAGTTCCACTTTAGTTTCGGAACACAGTTTTAATCACAGGATAAGGATGGGAAATGATTCCTTATTTACGGAGACAAGCAGTTGTGCAGGCAGGCGTGGGGCTGCTCGCATGCTTTGTTTTTCTGCCGCATAATGTGGATGCGGCGCCCATAAAAAGTGTAGGTGTATCCGTAGCAACGATGCAGGGCGAAGTTCCTGATTCTGTGAGAAAACGGATAGAATCCAGCATTTCTGCTATTGGGAACCGTGTTTTTGTGGGAAAGGAGGAAAATATTTTCCGTCTGAACGCGGTTCAGTACAATAAAGTTTTGGCGGATATTGTTAATCGCGTCGTTATCGGGTATATGGTAAGTGATTTGCAGGTGGCTTATGGAGAACATACATCGATTTCTGTGGAGTTACAGCCGGTAGGGGAAATTATACGAACTGTCAGTACAGAAATTGATTATGGGAATTTAACGGAAGAAGCGGCGAAGTATGTCCAAAAAGACACGACTTCCGTACCGGTGCTTATGACGGAATTACTGACCGGTCTTCCCGTGGATTCCGTGGGGTGGGCGGAAAGTGTTTCCCAGTCTGCTGGACGGGATTTGATGAAACAGATTCTTCCTGAGTTTGATGCGAAGTTTGAGGTTCATTCAGGCAAGGAAACAAAAGTACGCATATTTCTGATTCCTAAAGGAGAGATTGTGAGAAGCAGCGTCTTGTCCTTTCATAAAACGACGATTCCGCGGATTCTGCTTTTTCGCGCAGCCAGCCGGACAGAAGAAGCGATGAAAGGATTGGAGGGACTTCCCGTGAGCTTCGTGGCTCGGCACAGCCAGGACATTTCCAATCATATGAAGGAAATTCTTTTAGAGGATTCTTTTATCAAAAAGTATGAGATAGATGTAGAGACAAATTTATCGGCAGGGACAGATTCCGTTTTAAAAGTAGACGCTTTGACGGATCACTGGATTATTAAGACGGAAGCCTGGTTGGATACAGGGCGTGATGGGGATAAAAACTATGCTTTCCGTGGTATGCTCGGGCATTATATGGGGAAGCATGATGTTCTTTTCGGTGAAGTACAGCTATATCCCGGTCCTATGGAGTGGAATGTCTATGGCGGCTGGCAGCATCGTTTTGGAGATGTTTTCGAGGATATAAATACGATTTTATGGAAAGTACCAATCATGTGTTTGCACGTGTGCCTTTTGGTGAAAAAATTGCCCTGCGGTATAATTATGATTTTGGGAAAAAAGAGAGTGAATATGGACTTTCTTACAAGATCCATAATTACATAACTCTTGAATATGTGTATAATGAAGAAGAAGGCAAATGGCTGCGGCTTATTGCCAATTTGTAAAAGGAGTGGTTTATTATGATGACAGCACTTGGAAATAAGAAAAATGTGAAACTCTTTTCGTTTGCGCTGGCAGGCATATGTATCGCATCTGTCGGTATCATGGCAATTGTTTCTATGGGGGATACCGCCAATGCCGCCCCTACATCCGATATTGGGGTCGTCGATCAGCGTCAGGTAATTTCCGATAATGGGACGCTTGCATTAGATTACCAGAAAAAGTTAAAGGAAACGGCGGATGAAATGCAGAAAGATTTTGATGCAAAAGCAGAAAATATGACTGATGCTGAAAAAGAGAAACTTTTTGCCGATATGCAGCAGCAGTTCAATCAGAAACGTACTTCTATCGAAAAAGAAATGGCGGATCAAGTAACGGGGGCGGTTAAATCTGTTGCTTCCAAGAGAGGGCTTTCTCTTGTGGTAGATAAAGCAGCAGTTATTTATGGCGGAACAGATATTACAAAAGATGTAAGTGATTCTTTGGCAAAATCAACATCCGCGAGTGCTGATGCTGCTAAGACGGATGCAGCAAAGACAGATTCATCGACCACGAAATAACGGTAAGAGTCTATGAGAAGAAATAGCCGCTTGATAAAGGTACTGGCAATGATCTTCGTAGGTGTGGGGCTTACGTTGGCCGGCTGCGGGACAAAAAAGGCAGAGCAGACCGCACTTCATCCGGTATATGGTGTGGCCGATTTGGAAACTCTCGTGAAATCTCACCCTAAGTACAGCGAATATTTTCGGCTGGAGACAGAATATAGCCATTTGGTGGAGAAATATAAGAATGAACAGCAGCGGATTATCCGTGTCGCCTCTCAGCAATCTAAAATCAGAGCTTCCGTTCAAGATCAAAGCAATCGGCTGGCAGCCGAGAATGAGCTGAAAATTCGTGTTAAGACCAAAGAAGATGAATTGAATCGTAAAATTCAAGATCTTTATTCGGAATTGTCTGAGAAATATAAAGAAAAAGGTGTTTTTTCTGTTGATAATCTGACTGCGGAAGAAAGAGCCCGTATGGCTAATCTTCAAATGAAACTGACTGTTCTCGGTGTAAGGGGTGACGAAAAAGAGCAGATTAAAAAAGAGCTTCATGAACTTTTAAGCTCTCGTGCGTTTCAAGGCGGATATCCCATGAACGGCTGGTTGCCGGAGGACGTGGAAAAGATGAATTCAGCACGGGAAAAGGGAAGTGCCGAATTAGAAAAGTATGCCGATGAACAGGCTGCTGAAATTAAAGCAGATTTGGATAAAAAACGGGCGGAGACGATGAAAACAATTGGTGCTGAAGGAATATTGGCAGCACCTGAGGAATTTAATGCCGAGTGGAAAGACAGAATGGAAGCAAAGCAAAAGGAAATTGCTGCTTTAAAAGAAAAAATGATGGAAGATATCAGACGGGAAGCAGGGCGTGTCGCTTCTGAGAAACACCTGACTATGATATTTACACAGTATCGCGCGAATATCAGCGCGGAAGATGTAACGGGTGATATTGCCGGAAAAATTATCGCTATGGGCAAGCAGGAGGATAAATGAGAAAGACTATATTACGTAAGTTAGCATGCATTGGATTACTTATGGCAGCTGCTGCTGTTTCTGCATGCGGAAGTGCAAACAAAGTGGCTGTGGTTGATGTACAGAAAGTACAGCAGGATTCCGCGAAGATCCAGGCGATCCAGAAAGAAATTACAGATAAGAATGCGGAAATACAGAATAGATTGACAACAGATTCACAGGCGGGGTTGTCTGATGAAGATATGCAGAAAAAGGTACAGGAAGCGCAGCAGGAGAGAATGATTTTTGTACAAAGCAAACAGAAACAGATCCAGTCAATGGTGGAAACACAAAGCGCGGCTGTTGCAAAAGAAAAGAATATAGGCATCGTTATGCACAAGCGGGTCGTTCCTGCCGGCGCAGTAGATATTACTGATGAAGTGTTAAAAAAATTGAATGGTGTATCCGACCCGTCATCAACAGATAAAAAATGAGGATTAATATGAAAAAAACAGCCGGAGAACTGGCGAAAATTGTCGGTGGCACACTGTACGGAGATCCTGCAGTAATTATTGATGATGTGCGCAGTGCAGAGAGCGCGGGATCGTCTCATGTGACTTTTGCAAGAGGTTTGTACGCTGAGCATATCGAAGAGATGCAGGCTGGTGTTATTTTGGTGGATGCCCTCCCTGCAAAATACACGAAGAATCTGATTGTAACGGAAGACTGTCGACGTTCATTTGGGAAATTAATTGAATTATATCATCCTGAAGAACAGCATGACGGTAAAATTCATCCTACGGCAGTAGTTGGTAAAACAGCGGTTATTGGCGAGCATGTAACGATTATGCCGTATGTTGTTGTGGATGACGGTGCAGAAATCGGAAGCGGTACTGTCGTCTATCCTTATGTATATATCGGTAAGAATTCGAAAATTGGTAAGAATTGTGAGTTGAATCCAGGCGCAGTGATTCATGAGAACAGTATTCTTGGAGATCGTGTGGTTCTTCGTGCCCATGCGGTAATTGGTGGACAAGGGTTCGGGTTTTCTACGGATGCGGCAGGTCATCATACCCATATCCGGCAGCTTGGCAAAGCGGTTCTGCAAGATGATGTGGAAGTGGGAAGCGGCAGTGCCGTAGATAATGGGGCGATGAATGACACCGTAATCGGCCGTGGTACGAAAGTAGATAACCTGGTTCACTTGGGACATAATGTGGAAATTGGAGAAGATTGCTTTATTATTGCGCAGGTTGGAATCGCAGGGAGCACGAAGATTGGTGATTCCTGCGTACTGGCAGGACAGACAGGAATCACGGGACATGTGAATATTACGGATCATGTGGTACTTGGAGGAAAAACCGGCGTGGTAGGAAATATCGAAACTCCGGGAACTTATGTAGGATATCCGGCTCGGCCGCACGGAGAATGGGGGCGGGAACAAATCATGGTGACTCGTCTTCCAGAGTTGATGAAAAAGATGCGCCGTTTGGAAAAGCTGCTCACTGAAAAGGGTATCAAATTATAATCAGATATTCTGTTACAAGGGTTCTTTGTTATTTTCGAAAAGGTGCATCTGCATCTTTTTTTATTACAAGTCAGGCAGGATATATATGAATGGGAGTTATCAATTATTGAAATTTCTGAGCCGTGTTTGCTGTCGTCTTTCTGATCGCAGTGCGGTAAAAATGGGACATATTTTGGGCGAGTTTTTTTGGATGCTTATCCCCAACCGTCGAAAAAAATTGGCACTGCGAAATATCTTTCGTGGGAACATCACGAAGGATGTAAAAACGGCGGAAGAAATATCTAAGGCGGCGGCAGTCCGTTTCGGCACTATCGGGATGTCCGTATTTCGGTTTCCTTTGTTGAATAAAAAAAATATTTCCGACTATGTGGTTATTCAAGGAAAGGAAAAACTTGATGAGATTCTTGCTTCAGGGGAAGGCTGTATTAGTGCGGGGAATCATTGCGGCAACTGGGAACTGGAAGGGGCGGCGCTTGCTCTTTACGGGTATCCTATACTTGCAGTGGGGATGAAACAGTCGAATGAAGGTTTTGACAAATTTATTCGTGAGTATAGGTCCATTCCTGGACAGACGGTAGAATACAAAACCGGTGTCCGAGATATGTTGAGGCGTTTGAAAGAGGGGTATTTTGTGGGGCTTCTTTGTGATCAGGATCCAGGGGATACAGGACTTATTTCTCCCTTTCTTGGACAAAAGACATTGACGCCTACAGGACCTGCTCATTTTGCACTTATGACAGGCCGTCCTGTCCTTATGGCATTCATGCATCAACTTACGGATTATACTTACGAAATTATTGTTGAAGATCCTATCTATGCGGACAAAAATTTAGGAAAGAAAGAATCCGTCCGGCAGATAACTGATGATATCAATAAAAGACTTGGGAATTGGATAAAAAAACATCCTGAAGATTGGTTTTGGCTGCATAATCGGTGGAAGTGGACTGACAGGTTTTATCCTGAATTAAAGGAGGAATCATGATGCAGCTGAAAGTAGAAAAGGTAAAATATGGATCGATTCCCTGCTATGTGGTTTATCCCATACGGGAAACTGGAAAGACAGTTATCTTTTATCATGGCTGGAGCAGCAAGGGAGAATTGCAGGTCAATCGGGCGGCGTTCCTGGCCGTTCATGGGTATACAGTTTTTATTCCTGATGCGGTAAACCATGGAGAACGCCATGCACTGTCTGATTATTATACATCTGAGGGATATGATATTTTTTGGAAAACAATTTTTAGCAATGTGGAAGAATTTCCTTTTTTATATGAAAG
>OAUQ01000209.1_pt1 | contig 25507 bp, 21 predicted proteins | sample 1476151 | NCBI WGS metagenome assembly OAUQ01 (sample SAMEA2580008, study PRJEB22360) | human gut metagenome | biome: human gut; feature: human-associated habitat; material: faeces | place: Denmark | collected 2008/2010 | reverse complement strand
GCTGCGGCGGGGGCACGGTTCCCCAGCTTCGCGCTGCCCCCCGTAGCCACGGCACCCGTCAGGTTCACCTTCTTCTGCGTACCGTAACCTACCACCACCGCCTCATCCAGCATGATGGCATCTTCCTGCATATATACCACAATGTTTTTCTGTCCCGGCTTCACCTTCACTTTTTGTGTGAGGTAGCCCACATAAGAGAATTCCAGGGTTGCCCCTGCGGCAGGTACCTGTACATCAAACGCACCGTCTACATCAGTAATTGTTCCCTGAGTAGTCCCCTCAATGCGAATCGAAACCCCTACAAGCGGTTCCTGTAAGGCATCCAGTACCTTACCCGATACCTTCCTGTTCTGTGCTGACAGCGTAGAAATACTGCCTACCAGCAACAGCAACAAGCCCAACACGTACGAATTGAAAACTTTCATAAATAAGTATTAAGTAAAACATAAGTTAAGTCAGCGAGGCAAGTAAGCATCCGTCGAGAAAGCCTTCGGACGCTGCATATTCTCCGTCCACTGGTGTCCGAACTCGTCGCACACGGTGATGGTCAGGTCCACGTCGGCATCGGCAGCCTTCACCTTGAAGAAATGCGGGAACTTCTCGGTAATGAAGCTCGGCGTAGAAGTCAGCGTCGACGAGTTGAAACGCTTCACGCTCATAGCCGCCACGTGCAGCGGGTCGTACGCCCATACCTCCTCGGGAGTCAGCGTATTGCCGTTTTCGTCGGTCACCTTCAGCGTCCAGTGCGGGTTCCAGTTCCACACGTTAATCAGCACCTCATTGTCCTGATTTCCCGGATAAGCATCCACATACTTCATGTACTCCTTCTTGACCGAAGCCGGTACACCGGCAGGCATCTGCGGCACATCTGCCAGCGAGAAATGCACGTTGTTCAGGTCGTAGCTGCGGAACTGGTAATCCTCCGTCCATCCCGTAGCCTTGTACATCCACTCCATGTCCGTACCGTTCACGCTCCAGATAGCATAACCACCCGGCGTACCGTCGGGGCTGAGGTGCACGCCCGGAGTAAGGTATCCCGACCACCACCAGGAGCCGCAGATGGCACCCGTGTTATGTTCGTACACCTCCCGTCCGCCAGTCACGGCATCATCGGGCGTAACGTTATAGTTCATGTGCGTATGTCCGGTAATGAAATGCACCTTGTAGCCGTCCAGCACGTTCAGCAGCTGCGTCGTGTTCAGCACGTCGTGATCCACCTTGAAGCCGTCCGTCTGCGAAGGATAGAACACCTGCGCGTGCATCACTACCACCAGCGGCACCGACTTGTCTACGTGCGACAAGTCCTTTGCCAGCCAGCTCAGCTGTCCGGCCGATACCCGTTTCTCGTAGTCGCGCGAAGTCGTACCGTCGTAATTGCTGCAATCGATGTCATCCAGCACCACGTAGTGTACCTTTCCCAAGTTGAATGAATAATAAGTAGGCGCGATGTAATCCATGAAACGGCTCTCCGCATCCCGGTCGTTCGTCGCCTTATAGTCGTAGTCATGATTTCCGATGGTATGGAAAATCTGAAGCCCCTTCACCTGCGAGTTGATGGTGTTCAGGTACTCGGGCAGCGCGTAACTGTTGGAATACCAGTACAAGTCCCAGGTCATGTCGCCCAGCGCGATGGCATACATCTTTTCCTGCTGGTGCAGCGCACGGTAAGCGTTCAGGTCGCTGGTAAACTCCATGAACTGCTTCAGGTCGCCCGTACGGTTTGCCAGATGCATATCGCCCAGCACCAGCACCTTATAGTCATCCTGTCCGTCCACCGCCGTCAGCGAGAAGTCCACCCGCTCGGCAGTAGAAGCGTCGCCCTTCATCATCTTGTAGAACTGAGGGAGCACCCCTTCGGCAGGCACCTCGTAACCCGCAGGAACAGAGATGAACACATATCCCCACTCCTTGTCCGACTGGAGCTGGTAGATACCCTGCTCATTGGTGACGGTCACTTCTACGCCGTCCGAAACCACTACCCCCGGTACCGGTCCGTCGGCAGTCGAAACCACCCCGTACACCGTTGTTCCGGCATCCGGCGTAAAGTCCATTCCCTCTACAATATTAATATAAGTACTGCCGATCTGTTTCTTGCGGTCGCCCCGCTTGATGAACACCCGGTACGTACCACTCTCGCATCCTTCCGAAATCTTTACGGTAAAGCTGTTTTCCGACACACTCACCAGTGTGCAGGTGTACGAAATGCCGTCGGTCGACTCCAGCACCAGCACATCCGATGCCTGCGGTTCCTCTCCGCCTTCCACCTGAAAGGTGTATTCTCCGCCCTTGCTGACTTCTATCAGCGACGGACAATCGAAACTGACGCCAAAGCTGTCCGATGCAACTTCTGTCGCCTCATCCTTGCTGCATGCCATGAGGGGCAATCCAGCAACCAACACAAACCAAACTAAATACGCTGCAATTTTTTTCATGCTATGTTTAAATTGTAAATCTGCCTAACCAGTTTTTTATTTTGCCTGTTTTTTATCTGTCTGGATATTAAGGTGTTGTCATTACCTAAAAAAACCTTAATTTCCTGTGCGCAAAATTAGATGCAGCGTATTTCAAAAGCGAAACACCGATGTGGCATTCCTGTTTCAAAACGGTTAAGTTTGTGATGCAAGGGGAGATAAAAACGGGGTGTGAACCACGCCGCGATACCGCAAACGTGAGGTTCACACCCCGTGTCAGTCAGATATTATATAATGGTTTCTTTATATTACGATAGAGTCAGAACAGAATATGATACAGCCTTATACCAGCGCCCCTCCGTGACGGTGAGAAACATTCGAAATAAATCAGCGGGGACCAAGGAATCTATCACCGTTAAGATGAATCATATGATCCGGCATATCAGCTATCCAGACTTCCGTTTCCCAAGCAAGTCGTCCGGAGAATTTTTTAAAAGTACCAAAGTCAAGAAAGGCTGTAACATATATACGGCCAGCAGTCACGTTACTTGTCATAGACTCAATCTCCAATATTCTTTTAGGATCCATCGGACCTACAGATGTAACAGCTTCAATAAAGTATATCCAATTCTTATCTTCCCTATACAAAACCACATCAGGCATCTTATCATGTAATGTTATCTCAAAGCCGAGAGAAGAAAGCCTTTCAACATCCTTTATCATATCCTTTTTAATGGTATCCCCCACATACAAACATTCAGAATGAGGAGCAAAGCGTGGCGCAAACTCTTCCAATATGGCTTTCTGCAACTGATTGTGCTTGCCCGGACTAAATGTAAAATCCTTGTTATTGATTCTGACAGGCATCTTTTGCATTTTCTTCTTGGAGGCATATATATCAGACAATGTATCGTGCATACGCAAGAACTGTATAAGAGCGTCACTCTCCTTGTCCGAATCACAATTATCTTTCACAGAACAGATAACAGTTAAGAACTCAGAGGTTATACGATACCGAAAATTAGGACTATTGGTCGACAGGCCGTTATCTTCGATCAATGCGGCAGTCTTGAAAGGATGAATGGCCTGCTTACGAAAGGTCTCTCTTGAATTTTCGGCATACTTTACTCCATAATACTCCGCAATAAACGAGATTATGTCATGTATTCTGATCCATTCATTTGTAGCCTCGGCCCAAGGCGTATCTTCTTTAAGATGAGCCATAGCAAGAAGGGTAAGACAACAGAGCGTACTCTGCTGTCGCAAAGGCATATTGATTCTGCCCAGCAAACTCTTAGCAGTTTCTAATTTATCCATTTATTAAAAATTTCATTACAATTTGTAACAGACAGCTCTTTATGCATCAACTCCCGTCCCATACTTTCTATAATCAATCTATCGGGGACCGGCATTTGATTGATTTCAGTAGAATTTACCTGCGTAGACCCATTCAGTATTCGATAGTATTTATCATAAAAACTGGAATTAAGTAACACGTACAGACCATAAGTAATACAAGGAGAATCGCATTTTATAAAGTTTATTTTATTCTGTGTACTAATATACGGAAATTGCGAAAATCTTTGTTTAAGATATATACCACACTGCAGTCTCCTGTCCTCTTCTTTTGAGGTGAAACGCTTAACCATAAGAAAATCACTGTTCTCCTGCAGAAAAGCCTTCCGGTCTGTTTTTATAACTTCCCCTTCTTTACCCAACGGCCATACTACCCGTCCGTTTCTGATATGCTGTGAATACAAAAGGGGATACGAACCATCTTCCAGATGATCACGAAGCACTTCCCTTGTTCTGAAATCAACAATTACACCTGTTTGCATACGCAGATTCATGTCGGGAAGAGTCTTGTCGAAGCGGTTAATGAGAGAAAGTACGGCAGCGTCAGCTTCGTTTGTAACCAGATATACAAACTGGTTTCGCGCCACCACGGTAGCATAAGGAGCACGGAAAGTCTTCAAATCAGTAAATTGAGAAGTAGAAGAAGAGGTTATATTGATATACTCCGGTGTAGCCGTAGTCTTCTTAACTTTTACGATTACTGTCTCCTGCAATACCGATTCACCCTCAAAAACCTTGTCACGGCTTTCGAACAAGTGCATATCGGTAATAACACAGTTTTTGAAAAAATATTCCCTGAATTTCTTGAAATAAGCTCCGGAGGTCCAGGAACGGGGCACAATATACACTAGTTCGTGTCCTTCCTTAAGGTTATGTATACCCATAGCCCAGAAAAGAAAATAAAGATTAGGAGCGCCATAACATATACTTGGCATCACTCTGGCTTCGTCCGCATCTTTCGGTATTTTAAGATAAGGAGGATTTCCTATGATATAATCATATACATTATCCTGAACAGAGAATAATGTATCCCCTTCAAAATTCTGCGAAGTAATATAATTATCCCTGACTATAGAATATTCAACTCCATACTCAGAATGAAGAGACTCAAGATTAGCCTCCAAAAGAGGTAAGACATTCTCATCCGTTTCATAACAAGTAAGATGAATCCTACCCTCATAGTCAGACTCCACCAACTTGTCAACAACCGCCGCCGACAAGATGCCTGTTCCAGCACCTGCGTCCAACAGGCGAATTTCAGGCTTTGAAAGATCGAAACAGAAAAGCGAAGCCATATAAGAAGCTGTAGTCCCGTTTGTAAAGAACTGACCATATTTCTTACGCTTGGTTTTAGGAACCGAAGCTATAAATTTCTCCGTATTTTCAATAACCGTTTCTAACATCTTTATATTCTTAAATTTTATCAACAATCTGATATTTCATCTCAACAGAAAGAATTTGAGTTTTTTCCATTCTACCTGCTGCAACATTACAACAACAAGCATTTGTCGCACTAAAACTTCTTACTATCCTAAGTTGACAAGTACCTTTGAAACAAATCATTTCCAACCAGTACGGGTTTCTTCCGATTCGGTTTCATAGAATAACTATTTAGCAACAAAAATACGAAATAATCCACTAATTACAGCATTAAACGTGACATAACATGACGAGAATACTGAATCCGACCGTGATGTAACATATACGTATCTTATATTGCCATATAAAAAAACATACACAAACACCGACTTAGCTTACAACACTCCCGACACAGAGGCACAGACCAAGTACGACAGGTATATGCAAGTCATTAAGGCCGATCCATACAACAGTTATGGTTACAAGGCTCCGGCTTTGAACAACCTCGGAGTACTCTACGAAAGTCTGGGTGACCTGAACAATGCCAAAGCATGCTATGAGTATGCACTGCAAGCCTGTCCTACCTACGACATGGCAAAGCAGAACCTTAAGAGTGTAAAAGCCCAGCGCAGAAGTAAGCGATGGAGCACCATCGGAAACATACTCGGTACAGTAGGCGAGACATTAGGAACGATGAGTAATAGCCAGGCAGCAGGAACATACGGCACATATCAGGAAAATGGATCTTCCTACAGCGGTTCTTCTTCCGGAAGTTCTACAGGAAGCTCGATGTGTAAACGTTGCCACGGTTCAGGAAAATGTTCGTCAATGAGTGGAACCGCAGACAAATACTATTGCCATGGTTCTGGTAAATGCGGTTATTGTAACGGTAGCGGCATTGTACGTAATCTTGGTCAGAACATTGTCTGTACAGCTTGTAACGGACGTGGAAAATGCAGTTACTGCCATGGTTCAGGTAAATGCTCCGATTGCGGCGGATCAGGAAAAAGATAATGACAATCGGCTATATCATACATTATATATATCCACTTGCCCGTCATTGACAAATTCACGTCAATGGCGGGTTTCTTTTTAAAGAAACAGCGCGCAGCAATAGCCGCGGAACAGGAACAGGCCATGAAATTACAGAAAAAATAGTGCCTGGAATGTTCTATCAACTCAATGCTTTCATCATAAACCATTTCAATGAAGTTTTTTCTGAACAGAATTGTTTCAGCAATACTCTTCAGAATACACCTTACGTTTTTCAACACTAAAAGGAGAAGTTTTATTAATAAAATGTCGCAAACAGAACCAGATTGATACTCTTTTCCAACACTTTGAACTACATCCCTAAATTAACAGTCTCATTTTATTCCCACTTAAATATATTTTTTAACCACATAGACCTCAATTTATCCTATTTACTATCAGAAAGATGACATAAGCGTTTTGATAAGAAAAAAAACAATAATAATTTTATAATACATTAAATTGTTAGAAAACACCCGAATATACTGGCTGTTGATATTATTTCAGGAGTTTTAGACAGCAAAAACCTCATAATCGGAAATTGAACATCACAATCGATTACAGTAAATTTTAAGAATATAAAACTATGAAAACATTTAAATGTATTTTACCGATTATTGCTTGTTTCATTTCAGCTAGTACCTTTGCACAAAATGCCATTGATTTAGGATTATCTGTAAAATGGGCTGATAGAAATCTTGGTGCTCCCACATCGTTCGAATATGGTGGTCTTTACGGATGGGGAGATAGTAGTGGTAATCAAAAAACAGAAAATCTTAATTACTATCCGACAAGTACACCCCCTCGAGAAATCAGCAGAACAAGATATGATATTGCGCATATTCAATGGGGAAAAGGCTGGAGACTGCCAACTGCACAAGAAATTGATGAATTAGAGAGTAAATGCAAATTTACATTTATGACAACAGAAGATGGAAAATCCGGCTTTCTAGCAACAGGGCCTAATGGCAATTGCATCTTTTTACCATTATCAGGTATACGAAAAGGAAATATTATAATTCATCGGAATAAAATCGGATATTATTGGAGTGGAAAACTAGGAAGTGATACCCGTACCGCACATGCTTTCTATCTATATAATAAATGTGAAGTTGAATCTGCATTTTTCCGTTACTATGGTTTCTCGATTCGTCCTGTACTGGATGATTAAGTACGAAATAAATTAGAAAATATCCACTTGCCCGTCATTGACAAATTCACGTCAATGGCGGGTTTCTTTTTAAAGAAACAGCGCGCAGCAATAACCGCGGGACAGGAACAGGCCATGAAGTTACAGAAAAAATAGTGCCTGGAATATCAAATCAAAAAACGGGGTGTGAACCACGCCGCGATACCGCAAACGTGAGGTTCACACCCCGTCTATCGATTATGTTCTTGTATTTTTATCCCGGGATCAATGTTATGGCATCCGAGCTTTCCTGCATCTCCCTAATAGACGTAAATGCCCTAAAGACCCGTTCATCACCCGACGTCAGCGGAGAATACATGATCAGTACACGTTCATCCATATCCAGCTTGTATTCCGTACGAAGTTCTACCGTAAAGGTTCCGGTATTTCCTCCCGCTTGTGCCGACACACTCAGCACACCGATACGCGTACCGTCCTCACGCTCCAGCGACATGAACGGATTAGCCTGCTCGAAGGTACCATTTTCAAGCACTACAGTTCCCGCCAGAGGTTTATTGTGGATAGTCACCGTTTTCGGATAAAACGCCACCACGTTACCCTGTTCGCTCACCGTGATTTCCTCTTCACAAGCCACATCACGGGTCACGAACTGGAATGTCATATCGCTCTGGGTAGCCGCAAAGATATATCCTCCTTCCACTGCTGTCAGCCGGGTTTCATCAGCGGCAGGCTTCAGCGTATTCGTAGCGATGAATCCCGTAAAACCTTCCGGACGGTATGTCAGCACCTCCGATGGGAAACTTACATTCATTGCTACCGGCTGTCCAGGGCCGTACGGAATTTCCAGATTCGTACTGCCGTTCAGCTGCACATTGAAGTTATACGTCGCACCATTCGAAATGGTCAGGATAGCCGAACGATACACACGCGATCCACTTGGGAAAGTACCGTCAGCATTCAGCTGTGACGAAACTCTCAGATATGTGTTGCAGTCGGACGACTGCGTTACCATCGGTATCACCACGCCTTCAGTAGCATAATTTTCTCTCAATGATTCAGGAACCGTATACGTATAATAATATCCCTTGTTCGGATCCCAGATAGGCTCTGCACTCAAGTCCTGCCCCGTAATTTTAGGCTTCATCTTGGTAATGTCCATATAAATACGCAGCACTTCGCCGGCAATCGGATTGACAGGCGTTGATTGACCATCGTAAAACTTGAAGTGCAGGTTAAACTCCTGCCCGGCAGCTGGAGGTACTACTACCGATGCCGAATTGCTGGTAGCCCATTGAATAGGATTACTGCCTGTACCAAGGGCAATACGAAAATCCGTTCCCTTATTATTCATGTAAATCAGGCTTCGTACGGTAGTAAACGCTTCCGCCTCGAGGAAGAACTCAATACGTGGATCTTCACCTGCATTGGGTACATAGTTATCAATCAGTGTCTTAAAGTTCACACGATGCAATCCCGGACGATTTACCGTATAGACATATTTGTGTGGCCAGTCACGTTCATAGGTCGTTTCTACTCCATTTTCCATGACCGTAAACTTACATTCTTCCATTATCACATCCAGATAAGTCTGCTTTCCGTCCATGTCCACATTTGTTCCATCATCATCGAACAGGTTGCAGGCAATCTTCACGTCGAGCGGGAAAAGCTCTTCCGGGAAATCGTCCGGAATGGTAAAGGCAATCGCCACCGGTTCACCCGACTGCATCGGCAGACCGGAAGAAGTCCATACCGGCGTAAACGAGAAGTTCGACAGCGAAATCAGCTTCACCGTACGCACAAACTTGCCAGCCTTGATCTGCAGGATGCCGTACTGCGGATTTCCGATGTTTGTCGGTACAATGGTAATGGTTCCCGTGCCCGGATTTTCCCGACTGCTTCCCTGCGTAAAGTTATTAGTGATTTGTGCCTCGGCGATACCGCTGTTCTGCACCCACGTCACTTCAGGTACAATGCCGGAATTAGTACCGTCGAACCACTGGTATTCCAACTGATATACTCCACCTGTAGCCAGCGAACTCCGGGTAATGATACGGGTTGTTTCTCCCACCACGGCAAGAATGCTGCTTCCGTCGGTAATGGCAGGTATTGTCTGGTCGATAGATACCCATATATTGTTGGCTGCCGCACCGTCTACAGCCTCTTTAAAGGTGGCATACCCTCCATTGGCAGGTATTCCCTTAAAGTTGACTACATAATCATAGTTTCTTAAAATAGGCAACTGGTTACCCTTTTCGTCCACCAGCGCTATCTTATAGTAACGGTCGGTCGACTGCCAGTTTCCGTCATCCGCACTGCCACCGCTTGTATTGATACGGAAAATCAGATACATCGGATCGTCCACATCATTGGCATGTTCGAACACAAATTGTCCCACACTACCGCCTCCAAACTGCGAAACGTCCAAAGGGTCAACAGCCACCAGAATATCCTCGTCGGCACACAGAGTAGGTTCCTTGATGTCAGACGCAACATTGAAGGCAAACGGATCCCCCGTACCTGCATTCCGGTTGAACGGAGCCACCGTACCCCGCGAATACTGATTCATGATAGCTACGCCCTTGATGCTCAAGTTTATGCCATTTCCCAATCGCTCATAACGGATACGTGCCTGATTGCGGAACATACTCACCGTACTGCCCGTACCACCAGCAAAACTCGTCAGGGCATCTTCCGAGTCGAAACTCTTGTATCCCCAGTAGCAAAGCAAGCCCGAAGTTGTGGTAAACTGCGGAATCACCTCCGTATCCATACGCCCCAGATTCGGAGTATCCTCAAAATCGTTCACATTCAGGTTGGCAATGAAATGCAGATGGCGTGTAGCTCCCGGTATGGTAGCCGTAAAGCTTCCGCTTATATTATCCGCCGAAGAGCCTGTTTGAGTAACTTTAGCCTGCACACGACCGATATAGTGGCGATACTGGTCGAAACAGAACAGCCACAACGAGTGAATACCATAGCCGTCAGGGTCCACCGCACGCGTCTGAACCTGCGCCATATCGGGTATTTCGGTATTGAAACAGAGACGCACATTTCCGTCGGCATCTATTCCTCCCGTCGGTCTGTTTACCAGCACATCATCCTGACAGGCCGCAAAGACTACAGCCAACAAACTGAGTAATATATATTTCAATCGTTTCATAACAGACCTCCTTTATTCTTTATCTTCAACAATAGGTTCATTGGCTTGCACGGTACGGATGCAACGGATGTAGGCTTCGTCTTTAGTACCCTCAGTACCTTTTTGAGTTTTGTAAGCCTCGCCTGATGCCGCCCAATAATACTTTCCGCCCAGCACTTCATCAATTACCGAACCTGTAGTATTCTGATACTTGTCAATAATCTCTAATTCCGCTTCCGTCGGCAACCGCCAGTCATCATACACCTCTCCTGCAAGAGATTTCTCGGCATACTGCTTGCAATGCTCTTTAGCATCATTAAACCGTTGCGGATAAACCGTACCCAGCTGAGAAGCTATCATAAAGGCAGGAGCTACCAGTTGGTTGTTTTCCGGTGAACTCTCTGTATATCCATCTTTATCCATCGCAGGAACAGAAAGCACATACTCATTGGAAGTCTTGGTTATACGAACAAAATACATGTTGTTGTTATCGTTACCATTCTGACGAGTGCCTTTTTCAGCTTTCCAGTTGGAGTATTCATAATATCCTTGAAGCCATCCTGTACTAACCCACCACGAGTCTTGCTTAAAATTATAAGTATATATTTTATTTTCGTCCTTATCATACACCTTGGAACTAAAATTATTAGCCGACGTAACAGGTCGATCCAAATCCTTATCAAACTCGGCCTCCCAGTGCACATCTCTTCCGTCGCATATGTTATCCGTACGGTACGAATACCATCCCGGCACAGTCACGATATACTCCAGCGGATACTGCTTTACCGTAAACTCCTTGCTCAGCCCCTGTCCGTTGGTCACCTTCACCTTGATGTAGCGGATACCGTTATTAGTAGGTACGTCCGAATTGATCGTCACATTGCCAAAGTTACCTGCTGCAGGCTCTACAGAAATGCCATAACGCCCATAACTGTTACGTGAAATAGTCTGCTTAGTTCCATACTTGTCGTAGTAATACACTTCTTCAATGCTGGCTGTCACCGACGAAGAAGAAGTAAAATATTGTTCCTCCGATTTCTCTATATTCTTCATGATGATCTCATCCTTCACTACCTCCAGATAGTTCAGGTCACCATTATCCACATCAATTGTCACCGTTGTCCACGGTATCACCTCATACTTTGGTGTCAGCTCTACCGGAACATCCAGTTGCGGCTGACCCATACGGTCAATCGTTACATACACCCGGTAAATGGTATTTCGGTTCAGCTGATGAGCCGTCGCGTCTCCCAGACGAACCGGTATCTTGTAATAGTTGGAACCTTTATATTCCGGTTGCGCTCCCTCCTGCTCCGTATAGTTTCCGGGCATGTTCAGCAGCACAAATGTTTCCTGCAGCACATCGCCCCCCCAGTCAGTGGGATAAGTGTAAAGCACCAGCTTTGCGGTACACTCCTCATAATTCTTTTCCGGCGCGGCAACCATCGGATCATTCGCTTCGTTCCCGGCAATGCCCCGATCGGTAAAGCTATCTTCCTTGTCGGCACGCAACAAGCTACGCGTAGCATAATTTCGCAGGCTGCTGTAAAATCCTGTCGGCTTAAACTGAGCTTTAAACTCATCGCTGAAAGTAATGTTTACTTCCACCTTGGCAGCCAGTCTTTCCATCGGCACGGAAATTGTATATTCGTCCTCCTTCGTCTCGGGAACAAAACCACTGCTCACTCCGCTCATGGCAAAACGCTTGTTTGTATAAACAGTTCCAGTTCCTATGTCTGCTCCTTCCAGCTTCCAGATGTCTGCATCCTTATCCACGGCACTCAGCAAACCGTCCAGCGTCGTAACACTCTGCAGCGATGTACTGCCTCCGTGCGCGTTTGCCACTACATAAATATCGTACGTTGCGTCGGCACCGTTGTCAAACAATTCAGCATTTTTCCAGTCGCCGGTAGCAATCACCGCCTCGGTCTTTCCGTCGGTAAACTCAAACGAACGGTAGCCGTCACGAGTTCTCGTCCCATCACTCTTGAATATCAGCAGCTGTGCCTGACTGATGGTATTTTCTTTCAGGGCATCATTGCCCGCTTCGGTAACTCTCGACAAGACACCGGGAGTTTCCAGACTGATAGTCAGGCCTTCAGCCGGCTTTACTGCCGGAGCCAGATCGTCATCAGCTGTACATGCCGGCAACAACCATGCCAACAAAACAACCATGCTATAAACTAATCCATGCTTTTTCATATCTCAGCCCTCCTTTATTCTTTAATAGACACACTTTCCGTCAGTCCGTCGAACTCAGACTCGCTGACCTGCCGTATCTCAATCTCTGTTTCTGTTCCCGGGAAGCGGTATATGCCGTTTTCCTCCGGATTGATAACCTGAATACCTTCGCTCTCAGTTCCTCCGAACGGCTGTTCTACCGTAATATACAGCTTCACGCTCCTTGTAACCGTGGCATCATAGCCATGCTTCGGTTCCACTCCGAAAGTGACTATCTCCGCATCCTCGCCTCCATACCCCGAAGTTGTTCCTGTCAGGTCAAAGTCGACCGTATTCTCCAGATGAACATTCCATCTTACTCCTTTGGGAGACAACATCTTGAACGAGAAGGTTGCATTCCTGTCCGCTCCTGCCACGGCAACCGCCTGTTTGTCGGCAGTAAGTTTCACGCTACCCGCCGATGCCGGATTCAGCAATCCGTTGAACTCGGTAGAAAAGTCGAGTGCCGCGTCGTCCACCGTCCAAGGGCTCACCGTAAGCGCTACCTTCAGACTGTTGGCTATCAGCGTGACATTCACATTCAACTGCTGTCCGGCTTTCAGCTCCTTCAACTCCTCATCGCCTATCTTAAATACCACCTCGTGTGTCTTGCTTCCCCAAGTAGCCGTAAGCTTGTAAGTATTATCACTTGTCCACGGATACAGATAACGTATGTATGGCGACGCATCAGCTACCTCGCCGACAGGTACTGTCAGCGCACCATCCCTTCCAAATTTTACTGTCCCCATACCTGCAGTTTCCTGCGGATATTCAGGGAGCTTATCAACATCCTTGAATAAATATCCCTGATTGGCAATACCCGATATCGCAACATCCGTCAGACTGACAGGCTCTCCTGTCTGGTTGTCGAAATTCAGTACCACCTTGGCAAGCGGGAAAAGCAGTTTCATCGAAGCCGTTTTCTGCTCATTCGGTCCTACCGTAATAGTCTTGAAAGCTGCCTGAGGTATTTTACTCAAAGCAGGGCTATTGAAATCTTCAGTAAGAAGATGTGATTTCAGCGCACTTAAACTTACGTTCTTTCCCTCCAGACTTTCCCCTTCGCCCAGAAAAGCCTCCTCATTGGCAATGGCATAAAAGTCAAAATTTTCACCATCCTTATTGACAGTCAGCTCCGAAAAGTGAATGACCTTCTGCTTTTCGCCAGGCTGAATGTCATAGCTCACATTATAAATGATATCATTCGTACCACTGCGCGCCACAATTACACGCAGTTTGCGCATTTGTTCATTGTCCAGCAGGTTTCCGGCAGTAACATTATCCGAAACACGCGTAGTGAAAGTCATCGTGACCGAAGCCTTCCCTCCCACAGCCGGATCGTTATCCTTTATGCAAGAAACAGAAAGCAAGGCTACAGCCACTACAGCCACTGCCAGCAGACAATATGTTCTAAAATGTTTTCTCATAGTATGCTCCTCCTTACATTACTGCCAGTCTGGCTCAATATCTTCTACATACCATTCGGGAAGCCTGATACTTACTCCCACCTGATCGAACACTATCGATATAGGCAGCAGCGCCTCCTGTTTGGTTACATCAATATCTTCCCGGTATCTGTTCAGGTAGTTGAGGATATTTCCTCTTACCAGTTCCACACCAGTATTTTTATCTTTCAGCACCAGTTGGTGTGCACACGTCGTCTCGTCCAGACTGGTTTCATGATCCAGCCGGAACAGAGCAAAGTCACTGGTATGATAGCAATTCTTCTCTGCATCGTAAACCAGTTCCGGATAAATGGTACCCTTCACCTCCGTGTTAATTTCATTCTCGAACGAGGTCTGTGCATTCGAATTTTCAAAACTCAATTCATACGGTATGTCGGCACGGCTTTGCGGAGCAGGCAGACCGTAAATCTCTACTTCGGTATCTACGTGCGAGCTGTACAGCGTCACCGTATCCCGATACATGACACCTTCCTGATCAGGCATAACAAACTCTTGCTGACCCATATAGTTGTCATCATGATTAATTACATTTCTCGAATCATCATTCCAGAACGGCGACTGGATATAAATATCCGAAAGACGGTTGGCATATATATTTTCTACAGCCGTATGGTCGTAGGCATTTCCTATTGCCACCACTTTGTAACGTTTTCCATACTGCAGCCGGAACGACGGTACAGCATCAAAGTTCTTCAGCTCGTCCTGAGTGTAATGGCCGACCCCCATAATGTGTCCGCCCTCATCGAAAACATACAGGTCTACTTTACTCATGTACTTATATAATACGTCCGTATCACCATCTGCCAGATACTGGAAATAAATGGTGACATTATCACAATCATCCAGATCTTCCTTGACGCAACTGCTCGACAGGACGAAAACCGGCAGTGCCATCAACATTATTTTCAGAAACTTTATCATATTCGTTCTTATGAATGTTATAAAACTGTATGTTTTGGGAAATAGAGTCTGGCGGATGATTCCGCCAGACTTTGATTATAGAGAAATGAGGTTATTTAGCCCATTCAGCATCGATGGTTTCTACTTTCCATTCAGCTTTTTCAACAGTTACTTCTACGCCATACAAAGTATTTCCACCTTCGTCACCGATGATGTTTTCATCTGTCAGTTTAGCACTTGTAATGCGGTAGATGTGTCCCGGTTCAAACTTGGTAATCTGACCACCACCATTTTCTGATGTCTGTTTATAAGATGTAATCATCGCATAGCGAGGAGCTGGAAGCGGACTAGTGGCATCTTGTGACTCAGATTCACTGAAATAAATCTTGAATTTAGGAAGCTTATCTGCACCGTCAGCACCATAGAAATAGTAAGCATATGCCTTACCGTCAGTTTCCGGCCATGTCTGGTTGGCAGTCAAGAAATCAGTTACAGTGGCTGCATCTTTCAGAATAGCTGCAGTACCAGTACCGTGAGTACCGTCATAACTATAATCTGTAGGAGCACCTGTTGCACATGGGAACGCACCGCTAGCATAAGTTACACCTGCGCCTGTAGCATATACATTGTCCAAATATACACCGGCAATTTTCAATGTTTTATAAGCACAATCACCAGTAGCGTGAGTATCAGTAATATGCTGAATGCCTGACACTTCCAGACGTGCTACCGGAATAGCCAGCTTGACTGAAGCTGTATACAGCTGATAGGTCTTGTTTTCATCACCTGAGTTAGCACCTGTTTCATAATCAGCACCACCTTTATCACCCGGAGAAGCTGTAGTACTTGATAAAGTAATATCCGTTTCTCCTACTTCACCATAGGCAGGAACTCCAGCCGGTTCACTTGTAAATATGGTAGGAGCATCATCCGCATAAGAAGCTTTTCCACCATTCATAGAAACCGTAATCTTTTTAGGTTCTTTTACATTCCAGAATGTAACCGATGACTGTTCAGCCAATTCTTCAGTAGACAATTTAATTGATCCTGAACCAGTAGTAGCTTCCAATTTAATTGTAACTTCACCTGTGACAGGCACACTAGTAGCTGTTGTTCCATCTACTATCGCTCTCGACATCGAAGGACTTACAATATTAATCGTCACTGCACCAACACCGTCAGGCAACTGAGTGTTGTCTACCACTTCTTCATTTGAGCAGGCAAACAAACCCAAACCTGCAAACGCCCACAATAAACTCTTAGAAAATTTCATAATACAAAAATTTAAAAGTTAATACTCTCATATCTAATTATTCTCATTTCAGCTGTTTTCCTACTCCGCCATCAGGTCCAGATACGCCTGCAGCGCCTTCAGGTTCTCTGCAGCAGGAGCATAGCCCGCTTTGGAAGCCCGTCCGAACGCTTCAACCGCCTTTTCCGGCTGACCGTTCTTCACGTATGCCGTACCCAGCATGTTCAGCAGCGCACCGTCCTGAGGAGCCTTCTCCAGCAGAGCCACTGCCTCGCCGGCACGCTGCGCCTCCAGCAGCGCCAGTGCCGCATTGTTTACCGCCGTTACGTCCTGCGGATAAGTCTTCGCACCCGTCAGCAGGCAGTCGATGTACTGCGGCGTACCCTTGCCGTAGCTGTCCGCTACCTTGTGAATCTCGCTCACGCTCATCAGCTGCGGGCTCTCGGTTATCATCTTGCGCCCTTCCTCTATGGTAAAGTGACGCACGTTATACTCTATGCGGTACTCGTTGCGGCGCACCGGAGCATACACCTCGTTCACCAGCTTGGTATATACCGCTGCCGGCACCAGCTTCTTCAGTTCCGCCTCGCAGGCATCCTTGTCGTCGCCACAGCCATCTATCAGCTGCAGAATCTCCTGCTGCTGTTCCAGCTCCGTACGACGTTCCACCTCCTTGCGCAGTGCGTCCCAGTCCTCGCCCTTCCACGCTACATGGTACAGCGAGCGGTCTATTCCGTCCAGATCGCGGCGCACATAGTCGGTAAACGCCTGCGCACGCCGTTTCGACAAGTCCATGTTGTATTTCATCGTACCCTCGGGCGACGCATAGCCCGTTACGTAAATGCCTGTAATCGTGAGGTCGTGATTGTCGCGCACCACCTGAAACGACTCCTTCACCTTCGCCAGTTCCGCGCGGTTCTGCTTGTAAGCCGCATCGATGCGGTCGCTGTTCTGGCGGAATTCCAGCCGGGCCACCCTCGTTTCCGAGCGGCGTTTCACCTCTTCTTCCTTCGGCTCGATGAACGGAGCCACGTACACCGGATTCATGGCAGGGAATATAGTCCCCCCGTAAGCCGTTTCGCTACCCTCTTCACACTGTGCACAGCCCGTGACGTACGCTCGCAGCTCCACGTTTCCGTCTATCATCCACCGCTTGAAAGGCACCGATGCCTCGTACGAAACCGTCTGTTCCGAACCGTTGTCGCGGCGCACCACCAGCAGCGCGTCCTCGTTGAATTCTTCCCCGTTCAAGACACGTGCACGCTGCTGTACCCTGTCGCGCGTCTTTCCGTTGATGACAAACGGAGGCAACTCCTGCTCCATGCTGCCGTCGGCTGCCACGATGACCGGCACCACCCGCAGCGAATGCTGTCGGTTCATCTTCAGGTTGTCCAGCCCGATTTCCATTTTCACGTTCGCCTTGCGGTCCGCCGTTTTCGTCACCTGCGGTCCGTCGATGTTCACCGCCTCCAGATAAGGCACCTGAGCCCCTGCCGAAACAGCGGCAAACAACATTGCTGCAGAAAAGATATATTTCTTCATCGTACGTTCCTCCATCATTTAATTATGTAAATCAACGATACCGCCGCCTTGGTCAGCCCGAAGTAATCCTTTGTGTCGGAGCCTCTCCACTCGCCGCAGTGCGGACAGTCGTACATATCATAGTCGGCACGGATCCATCCCGCCCCGATTTCCAGTCCCAGGTTCCAGCGGTTTCCCAGCACGAACTGATAGCCGTAGCCCAGTCCCACGCCGTACATGTTTCCCTGATACCGGTAATCCTTGAACGAAGGAAAAATCTTCAGGTCCATATCTGCCACGTTAAAACCTCCGCCCAGTGCATGAAGAGCAAGAAAATGTCCGTTGAAGGCTTCACAGAACCAGTACCGCGCTTCCGGTTGTACCAGCCAGTGCTTCATCTTCCGGTCATCACCTAAATTAAAGGGATTATAGTTTCCCGAAACATCAATGCTCCATTTGGGAGCTACCCGAAACTCAGCCCCCACATTCAGCGTTGTGGTTACATCATAAAGAAGGTTTGTCTTGACCGCTATTTTCTGGGCTGAAACGGACATACCTGCTATCAGAAAGGTTATTAATGCAAACAGTTTTCTCATAGTCCTTTGCTCTTAAGTTTTTACGTAGTGCAAAGTTATCAAATGCTAAAATACTGTCAACAAAAATTAATTTCCAATCTGTCGTATGAAAAGGAGGAAAACAGTAGAAAAGATTACCAAAAAATCATAACAACCGTATTTACAATAGATTACAAGAACAAGAAATGGACAATATAAGAAGAAAATTCTACGTTCTATTTTTACATTTTATTACGAAATAGATTAGGACTCATACCATATTTATCCTTAAACAAACGATAAAAAGTAGACAAATTAGGAATAGCACTTTGTTCAGCTATTTTACTAATAGACCATTCGGGATTCTCGTGAAACAGTTCGATGGCATATTCCAGCCTCAGGCTGTTCAGGTAAGCAGCCAGATTGGTGTTGCCAAACTCTTTCAGCACACTGGCAAAACGGTTCTTGTCCACTCCCATGATACGCGCATACTGGTCGCGCCCCAGACTGTAGTCGAGGTAAAGTTTCTCCTGACGCACCTTCTTGTCGAAAAGGGCAAACAATTCCTCGTTCGAAAGGCGCGAAAACGCCCCCTTTCTGGGTACTTCCGGCACTGCCTGCTCCACTACCTCTTCCGCAGCCTTTTCCTCCTGTTTGCCGGTATCGGCTGTTTTCCTTCCGGCATATTGTCCCTTTTTCAGCAGATACTGGTGCAGCACCTTCAGCTTCTCCAGCTCCACAATCCGAATACGCATCTTCCCACCTTTCCGCATGAAGCCCCCCAGCGCCAGCAGCGACAGCAGCAATATGCCCGTCAGCACACCGAGCCAGATAGTCTGTACGCGCAACTTCTCTTCCGTTTCCTCCAGTTCCTCCCGGGCAGCCAGCGCATTAAACAGGTCAGTGTTCTCCAGCAGATAGTTGCGCTCGTTATTCAGCCGTATAGCCTGCTGGATAGACAGCCTGCGCTTTGCCACCGCATAAGCCTTCCGGTAGTCGCCCACCGCCTCGTAAGCTACACACGCCTGCTGCAGGAGCCGCTCATACAAAATGTTGAGCGTATCACGCCGGTCCATCTCCCTGACGTATGCCTGTGCGTTCCCGATAACCTGATCGTAATTCTTCATGGTAAGCAGGTAGTCGTTTATCTCCAGACGTCCCACAAGGGTTTTCGAGAAATGGGTACCAAGAAACAACTCGTAATACTTCTCATCCTCGAATTCCTTCCCCAGCATATGGGCAAGAAAAGCCACCTTGCTGTACAGATAGCCCGACTGGTTGTCGCGCCTCAGTTCCGGCAGGCGGGAAAGCAGCTTGCTCCGTTCCAGTCCTATCTGCCATGCCTCAGCATACTTCCGGTCGCTGATGTAGTACATCATCAGGAAACCATACGTATGCGACAGGTAGTAAATCTCGGTTTCCGATTTTCCTCCTTCCAGCAGCTTCTCCGCACGGAATGCACATTCGTATGCCTTCTTGCTCAGGCTCAGCCTGCGGTACAGATAGCCTTCGGACAACAGCATGCCGGCAAGCATGACATGATCCGAAATCGAAGTAGCATACTCCTTGCCCTTGCGGATGTAACGGGTAGCCTTGTCCAGCGAAAACGCAAAGACCGACGCCTCCGCCAGTATCATAGATATCCGACGGTACAGCACGGTGTCCGATTTTATTTCTACCGAATGATAGGCTTTCTCGGCACTGTCCAGCGCCCTCCCAAACATTGACAGACGGAAATAAGCGCACGAACGGATATACTCCAACTGATACGACGGGTACTGTGCCTTCTGCTGTAGGCTGTCAATCTGCCTCAAGGCTACTTGCGGAAACAAGTAAGCCTGTTCCCGAAGATCAGTCAGCCTTGAAGCAGAATATCCAGCCGCAACAACAAAAGACAATATGATAAAGAGGAAATATCTCATTTTTTATCGTATTTTTACAATTTTATTCTAACAAAATCGGTGCTGTAAAATTATTTACACCTCAAAACTACAAAATAAATTAATAAAGGCTCTTTCTTCAAAAATAAAATTATTGTAGTGTAAGTAAAATTGTCTTAATACCAATAATCGAGATTGACCTCTTTTTCTTACGGCTCTCCCAGCCCCCTTACGATCACCTCCACTTCCGGCTTCAGGAAAAACTTGCGATGCTTGTCGTGTCCCAGTGCCGCCAGACCCTCGCGGATGGAAGGACAGCGGTACATCCACCGGTACAAGTTGCGCCGTGCCGTCTCCGGCGAACGGTTCGGAAAATACAGGCAAGCCAGCTCAGCCTTGCCGTAGATACGCAGACGGAATGTTCCGTCGGATTCATCTTTTTTCATCGTACACCTCACTTTTTACGTCGTACCACCTTCTTGTGCGGAGCCACCCGCTCGAAGGCCAAATCGTCCATCATCTTCTTCAGTACGGTGCCCGGACGAAAATGCACCCATACCTTGCCCAGCATCGACGGACGGAAGTCGGCCTCGCACTTCACGCCCTCGCTCTTCACCCCCACCTGCAGCGAACCGATGTCGCCCAGACGGATAATCTCCCCGTTGCACAGCCCGTTGCCTATCTCCTCCTCCAGCGCCGTGAGCACAGCCAGCGTGTCCGCCTTGGTCACCGTGCAACGCTCCTGAATGCGCACTGCCATGTCGGCAAGCGACACCACCCCGCGCGCCTGAGCCCGGGCGTAGTACGTCACCCCCGCCGAAAGGTCCCGCGGATCAACGCGCGGCACCACCGAATATGTCACCGATCTTTCCTTCATTGCCTTTCTCCTTATACGTTTTTCCCGGTACAGCCACATGCACGCCCTCGAACTCGCCGATTTTCGTCATGCTGGGATTGTACCCGTAATACACTTTCCCCGTCGCCCCGTTACGATGCTTGGCGAGGGTAGCGATCCCCATTCCCTTGGTCGAGCAGCCCGTGTCGGGATCCACCCGGATGTGATACCGCTCCGGCCGGTGCAGCAGAATCACCAGATCGGCATCCTGCTCTATCGCCCCGCTCTCGCGCAGGTGACGCAGTTCCGGACTCCCCGCCCGATCCTCCGCCTGACGGTTGAGCTGGCTCGACACGATGACCGGACAGCCCAGCGAACGTGCCAGCCCCTTCAGCTTGCGACTGCACTCCGCCACCTCCTGCTCGCGCGTACGCCCCGGGTTCACCGTGGCAAGCAGTTGCAGATAGTCCACGATGAGCAGCCCCAGCTCCCCCTTCGCCCGCAGCGACTTGGCGATGACACACAACTGATCGACGTTGATATACGGCGTATCGTCCACATGCACCGGCAGCGCACTCATCCGTTCCGCCGTGCGATGCACATCCTCCACCTCCTTCGCCGTGAGCTTCCCCTGCCGCAAGCTGAGCAGCGGGTCGGCACGGCTCTCCGCCAGCACCATGCGCTCGCCCAGCTCCGAAGCCGTCATCTCCAGCGTGAAGAACACCACCGGCACCCCCGCCATCGCCGCCTGACGCGCAAAGAACAAGTCGAGTGCCGTCTTTCCGTCCGCCGGACGCGCCGCCGTGAAAATCAGGTTGCCCGGCTGCCATCCCCCCGTCATCTCGTTCAGGCGCTGCAAGCCCGGCGGAGGACCGGTGAGTCCTTCCCCCGACAGCTCCTGCCGGCGGTCCACCAGCGCCACCGTGTCCTCCATCACCTCCGGCATGGGGTGCAGGTGATTCTCCAGCGGCGAATCGTCGAGCAGCGCCCCCAGTTCCCGCTGCGTGCCGATCAGCACATCGTACACGTCGCACGTCATGTCGTTTGCCGCCGCCAGCTCCCGCGTCAGCACCTCCACCAGTCGCCTGCGCAGAAAGTACTGGAACAAGATGGTGCAGTGATACTCCAGGTGCGCCGACGTAGCCACCTCGCCCGCCAGCTTCGCCACCGCAAACGGACCGCCCGCCTCGTCCAGTCGTCCCGAGGCACGCAGTTCCTCGCACACCGTGAGCATGTCCACCGCCGCTCCCCGCGCATACAGTGCGCTGATCGCCTCGAACACCGCCCGGTGCGCCGTAATGTAAAACATCTCCGCCCGCAGGCTCTTCAGTGCCGTCGACTGTGCCGTCCGCTCCAGCAGACAGGCTCCTAAAACGGCTCTTTCTATTTCTTCTGCGTAAATCATTCCCCCTGTAATCTTTAAAAATAATTTTACTGTTGTTTTTCTAATTTTTGAAGTAATATCTTCTGAAAATCAAGTAGATGCTTATTCTCACGCTGTTCATCTTCACATCGCACCACCTCACGCCGTTCATCCCCCAAACCGCCCGCTTCACATTGCACCGCCTCACGCTGCATCGCCTGAAACTCAAACCGATACATTAGTGTTCGGGTTTTGCCGGAAAGCTGATTTTCCTCTCATGCTGTTCTTTCTCATGCTGCATCATCCTCCGCTGTTTCTCCTGAAACTCAGCCCCACATCGTTCATTTCCACGCTGCATCATCCTCACGCTGCATCACCTGAAAATCAACCCGATACATTACCGTTTCGCTTTATCCGGAGAAGCATCGCCGGCAGCATGAGCATCCCGCTTTTCGGAGAACCTCTTCAAACAGAACTCCCGCAAAGAACATTGCCGCTGATTGCACGCTTCGGCTTTTCCGTGATGCTCATTCTCACGCTGCTCATCTTCACGTTGCACCGCCGAATGCTGTTCCTCCGCAAGCTGTTCATTCTCACACCGCTCATCTTCACATTGCATCGCCTCATGCTGCATCACCGCAAGCTGCTCATTCTCATAACGTTCCGCCTCACTCCCCTGTGCCGGCAATTGCTCCGTCCGTTTTCGTCCTACCCTGCGCCGCAACACAGAAACCAGTTTTCCATAGCCTTTCCGAATCCTCGGAAAACAAATCTTTTTCATAGTCAGATCATCCAATTCTTACATCCGGTACCCCTCAATTGATCACGAAACTCTTCATCAGCAGATAGTTGAGCGCCGACCTTGCCCGGTCGATGGACGGCAGCAGACAGAGATACATCTCCATGTTGCCGATAGCCTCCTCCCGCTCGGCCAGCGTCAGCTTGCCCCACGCCTTGCGCGCCGCCTCGATGTCGAGTGCGGGCTGCTGAGTCAGTGCGTGGTACTGCTCCCAGAACACATCGAACGACTCGTCGGTCAGGTTCTTGGGACGCTCGCCCGACTTGCGGCTCACCTTCAGGTGGCACAGTTCCTCGTAATACAGCAGCTTCAGCTTCGAGCCGTGGGCGGTACGCGCCGTGCTTACCACCCCTTCCAGCCTCAATCGGGCAAGAAAACGTATCACCTTCCTCTTGCTCCATCCGAAACGCATACTCAACTCGCGCACCGAATACACCATTTCCCCCCTTTTCAGCTCCCCCGGTCCTTCCCCCTGATCGCTGAAGCATGCTTTCATGAGCAAATACACGTAGGCTTCCGCCTCTGTATGCATCCTGCCATACATTTCGTCGAACATCGTGTTCAACAGGCGCCTAGAGAGCGCCATAAATCCTTGTTTCCCAGGGATTTTTAAATCTACACAACCCATATTCTTCACTTTTTTAATAGGTTAGGAAATGCGTAAACCCGGAAAGCGGAGCACCGATGGCACCACTAGTGTCACCATAAGTGTCACACTTACCGCACTGGTTTACAAATACTTATTCTCGAAAGCGGAACACGGGTGTCACCATCAGTGGCACCACCCTTTCCTTTTTATATTATAAACAAAGATATAATCAAAGGAAGTTTTCCGTTCCGAAAAACATTCCTCACGCCGAAGCTTGATTTCGCAGCTCGATTTTGACCGCCCCGCGTGTTCCGCCGACCCGAAGAGCCGAAACAGAACCACGGAAACGGAACAAACCGGAGGCGAAGGACGCTCTGCCTGCCGAAGCCCGATTTCGCAACCCGATTTCGACCGCCTCGCGTGTTCCGCCGACCCGAAGAGCCGGAACAGACCACGGAAACGGAACAAACCGGAGGCGAAGGACGCTCTGCCAGCTGAAGCCGATTTCACAACCTCGATTTCAACCGCCTCGCGTGTTCCGCCGACCTGAAGAGCCGAAACAAAACCACGGAAACGGAACAAACCGGAGGCGAAAGAAATTTTCCAGTCCGGAAAACACGCCAATTCAAAGATTATTCTATCTTTGCCCCCGAAGACTTCAAAACCCGATTCCAGACATCACCGTCCGGTTCGTCAGAAAGTCCGCTTTTAAGCCCCCTCCGGCACCGTTACTGCCAGGTAAACCCGCCGACAGAAAGGCTTAACAACACGCACGGCAACATCTGCAATCAAGTTACTTCAGTCGATGAATTTCGGTGTTTCTCCGCTTTCTGTGCGTAAAAATACGCACTGAGAGTGTATTAACCTCTGCCATAAACGGCAGAGAAATAGCAAAACCAAACATTATGAAGAATTATGGTGAGATTCATGCACGTACTCTATCGTTCGTGTGAAGTAACGGAAAAACAAAAGAGATTTTTGTTGATAACCCTCAAGCGTTTCCTCGATCGGCAATACCGTTCGGCACGCGTGTCGAAAAGTGAGATTCAGCGCATTACGGGCACAGGTACCCATACCTGTTCCGACAGTCGCAACTACCAGATCAGTACCCTGTATACGTTCTTCCGCGCGATAGAACAGATACACCGGATAAAATTTGAGTACCTCACGCTACTGAGAATCATCGAAAAAAGTATCAACGAAGGAACTGAGCTCGTCATCCACGAGGTAAAGCCTGGAGAAGAAATTCCAGAAGGGAGCCAGAAGCTGCTTAGGCGTCAGACCGAAAAAAAAGTGCAGATACTAAAGCGAAGCGTCCCTGATTTTTGAGGAAAACATGCATCGGTCGCTACGGCACACCTGCCGCAGTGCTGCTTGTTGCATCCCGCAAACGGGGAAATTTCTCCCCGAACGCATCTCTTTTTGTGCGTTTTTTGTACAAAACACACGCACGTTTTGTACAAATTTTTAAAAATTCTCCCGACAACCTTCCCACCGGATGCACTCGTCGGGAGAATTATTTTTCCCGATGTGCCTCTGTATAGGAGGTATGCCCTCGTAAAGGCACTATGCTAATGTAAGTACCCTGTTTACTTTCAGCTTTGGGAAAATGGATGTCAAAAGGAGAGTTAAAATGCGTAACTCGCTCTAATTTGGACTTTGATTGAAAATCAAGAAGTTG
>OAUQ01000207.1_pt1 | contig 25891 bp, 32 predicted proteins | sample 1476151 | NCBI WGS metagenome assembly OAUQ01 (sample SAMEA2580008, study PRJEB22360) | human gut metagenome | biome: human gut; feature: human-associated habitat; material: faeces | place: Denmark | collected 2008/2010 | reverse complement strand
ACCCTGTCGCTAAACTGCTGTATAAACGACCGAATCCGCTTATGACACCGCTTGCGTTCAAACGAACGCTGCAATATCACATGGGATTTTACGGAAACGCTATCGCTTATATAGAATGGGGAACAGACGGGTATCCGAAGTCATTATGGCCGCTTGACCCGACAAAAACGACGATCCGATTAAACGTGGTCACTGGAACGCTGACATATACGACAAGCGATGCAAAAGGGGCGATGTACCATCTACAGCCGCATGATGTCTTGCATTTTTATGAAATGTCAAAAGACGGGCTCATCGGCGTGCCGAAATGGCGGACGCTGATTGACGAGCTGGACAGCCAAAATGCAATCAAGAAATTTCAGAGCCAATTTTACAAAAACGGAACAATGACGCACGGCGTGTTGCAAGCAGCGTCGAAGATCAATCCGGAAGCGAAAAAGAAACTCCGTCAAGAATGGGAAAAAATCAACGGCGGTATAGATAATGCCGGACGAGTCGCTGTTCTTGACCTGGGAATGGAATATAAGTCGCTTGGCATGCAGCTGGACCAGGCACAGTTTATCGAAACGCAGAAATTCGGAATTAACGAAGTCGCCAAGGTCTACCGGATACCGCCGCATAAGCTGGCGCAGCTGGATCGTGCAACGTACGCTAACGCCGAAGCAATGAGCCTTGACTACATCAAAACAACGCTTCTTCCGATCTTTACATCATGGGAACAGGAAATCAACTATAAACTGTTTACTGAACCAGAAAGAGAAAACTATTATGTGAAATTCAACGCCGCGGCTGAACTCAGAGGCGACAGTAAAGCAAGGGCTGAATACTACAAAGACATGCTCTATGCCGGCATTTATACGCTTAATGAGATCCGCGATATGGAAGAAATGGAATGTATAGGCGATGTAGGGGATATCCATCTTGCATCGCTGAATTATACAGATATTACCGTTCTGAAAGATTTGCAATTAGCAAAAGCGAAGAACGGAACACTGAAAGGAGGTGATGATAGATGATAATGGGGAAAAGGGAAAGAAGAATCAATCAGACGCAGTTTGAGATTAGGACGCTGGAAGATGGTAAAACTATCATCTTGGAGGGATATGCTCTCAAGTTTGGGAAACGGTCAGAAGACTTCGGCGGCGTTGATGAAATCTTAGAGCGCGGGTGTCTGGATAAAACGGACATGTCTAACGTCGTAGCGCTGATTAATCACGATCCGAACTATCCGCTGGCAAGAAATACCGTTCGCGAGGGACCCGGGCATCTAAGTCTGTCGGTAGACGACACCGGGCTGCGGTTCAGCTTGATTCCGACCGATACGGCGTATGCTAAGGATTTAATGACGAATATGGCAGCTGGCGTTGTCAATCAGTGTTCTTTTGCATTCACGTTGGCGGAAAGCGGCGCCGACTGGTCATATGAAAGCGAGAAAGACATGTACCATCGGGCAGTCAAGCATATTGAGAGGCTATGGGATGTATCGATTGTCACGACGCCGGCATACCCGGACACCGAAGCGCAGGCTGTACAGCGGTCAATGCAGGAATCGAAAGAAGCATACGTTAATTCTTTGAAAGAAGAGCAAGAAAACATTAGAAAACGAAAGCTCAATATAGAGCTGGAATTGTTAAATCAATAATTGCCGCCGAACGGCGGCTTTTTAAATGGAGGAAGAAGAAATGACAGAAAAAGAAAGAGAATTGCGCCAGAGAATGGCGAAAGTAACCGAAGAAATCCGCGCGTTAATGGCAGATAAAAAACTTGACGAAGCGGAAAGTAAAACAGCTGAATTAAGAGAACTCAAAAGGCAGCTGGAGATTGAACAAACGCTGGCAGATGTTCCGGCAACGGTTCCCCCGGCGGCACGCGTGGCAGAAATCACCGACGAAGAAAAAAGAGATCTTATGTTCAGCGGGCTTGTGAAAGAGATTAAGCGCCAGATGCCGACGGACGCGGAAGCCGAAGTACTGAAAGAAGCCAGAGCCGGTATGAAAGCAGGGGTAGACGCCGACGGCGGGCTTATCGTTCCGCAAGACATCTCAACTAAAATCAACGAACTCAAGAGAGCGTTAAATCCGCTGGACCAGCTTGTCACGATTACGCCCACAACCACTATGACGGGGTCACGCGTCATGGAAAAATGGGCAGAAATGACGCCACTTGAAAGCGTTGATGAAATGGCAACAATCAAAGAAATCGACGGTCCGAAATTTGAAAAAATCGCATACGCGATCAAAAAATATGCAGGCATTCTTCCGATTTCAAAAGAGATGTTGTCTGACACAGACCAGAATCTCATTTCTTATGTGAGTGCGTGGTTTGCTAAGAAAGATGTGGTCACAAGAAATAGCCTGATCATTGCAATCATGAAAACACTGGCAAAGAAGCCCGTTGCTAATGTAGACAGCTTGAAAGATATTCTGAATGTGGATCTTGACCCGGCGATTTCTTTGGTGTCCGGCATTGTTACCAATCAGGACGGATTTAACTTCTTAGACAAGTTGAAAGACTCCGAAGGGCGTTACCTGCTTCAGCCGAATCCGCTCAATCCGACACAGAAACTGTTGTTTGCTCATCCGGTTACCGTTGTCAGCAATAAGTACCTGCCGAGTGCGACATCTCCGAAGAAAGTGGCGCCGATTATTGTCGGGTCTCTGGCGGATGCAATCGTACTCTTTGACCGCCAGCTTATTACACTCGAAGGCACGGGTATCGGCGGGAACTCATTTATTCGCGATTCTTACGACATTAAAGCAATTACAAGGCTTGACGTTAAAGCGTTTGACAGCGCCGCAGCCGTATACGGCGAGCTAACGCTTGCATAAGAAGGAGGTATTATGAGCATTCTGGATGGCGTTAAAGCGTATCTCCGAGTTGACGGAAACCAGGAAGACGAGGTCATCCGGACACTCATCGATACCGCTAAAACGTTTATTTTGCAGGGAACGGGCGTCGAAGTCAAAGAGACTGACGCCCAATCTATCCTTTGTATGCATATGATCGTAGGGTACTGGTACGAAAACAGAAACGCAGTAGGACAGGGTGCAGAATTACCGTTCACAATTACTGCACAACTACTGCAATTAGAAACGAGAGGTGAATGACATGCTGATAAAAGCACTGGAAAAAATTATTATAAACGGAACAATCGTTGATGTCGGCGAGACGTACGACGGAACAGCGGAAGAATTAACTGCCTACATTTCCGGCGGATATGTAGAAGTACTTGAACAGGATGAAGACGCGGAAGATGATTCTGCGGACAATCAGAATGAAGAAGTAGATCAGGAAGTAGATCAGGAAGATGAAGAGCCGGAGGAAACACCAAAGGAAAAAACAAAGACAACGAGAAAGACTGTCAGGCGCACGAAGAAAACCGGAGCGTAAAGTATGAATATCGGGAAGATGCGCCACAGGATAGCGCTTAAAAAGCCTATTATCGGTGAGGATATAGGATTTGGCTCCGTTATCGAATGGAAAGATGTCGGATCCGTGTGGGCGGAATTCTTGAAACAACGTATTACCCCAAGCGCGATTATAGGAGACGGCACGGCTGTCTTGATAACGCAAGGGATAAGAATACGGCCACGAGAAATCGAAAAAGGATGGCATGTTGAAGAAAACGGACGGACGTATAAGGTAATAGACGTAGATCGTTCGGATCCTGCCGTTTACGTATTAACAACAGAGGCGGTAGAAACATGAGCAGGTGCGGAATCGATATCAAGATGTTTTCAGGAGAGGTAGTCAAAAAAGCGGCTAACGACATCAAACGCTACGATAAGGAAACGCAAGGGAAAATCAGAAATGTCATTGCGAAAGGAACGATAGCAGTTATGAAAGCGGCTATTATAAAAGCGCCGATGGGGCCTACCGGAAGCCTGAAAGCAGGAATCCATTCCGAAATGGAACGAGAAAAGCCGCAGGGAATAGTGAAGAGCGACGCCCCGCATTCGCATCTCGTAGAATTCGGGACAGTTGAACGTATAGCATCAAACGATCCGCGCAAAGGCAAAAAAGTCATGCGAATAAATGATAAATTCGTAAGTGGAGCTATTCGCACAGGGAAGATGCCGAAGCGTCCGTTTATGCGGCCGGCAATGATGCAGGAGCGGGGCAAGATTGAAAACGAAATGGAGAAAATATTTCAATGAGACTTATCAGAGACGTACCGTCAACCGTTCTTAGGATGGCGGTTTTTAAATTGCTGAAAGAAGGTCAAACGATACCGATTCACGGCTCAGTTCCTAAAGGTGCAAAACTTCCTTATATCACCTTAGGTGCGGCTACGTTCAAACCACTGTCAAATAAAGATCTGATTATCTGGGACGCATCCTTGAATGTAGAAGTATGGGCGGGAGGGGATGGGAAAAAACAAGTCAATGAAACGCTAAACGATATATGTGCGTTGATATCTGCCTACGGATGCGATATGGAGCTGCCTCAATATCGGATTAATAGTACACAAATTGATCTGGTAGAGGATTTTCCGGAAGTATCCACGGGCTATCACGGCACAGTAACAATATTATTTACTATTCAGAATTTTAACAAGAAAGAGGTATAAAAATGGCTAAATTATCAGCAGAAGAACTTAAAAAACTCCCGGTATATGATGGGACGTCTATGGCTACGGCGGGGAAAGACACCTTGCTGTATATAGACAAGGCAACAACCACGGGGAAAAAGCCGACATGGGTACTTGTCGGAGGACAGAGAAACTCCCCCGTAGAATACAAAGCGGATTCTATTGATGGATCTCATAAGACTTCCGGCGGATGGGGAGAAACGCTCGCGGGTCCAAAGTCTTGGAGCATCAGCTATACAGGCTTGCTTGTAATGGATGACGCAGCACTGTCAATTATGGAATACGCATTCCATCACGACATACCGATTCATGTAAAAATCGCATACCCGGATAAGACATGCCAGACCGGATGGGTTACTATTTCCGATTTTACAAAGGACGTATCCCACGACGGGGTAGCTACCGTTGCTGCCACGTTAAACGGAAAAGGACCGATTTCTGAAATTGCCGCAGATGATGTCACCGGAGGCTAATTATGCGTAAATCGGTAGAAATCAAAATCGGAGAGTCAAGGTATCAGCTGCTATATACAGTAAGAAGCCTTGAGAGATTTGAGCAATATCTCGGAACGTCTCTCTTTTCAGTTATAAGTTCCGTGCTTGTTAACGGTGCAGTCGGAATGGTACAGAGTGCTACAATACACTTTATCATTTCCGGCTTGCGGGCCGGACTTTTAAACCAGCCGAAGAATTTCGATGCTTATGATTTCGTGGATATGTACTGTGAAAATGGCGGAAACATCGGAGAACTCGCAAAATACATCGTAGATGCGGTGGTTGAATCCGGACTTTTTACACAGGGGACGCCGAAAAAAGAGGCGCCGATGAAAAAGAAGAATCGCCGATAAAGACATTTGAAGACTGGATGCGGTATGCAGAACCGATAGCATACCGCATCGGTTTCAAACCGTCTGAATTTCCGCGGTTAACGCCGCTTGAATTCTATAGATATCTTGAAGCGAGTGACGAACGTCGACGCTTGCAGGATTACCGCGTGGCGTACTTCATTTCATGGCTAATGTCCCCGCAGCTGAAAAAGCCGATAGAACCACATGAAATTGCGGACCCGTTGTGGATTACGGAAGAAGATAAAGTGAAAAATGCAAAAAAAGAAATGGAATATTTGAAAAAAGTATTCAATTTGGAGGGAGGTGCATAAATGTCTACTATTTCTGATTTACAGCTTAAGATTGGCGCGGATTCGTCAGGACTGCAAAAAGAATTAAATAAAGTACCGGGGACTGTAAAGACAGCGTTTAAAGTTAATCCAGTAAGAGACATGCAGTCTGCACTGGAAGGAACCACGGGAAGTCTTGAAACGCTAATTGGTAAGTTCGGCGGAATGGCGGCACTGGCCGCATCGGGATTCGGACTGACGAACCTGATAAAAGGAGCCGTTGAGGCGGGAAACAGAACATACGAACTCGCACAAAGGCTGCAAATAACTAACGCTGAAGCTGCTAAATTCTCAAGAATACTCAAGCTAACCGGCGGTGACAGCGAACTTGCAGGGAAAGCATTTATGCGTCTCGACTCAACAATCAAAGGCAGTGGAGAGGCGGCCGAAAAGACAAGAGCTGTCTTAAGTGCCGTAGGTGTTACTCTGACAGACCAGAATGGTAAACTGTTACCTCTTAACGATCAGCTCGCACAATTGGCGGCAGGTTATCAAAAAGCGTCACAGGCGGGATATGCTCAGGAATTTATCATGAATACACTGGGAGCTCGCGGCCTGACGCTTGTTAAAACACTGCAAAATTACAATGAAGCATCGGAAAATGCGGCAAAGATAAAAGGATTAGGGCTTGACGCAAAGCAGATGCATGAAATAAGCGTAGAGCTTGATGTAGTGCAGGCGCAGCTCGGACAGCTCGCTATCGCAGGTGGGGCTATACTTGCGCCAGTAGCGAAAGAAGTATTGCCGCCGATTTTAGAGGGATTGGCATCAACTGCTAAATATATAGCGGAAAACAAGGAAAATCTGCTGTCGCTGACGAAGACACTGGCAGCTTTTACGGTGGCGTATAAGACACTGCAGGCATTGCAAAAAGCAAGATCAGCAATGGGATCGCTTGCGTCGATTGGAACTGGAGACGTTTCAGAAGATGCGCTAACAGTACAGCAAGAGAAAAGCATTGCACGCCGGATAAAAAACATAGAAAAAGCGGCAATGGCAGAAGAAAAAGCATATTTGAAGACTCTTAGTACAGCGCAGATGACAGACGCTGAAAAAGAGGCAAGCTACTCAAAATACTGTGTTATGCGAGAAGCTAAAGCGGCTGAAACCGCAAGAGTAGAAGCAGCACGCATGACAGCCGCGTATCAGGAAATCAATATGCAGGCCCGGCAGTCGGCAGCAGTGCAGGCGAGCGCGGCAAATACAGCAGCCGGTGCACATAAAGCCGCAGCAGGGAAGATGGTTGCGGCTAATACGGCGGCCAGTGCGTCGAGCAATATGCTGGCGGCGGAACAGACCGCGGTTACCGTTGCTACACAACAGACCGGAAAAGCCGCTGTGGATACCGGTATCAGAATGAGCACAGCAGCGAGAGGGTCACTCGGTCCGTTGCGTCAGGCGGCAAGTGCGGTATGGGCACTGGCTGGAGGATGGCTGGGTGTGGCTGCTGCTATTGTAGCCGCAACGTATAAGCTGTATGAATTCCATCAGGAAGAGAAGAGAGAGGCAGAAAACGCACAGTATGTAAACGTAAACGGTAAAGATTACTACTACAGCGAAAAAGACAACACAATGATCCGTGTAAAAGAAAATGGGACACGGATGAATGTTTATAGTCAGGAAGAAAATGACGAAGCCAAAGCGGCATGGGATAGGAAGTACGCTGCCGCTAACGAGAACTCTAAAAAACTTCACGAAAAATATGGTGACGGAACCAACATTGACAAAGGGGCTATAAATTCACAAATTGAGGCGTTAAAAGCCGCTTTTGAATCGGGAACATCTGCGACAAAAGATAATACAAAAGCGATTAAGGAAGCCAAAACGTATCAAGTAGAAGCGCCAATTGGTCAAGAGGTTGTAAACATAGCATCGAGACATCCCGAGGGAGAACAATGGATGTCACCGCTTGTCGAGGATGCCCGCGTACAATGCGCCGCTTTTGTCTCTGCACTATATCAAGAGGCAGGCATACAAGGGTTGAACTCAATTAACGGGAATCAGCTTGTAAATCAGTTCGGTACGGCTTATCACACCGCCGGAACAGGATACGTGCCGCAGGAAGGCGACATGATAGATTGGAAAGACCATGTCGGAATTTATGCCGGAAACGGTGAATATATAGCAAGAAACTCGACCGGTGGAGTGCATCGCGGCAGCATGTCAGAAGCAAATCAATGGTTCGGTAATCCGCTTGGTTACGGGTCAATAGGTGAGTACACCGGAGGTAAAACAGTAACGCTTACAACTGATGAAATCGGTAAAAAAGCCAACGAGGCGTTGAGACGGTTAAATCAGGCGAAAGAAGAGGCAATTCGGCTGTTTTCAACGATGCAGGAATCTATAGACAGCGAAACCGAAGGTGCCTACCTGTCCGGTATGAACAAACTGGCGGAAGACATCAGACAGAAGCAGGAAGAGATTAACAAGTTATCTAATGCCGGTATTCCGAAAGACGCGGTAGAACAACTGCAAAAACAGCTCAATACATACGGAACGGTCATGAAACAGAAGCTGACCGACACGTGGACAGAAAACTGGAACAAAATCAAGACCGAAACGAAGCAGATAGGTGCAGAGCTCACCGGGGACTTTAAAGCACTTGCCGACGCTGAATATGAAGCTACAGTTAATGCGCTCAACAAAGAGAGAGCGGAACGCCTAAAAGAAGTTTCTAAAAACAAAGAAGATAAAGAAGCGATGGTGGCTGTCGAAGAATGGTATACTGCTAAGACTGCCGAAGCTGCAAAGAAACGTACAGAGGCATATAGAGAGTCATTTGAAAAACAGGCAAAATACGCAATAGATAACCATCGTTCAGATCTGCTTAGGGCATTAACGAGCAGCCGTGACGGGCAAGACTATATGAACTGGAAAGGACAGACAGAAGCCCTTGAAACGTATCTGAGTATATGGAAGACGGGGCATGAGTCAATGCAGTCGCAGATTGCAGAACTTGCGGAGAGCTCAACTGATAAATTCCAAGAGTTTTTCCAAAGCATTTTGACAGGATCTGAAACACTCGGAGACTCGCTGTACAATCTCATAACAGGAATTGGAGAGACAATACTACAGCAGATTACGCAACAATGGGCAGGGCGCCTGACAGAATCTCTATTCGGCGGCAGCCTGCTCGGCGGCGGAAATAATAATGACAGTAACGGCGGAACATACGACAATGGTATGAATACAATGTTTGATGCGTTCAAAAACAACCTAAGCGCGTCTAATGTAGCACTGGGACTTTTCTCCGGTAGCACACAAAAAGGCGGAATGGTCATGGGCGCATACAATGTCATCCAAAACGCTATTAATACAGGCACAAAACCCGCGGAAATCGGAGCAAATACTAATGCTACCGGAGCATTGACGGCGTTTACGACAGCAGTTGGATCAGCGACCACGGCATTGCAGCTTATGTCTGCAAAGTCAAGCTCTGGTTTAGGTATATTGGGACTTGCGACCGGCGGACCAATTAGCGGTCCGGGGACGGCTACATCAGACAGTATTCCAGCTTGGTTGTCTAATGGTGAGTACGTTCTCAATGCTGACGCTGTCCGAAAAGTAGGATTACCACTGCTTAATGCAATCAACTCGGGACGTATGCCGCGTTTTGCAAAAGGCGGGGCGGTAAAGACCACAGACATCCGGAATATAGAGTCAACAACGATCACGAAAGGCGGAAACAGATCAGTACATTTAGACATCAATACTCTTGATGCTGCATCGTTTGCTGGTTTCTTGCGTAACGGCGCCGTAGACGAAATTCGGAAAGCATTTTTTGAAGAAGATTTGAATTTTGCAGGAAGTAGCGGGGTGTTCTGATGACACTTAGGAAATTCCCGGAAGATCTTAACGGATTAGCTTGGGAAAGTATAAAATCAATGGAATGGAATACAAAAGTACAAAAATCGGGAAGCGGTAAAGTACGTACGCTTACAACACAGCTATTGCCGAACTGGACGATAGAAACAAAATTCCAGATATTGACCGATGAACAATATAGAAAGCTGTTGGGATTTGTAGCGCTATTGAAAGGCGCGCATATCCCTTTTTTATGGCTTGACCCAGAAGACTATGAAGAAAAAGGAATACAGCTGCCACTGATCACAAACGGAACATATCAAGCCGTTATGAAAATGGGCGATTATGTAGAACCTGTCGAGTATATCGAAAAAGTGACGGTATATATTGACGGCGTGAAACAAGCAAGCAGTGCATACACAGTTACCGGCGGAACAGTGAAATTCAAAACTGCGCCGGCAAGTACGGCAAAAGTTACAGCGGACTATACATACTATTGGAAAGTCATGTTTGCGGACGACGGAATAGATATCGAGCGGCAGTATCTTAACATCAACAAATCTAAAACTTTTAAGCTGGAGGTAGTCCGATGAAAACAGTGAATAAATCTCTGGAGACCTATCTTGAGACAGAAAAGAAGATTACTTCTTGCGATCTATACGAGCTTGTCTTAGATAACGGTAACAAGTACTACTACGCCGATACAGATATGGATATATCTTTTGGCGGGCATACGTATTTGCACAACGCGTTACTGATTAAGCGACAGCAAGTTAAGATTCATGATCGTGTGGTAGTTGATACAATGACCGTTACAGTTCAGGCGGATATCAATGACAAACTGGAAGGATTGCCGTTCTTGCAGGCGGCGCACAGCGGAGTACTTGACAGAGCTAAGTTATATCTTCGAAGATGCTTCTTCCGCGATCAATCTGTCGTGGGGGCAATTGACCTGTTCGGCGGAAACGTAGAAGTCAAATCGGCAGGCGGCATCAAGATTGAACTGTCCGTCAAAGCTGAAACACAGGGTCTCAACATGGAGTTTCCGGTCCGCAGGTACTATCCGCAAGGAAGCTACACGACGAATGAAGACGGTGTTATTTACAGTAAAGAAACCGACGCCGCTACGCTGATTGCGCCGTTCGTACCGCGAAGAGAGGTACTCATATGACAGACGGCGAGAAAATAGCAAAAGCTGCTGCAGAATGGCTGGGCACGCCGCACATTAACGGAGCAAAGGTAAAGGCCCGCGGTGTAGACTGCGGCATGCTCCTGATGGGCTGCGTAGAAGACGCCGGACTGCTGAAAAAAGACAGTATCCTGATCGAACCGTATAGCAACGAGTGGCACCTGCATCATAGCGAAGAATGGTTCCTGAGTTATGTACAAAAATACTGCGATGAAGTAGAAGACATGCAGCCTGGGGATTTCCTGCTGTATCAATTCGGACGGTGCATTTCCCACGGCGCTATCTATGTCGGTAAAGGACGGGTTATTCATGCTTACATCGACCGCGGCGTGGTCATGACAGACCTTTCTGATGTGATGTTCTATGACGCGAAGGGCAGAAGCCGATTGCGTGGAATTTATCGGTTTAACAGAAAGAAGGTGAGACGATGAGCTTTTTTCGCGGAAGAACAACGACAACGCGGGCAAATAAGATAAGTGAATTTACAGTCAACACCGCGGAATACGGCGCTGTTGTACCAGAAATCATAGGTACAGTGCGAACTGCGGGAAATGTAATTTACTATGACGATTTCACAGCCCACGAACACCGCGAAACGCACAAAGCGGGAAAAGGCGGCAGATCTAAGCAGGTCAGCATAACATACACCTACACGGTGGCGGTCATTTTAGGACTTTGCGAGGGTCCTATTTCCGGAATCGGTAAAGTATGGGTCGGTAAAAATGTACACAACTATCCGGCAGATGACATTCAGTTGACACTGTTCGATGGGAAAGAAAATCAACAGCCGTGGGCATACACGCAGGGTAAACACCCGGAAAAAGCATTACCGTATCCCGGATTAGCGTATATGGCGGGCGTTATCGATCTGGGTGATTCGGGATCTATGCCGTCGTACAATTTTGAAGTTAAGGGCAGGCTATTAGAGACAGGCGACGGTATTGATGTAAATCCCGCCGACTATATCAGATATGTCTTAGATAAAATCGGTAAAAAGGACATGCAGATTATCGGGCTGGACAACTACCGGAAGTACTGTAAAGAGGCCGACCTTTTAATTTCCTCACCGCCTGATGAGAACGCGAAAGCCGCTCGAGAAGTCGTGAATGAAATCGCAAAATTGACCAATGCGTATGTGTTTTGGAGCAATGACAAGCTAAAAATTGTACCACTGGCCGATAGACCGGTAGGCAGCTGGGCACCGGATAAAACAGGCATTACAGACCTGACGGCGGATGATTTCCTGCCGCAATCCGGCGGGGCTCTTGTGACATACAAAAGAAAAGACAGCTCTGCGATCTATAATCAGTTTCCGGTAGAATTCATCAATCGCGCGAACGGTTACGAAAAAGAATCCGTCAGCTACGAATTTACCGAGGACATCAAGAACTACGGCGTAAGAGCCGCCAGCGTAACGAACGCCCATTATGTCTACACAAAAGAACGGGCAGTTAAAATTGCCGAACAATTAGCAAGAAACAACAAATACGAAAGAACGCAGTACACGTTTAAACTCGATTGGAGCCTGTGCCGCTTAGAAGTCGGCGACTTGGTAAGATTGACCGATGAAAATTCAGGGATCTTTGAGCAGGTCGCAGTCATCAACGGTATCACCGAAGGCACTGATGGGTGCTTAACCGTAACCGCTATATCAAGAGCGCCGGGAGACTATCCTGCCGCAAAATATAACGTGCATGCAAACGACAGACCGTACATCGACTACAACAAAACCGCTCCGGACACCATCCCGGTTATTTTCCAGCCGCCTGCAGATCTTACAGCAGACGGATTGGAGCTCTGGATTGCGGCAAAAGGCAAAGCTGACGGCTGGGGCGGCTGCACGGTGTATGTCTCCGATGATAACACGAACTACCGGACAGTCGGGCAAATTGCAGGCTCCGCGCGGTGCGGTAAATTAACACAGCCGCTGTCGCCGATACCGAATCATCCATCGGGTAATCAAGTATTTGTGACGTGTAACGATCAATTGCTTAGCGGTACGCCGCAGGACGCCGAACGCAAGAATACGCTCTGCTGGATAGACGGCGAATGCATGAGCTATATCAACGCCAATCTGCAATCAAACGGTGCGTGGCTGCTGTCGGGGTTATACCGTGGACAGTGTAATACAGAAGTCCGATTGCACGCAAAAGATACAGATTTTGTCAGGCTGGATAATTCTGTGTTTAAAGTGCCATTTACGAAAGAAGATATCGGCAAGAAAATCTACCTCAAATTCTGCTCATACAACATCTTCGGCGCAGGTCAGCAGGATCTGTCCGAAGTCAAAGCTTACGAGTACACACTCACGCCGTATTACATACCGCCTGTGACAAATATCACAGCACATAACCGTTATAGACAGCTTGCTGACGGTGTATCTCGATACGACATCGTCGTAAACTGGACACCGCCGGAACTGCAGAGTTACCTGCAGGGTGACGTATGGTATAAGACAAGCAATGGGCAGGCAAAAGATCTCGTCATAAAAGAGGGCACGAAAGGATCTGAACTCGGTTTTGACGGAGAGTGGACGTTCGGTGGCAGCGGAAAAGACCAAGTCGTTATACCGCAGGCCATCGTTGGAGATACCTATTTAATCGCGGTTTGCACGAAAGATGAATGGGGCGAAACGACAAGCCCGGATACGTCTCCGCAGCTGAAAATACTTGTCGCGCTCAAAACGGAAATCCCGAATACGCCCGACGGATTCGGCGTAGATTTCGGTGCGGCGTGCACTGCCAGCTGGAAAGAAATCACGAATACCGACGTTGCATTTTACGAAGTTCGAACAGATGAGAACGCAGGCGCCGAAACGGCAGGACTGTTAGCCCGGACAAACAACTTGTCCGCTATACTGCCGCTGACTGAACGAAGTGGGAAGTTATATCTGTATGCAAAATCTGCAATCGGCAAATACTCCGCCCCGGCGATACTGCAGTATAACAAGCCGGTACCGAAGAAACCGAATCCGCCTGTGCTCACAAGTACAATCGGTGGTTTCGGGCTGACAGCAGAAGCGATTCCGAATGACTGCGCAGGCATGAACATTTATATAAATGGCACGGACGGGCAGAAAACAATCAAGACCGAAAACAACAGCTACAGTCACGCATGCGGTGCGGGTATCTATGACGTATCAATTGCTTACTATGACCTGTTCGGCGAAGGCGAGAAATCCGAAGCAAGCCGTGTCGTTGTCAAAATCTCAATCAGTAAGGACATGATTGACGATGAAGCGGTAAGTCTTGCGAAAGTAGACGCGTTAGTTAAGCAAAAGCTCAACGACGGCGCAATCGCAAAGCAAGACGTAACGACAATAGTCTCTAACCTCGGAAATTTAATGCTTGCAAAAGCTAATTACAGCGCCATAGCTCAAATGACCGATGCAATCAATTTAAGGGTGCAAAAAGGCGATGTCATCAATCAGATTAACGTGTCGCCGACTACAACGACAATAGACGGAAAGTATCTGCACATCAAGAGCACTACGGTTATAGATAACAATGTCATAGTGAGCCGCATGCTTGCGGCAAAAGCGATTACGGCTGATAAATTGGCGGTTACATCGCTATCAGCAATTACAGCAAAAATCGGTAAACTGGAAACGGCTACAAGCGGAGCGAGAACGGTAATACAAGATAACTTGATTCAGGTTTTCGATAGCAACAATAGATTAAGAGTAAGATTGGGGGTCTGGCAAGAATGATGTACACGTTAATTGTAGTTGTGATTATTGGTGTCATTGCGTATGCGTGCTTGAAAAAGAAGAAACGAGGCAACACAGAAAAGCCGCAGGAGAAAAAGCCTGATGACAACGGTGGTCATACAGAAATTATGGTAAAAGTACCGATAGAAAGTAAAGGGTACATAGTTAAAGACGGGATTAAGAAAGAGGTGACGATAAGATATATGCCACAGGGATTACAAGTTTTTGATGAGAATGGGGTATGCGTATTAGATGTTACCGACAGGCTGGTTAAATATCTCGGAGTAGTCCAAATCAATGGAACGAACGGAAGTATTACTAACGACGAATTAAGTGATGGGGATTTGTGGTATTATCCGCTAAATATAAAAACACCGCCATTGACTCCGTCAATTCATACCGAGTATCATATGCCGACAATAACAAAAAATGGGAAAAGCATATCGTGGGATTACGGATCATATCCAGCTGATAAACGATTGTCTATGGTTCTTTTATACGGGGTGTACTAACATGACAAGTGCGGGAATTACAGTATATAACGGCGATAATAAGTTAACTGTTAACCAGACATACAAGAATCTTGTACTTAAGCGAAAAATAAAATTGATAGATTTAAAAACGGTAGAAATTGTGAGAAGAGATGTGCCTGTATTAGATCTCGCAAAAGATGAAATCCTCGTTGCGGTGGGTGGTATGACTTCAAACAACAATATGTTGATAATTCAAGATTATGACTACGAGGCAAAACGAATTGAGTTTCGCGGTGTAGAGTACAGCGAAGATGAGGATACCGATGACGAAATATTAGATATTGAAGATTTTAGAAATGCATACCCGGATGTATATGCTTATGTGTTCGGCCTTGACACGAGTACACCAGCACAAAGTGGAGTCGGCTTACAAGTATTTAACAGCATTGGATGTTGCGTATTTGACAGCACTAAAGAATATATGAGGGTAAGACATTTTGGACCAACAGGGTATACGTTGCCGTCGGCAACAAATAAGTATGCCATATGCCAGATCGGATCAGATATAGCTTATACAGAAACAAAGGGAGAGTTTGGCGGCAGTATAACGGAAGTAAGTTTCCCAGCGATTGTCAATGGGAAAGTACAGGTACGAACGTTATCTATGTACTATGCAACGGGATTCCCTGGATCCGGCGATTCATATCATTATGATGCATTTAATTATATGGTGATTGATGTTACAAATTACTAAAAAGGAGAGAAATCATGAAAAGAAACTACATTGTAAACGGCAAAGTGTCGTATCCGCAGAACGACGGAGTTTTAACGACGTTCAGCTTTCACAATCCGCAAACTGGAGAAATGCTGACGATACAGACAACGTCGCAAGAAGAAACCGACGAACTGAACTACGGTGATACTGTCACTCTTGAAATCAGAAAAGTCGAGGTATCCGAATGAGACCGCAGACATTTCAGCATCCGGAAATAAGAGATGAGAATGACAATATTATTAAGCCGGGGGCTTTCGGGAAAAACACGCCGTTTTGCACAAAGGGGAATGACGGCATTTTAGACTATATCGCAAACGACCTTGAGTATCTGTATGAGAATAGAGGCAGCGGTGGTGGCGGTGGCGGAGCGGGGCCGAAAGGTCCGAAAGGAGACCCAGGACCAAAGGGTGACCCAGGTCCTAAAGGTGCTGACGGGAAGAACGGACAAGACGGGGCAGCGGCAACGATAAAAGTCGGAAAAGTGACGACAGGCACATCTGCTTCTGTGACAAATTCAGGGAACAGTACAAACGCCGTATTTGATTTTGTAATCCCAGTGTCTGGTGGTGGCGGGCAAGGCATTCAAGGCCCCCGAGGTGACCCGGGGCCTAAAGGAGATCCGGGACAAAAGGGGGCGGACGGAAAAGATGGAACTGCTGCAACAATCAAAATCGGAACAGTAACAACGGCGGCACCAGGCACGAACGCTAAGATCACAAATACCGGAACGGCCAACGCAGCAGTGTTTAATTTTTCAATTCCGAAAGGCGAGAAAGGGGAAAAAGGAAATACGGGGATACAGGGTCCGCCGGGACCTGCCGCAGATCTATCGCAGTATGTGAAGAAAACAGAAATTTTTGATGGTAACATGATTAAATTGCCGAATGGGGCAAAGATAGGAGTAGAATGATGGACAAACTTAAAATTATTAGACCGAACGGAGAAGAAGAAATCGCAGAATTGACGACGGATAAATCATTAGTCGGAAGCAATTACTTGAAACTGGATATCGGCGGCGTGCCGCATTACGCAAAAGTCGGAGATGTCATCGAGACGCACGCGTACACATTTAACGGTGTCGACGGTAAAAAATACTACATCAAGAAAGAAATAGGAAATGTAGAGAATCCTCCATCCGGCGATTCACCGACGCTTAACGTATCTGGCACAGTTACGCTTGCGCAAATGCCGAGTGATATGTATCAGATGTTTGGGGGGACCGATGGCGTTTACGCAATACCGCGAGAAGGGGCGGGGGTAATAACTAACAGTACACCGAAATATTCTGTAATTGAAATTGGTGCTGTAGCAGTTAACGGCGGCGTGTTTATCAACCTTACAGTAGACGGAATTAGTGATTTTTATAATAAACCCGGGATTTATACTACGACGATTATCAAAGTCAAAATAGGGGATATATTATTCGACACAAATCGCGATGGCACAAATAGTATTTTGGGCGGAAGCACGAAGGCTGATTTTGCGAAGTTGAAAGAGAACATCGGGAAACCGCTTAATTTCTCAATCAAATATGAATAATATAGTTAGTTTACTGTTGCGAGGTATATAAAATAATGAGTATGGGGGATATGAGCCCGGAGGCGCTGGAGCGGATTGTGAGAATTGAGACAAAGCTGGATATGCTTGTCGAAATGATTCCGAAGATGCAAGAACTGCAGTTAGCACACGAAAGAGCAGCGCAGAGCGCTAAATCCGCGCATCATCGAATAGACAATATTTACAAAGTGGCGGGGCTTATATCGACCATCGTATCTGTTGTCATCGCATTAATCGGGAAGGTGCTGTGATATGTTAAAAAAAATATGGAACGCAGCTATACAGTACTTGCCGAGGATAAAAAGTCGAGTACGAACCTCGATGCAGATCGTCTACGTGTATGGTGCCGGACTTATCATTTTATTCCTGATGGTAATTGCGGCGTGGGTACATGATTTTTATCGAACTGGAGTAGCAAATACAACGCTGCTTATCAATTTTTTCAAAGAGTTTACGGCACCGGCGGTGGTCGGTGCTTTTACTTTTGTGAGTGTATTCTGTGTAGACAAAAACCACGACGGACGGCCGGACGCCGCAGAAAAAGAAATAAAAAAAGAAACAAGAAAGGAAGTGCGTAGAGATGACGATAGAGGAATTTCGGCAGGAACTCAAAAATAAACGGGATTATTTTTATCAATTCCCGTGGCCAGCAACAACTTACGGACACTGGACGGCAGGGAGACATTTTACAACGTTTAACGACTATCATTTTAACGTTGACGGAGATGGAGAAATCATCTACACAAGACCGTTAGACGAGGTACCACAGGCAACATATCACAGGAACACAGGAAGCATTGCAATTGCTCTGTGCTGCTGCTATAACGCCCGTCCAGATGACTTGGGAGAATACCCGCCGACCGCGGCACAAATTGAAACGCTGGCGAAGATGTTTGCGGTCATTGCCGAGGTTTTTGACAATCCAATTGATAGAGAGCATTTTATGACGCATGGTGAAGCCGCTAATGACGACGGCTATGGATTGTACAGCGGAGAGCCCGACTGCCGCTGGGATTTAGAGCAGCTGTGCGATAAGGACGAGATAGGGACCGGCGGAGATATTCTCCGTGGAAAAGCGCAGTGGTATTTAGAGAACGGGGTGTAAAATGTATGAGAAGAAAAAGATTATCGCTATTGCTTGCGCTGTCATTGCTGTCTGCGCCGTGCTTGTCTATCTCATATTCAGCGGCACCACAGGCGACGGAAACGGTGGTGATGCAAAGGACACAGTACGAGAAGCTCAAGAGTACAGCAAGCAATCAGCAGATGCGGTTAGATCAGCTCGAGATGAAATTAAATCTGCTGGAGAGCAACTCGACAGAAGCATCTCAAGAGTTGACCGAGCTACAGAATCAGCTGACAGAGTGCAGAAAAGAATTGATGAGAACGCAAGAACAATTGCAGAGTGCAGAGATATCATTGCAGAAAGCCGAAGAGAACTTGATGAAGCTACAGATATCTTTAGACAGATTGACGAAGAAAATAGATGAGTTGACACATGACCTGAAGCTTGCGAAGCGGCAAAGAAATCTATGGTCATACATAACAGGAGCTGTGGCAACGGGCTGGTTGATAGACAAATTAAGTAATTGACGGGGTGGGAAACTGCCCCCTTTTTTTATTGCATAAATTAATTTATAGTGGTATTATATAGACGTCAGAGGGAAACCTCTGTGGGTTTAAATAATCTAAAAAAGGAAAAGGAGCAGGGAGAAATCCTTGCTCTTTTTCTGTTGCACTATATAAAAAATAATTATAACAAAACATCTTGAAAATGTATTGACTAATCAAAAATGATATTGTAATATATAATCAAGAAAGGGCGAGAGGTCCTACAGATTATTTAAACCCACAGGAGGAAAATGAAATGGCTAAATTTTACGACGGGAAAGAACTTATTGAAATCAGAATGGTAGATAGCAATAGCGGTGTCAATTTTGAAGATGATTTTTTCGAAGTAGGAGGACTGAAATACAATGAAGCTCTTGAAGCTTATATTGTCGACGACATCTATTACCTAATTGATTACGCACAATCTTATGCAGACGGGAGTAATACTGATATAGATTATGAGATTGATGATGCCGGAAATGTAATTCTTCCGGATGTTGATGTCTTCGTAAGCGATGCAGAAAAAATATAAATTTAAGCAAAACAAGGAGGAAAACAAAATGATTAGAAACATCGGAATTGAAGAAGGCGGAAGAATTTTAACGGACGGGAACCGGACAATAAAATTTGAAAGAGTAGACCGCGGATATGAAATGTACGAGTTAAGCGGGAACAGATATACCCGCTGCGGAATTGCGAACGCAGACGAAGAAACATCAGATGCGGATTTGTGGGCAATCGCCACAGATGATTTGTACTAAGAGAGGAGAAAGAAAAATGAAAGTAAGAATGTATAGAAACTATGATAAATTCCCATACGAGAGTGATCATCACGGGAACTTTAACGGAAGAATGATATTCACATTCTTCCGCCCAATTGGAAGGGAGTTCGACTGTATACTGGTCGAGCTCACGGAAGGATACAAACCACTACAGCTGGAAAAGTACGAACACTACAGCGGCTGGCAGATGGAGTTAGATCAGGTCGTAAAAAAAGAAGAAGACGGAATGTACAACGCTCGCGGATTAACTATGAGGTTTTTCGATGAGAAAAACTGGGACTATGTAAACGTTCCAAAGGGGTGGCTCGATACTTATGCAAAGGAAGATACGGTGCCGGAACTTTGCGGTCGTGAAAATATACCGGTTAAATTCATCAAAATCGAATATTCCACAGTAGAAGAACTCGCTGAAAAATTTAATTGCGAATATATAAAACCGACAGATGAGTTTTATGCAAGCTTCCGGAAAAGAATAAATGAGTATATAGGCGCTTATGAAAAATGGGAAGCTATGAAAGAAGAGGTTAACCGCAGATCGGTTACGACATTCGAAACTCTAAAAGAAAGAGTTGAACTCAAATCAAACTGGCACGAAAAAACATACATCGGAAATCCTGGCGATTACGTATTAAACATAGATGAAAAACGATATCTCATACTCGATGTTATAGCCGCAGAAGATACTTCTCCAAGTAGCGATCACATGTTTTTCCATGTGCAATCATTTAATTCAAAAGACCAGGAAACTCGTTTACCCGCATTCGGACTTCCAGAAAATACCCCGCCGGCAATAATTGAAATAATAGAAAAAGAAGCTGCACGCCGAGACGAATTAATAAGCGGTCACGGAGAGGAGGATTGGGGCTAATGGCGGAAAATAAAAAAATCAGTGCGAACTGGGGAGGAAAGAGAAAAGGGGCAGGTGCAAAGAAGATTTTACCGACTGGTGCCAGGACACGGTCAATCAGGATGACCGATGAAGAGTACAAAAAAGTCAAAGGATATTTAATAGGACTGCGGAATAAAAAATGAAAGTCGGGGATAAGATTAACTGCTGGACAATAATTAACATTAATCCGCCTCCGGAACATCGATACCATCTTTTATGCCGCTGCGTTTGCGGCAATGAAAAGTGGGTGAGCAGATCCACACTAAGACGGGGTAAGTCAAAATCATGCGGATGCCGGAAACACCGCAGTCAAAAAGAATACAATTTGAAGCCCGGTGATAACGTCGGTTACTGGACGATACTAAGCAACGACGGCGATAAATTCCGCTGTCGTTGTATTTGCGGCACGGAAAGAGTTATAAAGCACAATATTTTAAAAAACGGCAGATCTTTATCTTGCGGCTGCCGTCGCAGCGATCATCAGATAAAAGAACAAAAAGAAGGGCGCGAACTGGGACAAAAAATATCGCGCGAAGTGCAAAAACATGGGCTATCTGTAGCGTATGCCGGTTTTGGCCGGCGGAAAAATAGAAACTCCAGGACAGGAATAACCGGAGTATCGAAATGGAGCGATAAATATCGGGCGTATATTACTGTTGACCGAAAGCAAATCAATCTCGGAACATTTGGAAAATTAGAAGACGCAGTAAAAGCAAGAAGAAACGCAGAAGAGCAGTATTTTTCAGAGCGGCAGAAAAGGGTAGATAAAATAAAAAGAGAGGTAATACAAAAAGAGCGATAATGATATCGCTCTTTTTAAATTTCGGGAGTATGTACTCTAAGTTTTTATTGCGAAAACAGAACGTTAGTTCTACAATAAAAATAAGGAGGGATACAATGGAAATCAACAAAATATACTGCGGAGATTGCTTACCAATATTAAAAACATTTGATGATTGTTCAGTGGACGCGGTGATTACAGATCCGCCGTACAGTTCCGGCGGTGCAACAATGGCGGAGCGACAAAAAGATCCAGTAAAAAAATATGAGCAAAGCGGAAATAAAATAATTCATCGACCGACATTCTGGGGTGACACAAAAGATCAGCGAAGTTGGATGCATTGGTGTAATTTATGGATATCCGAATGTCAAAGAATTTTAAAACCGAACGGATACTTCTTGATGTTTACGGACTGGCGGCAGCTTCCTGCAGCAACTGATGTATTACAAATCGGCGAGTTAATATGGCGGGGAATTATTTCATGGGATAAAGGTAATAGCGCGAGGGCACCACACAAGGGATATTTTCGTCACCAATGTGAATATATAGCATGGGGAACAAAAGGGAAATGTCACAAAGCTATTCACGATGGCCCATATCCCGGATGTTATCATTTTCCTGTAAAATTAACAGATAAATTCCATTTAACAGGTAAACCGACACCGCTGATGGAGCAATTAGTAAAAATAGTACCAGATGGAAGCCTGATATTAGACCCATTTGCCGGGAGCGGAACGACACTAGTCGCGGCTAAACATTGTAATAGAAAATACATTGGGATAGAGAAAGATCCAGGGAATATAGAAGTTGCTCACCGTCGTTTATTAGATACAATATAAAAAGAAAAGAAATAGTGTCAAGATAATCTATGTCATTTCTTTTCTTGATGTAAACTGCTCCACAAACTGCTCCATCTTATTTAATTTTATGGTATTTGAGAATCAATGTATATGTTGAAATATACGGTAAATACTGATTAAAATAAATGGAGCGCCTAGAGGGATTCGAACCCTCGCACCTGGTTCCGGAGACCAGTGCTCTATCCCCTGAGCTATAGGCGCCTGACGAAAGACATTATAGCATATTCGCTGAGTTTGCTCAATTGCGTGGCACTAAAATTGAACAGTTTGATCGAAAAGGAAATATGATGTAATACGGAAGGGAGGCACAGAATGGATCGAAAAATATTTCTTTTGATGCTGCCGCAAGAACTCATTTGGAGGGGGAATATCGGAAGAATTGATGAGTGCTTATAAACGGGAATTAGCGCATGTTTATAGGATGGCAAGTGCTAAAAGGATGCTGTTTATAAAGCGTAAAGGTACTCATTAAAAAATGGTGCTGAATGAGTGCAGCCGTGATATGCGCGGAGATGTTGGTGAACTGAAAAAGAAGTATGGAATCCACTATTGATGATTGTTTTACAATTTCGGATAATGCCGGAATACTTGAAGAAAAGCGTGTGACAGGATATAATCGTGATGATATAATGTTTTTCGTTGACGGATCATTAGCTCAGTTGGTAGAGCACCTGACTCTTAATCAGGGTGTCCGGGGTTCGAACCCCTGATGATCCACCAGACATGATACCCGAGGTTATGATGGCTTCGGGTTTTTGTTTTTTCATAATTTGTTGGAGTTTTTAATATCTTTGTAAAAGGTTTTGGCAAAGTTGATAATTGCTGCGGAGGGATTTGCGAAGGAGGGGGTCTTTCTGCATTTATGCAGCAGGTATGATAGAATATAAAAAATATTTCGGAAGAGGTGCGGTATGAGATACAGAAGTACACGAAGTGAAGAGAAAATTTCTGCGCCCCAGGCATTGCTTCAGGGATTGGCAAAAGATGGCGGGCTCTATGTTCCTGAAATGCTGCCGGTGCCTTTTATTGAATATAATTCTTTAAAGGATTTGTCATATAAGGAATTGGCCAGCTTTGTTCTTAAACGTTTTTTGACAGATATTCCTGAAAATGATTTGAAGAAACTTACAGATGCGGCCTATACGGGAACATTTGCCGCAAAAGAAATTGTGCCCGTAAAACGTATGACAGATGCTTTTTCTGTGGCGGAAATGTTTTATGGCAGGACTTGTGCTTTTAAGGATCTGGCGCTTTCTTTGTTCCCTTATCTGCTTGTATGGGCAAAGGCGCAGGAAAATGAGAGAAAGCAGATTTTAATCTTAACGGCTACTTCAGGTGATACAGGGAAGGCAGCGTTAGAGGGATTTCGTAACATTCCCGATATCAATATTATGGTATTTTATCCGTCTGATGGAGTGAGCCCTCTTCAAAAGGATCAGATGCAGAAGCAGTCCGGTAATAATGTAAGGGTGGCAGGTATTGATGGTAATTTTGATGATGCCCAGAGTGCATTAAAACGCATTTTTATGAGTGGCTTGAGAAAAGAAGCATCAGAAAAGGGGGTTTTGTTTTCCAGTGCTAATTCGATTAATATTGGCCGGTTGTTGCCGCAGATCATCTATTATGTATGGATCTGGCTTCAATTGAGAAAGAACCATTCGATTGGAGAAAATGAGCGGTTTAATGTGGTAGTTCCTACAGGAAATTTTGGAAATATTCTGGCCGGGTGGATGGCAAAAGAAATTGGTGTTCCTCTTGGACAGCTGATTTGTGCTTCCAATGAAAATAAGGTACTTACAGATTTTTTCGAAACAGGCGTGTATGACATCAATCGCGAGTTTTATCTGACGGAATCACCATCTATGGATATCCTTATTTCTTCTAATTTTGAGCGTTTCCTGTACTATGTACTTGGTTCTGCTGATAAAGTGGCAGCAGCCATGAAAGCATTGAACAAGGAAGGGCGATATGCGGTATCGGAAGAAGAATTAGCATACGCTCTTGGTGAAATTACAGGAGGATGGGCCTCTTCCGCAGATATGAAACGGGCGATGAAAGCAGTTTACGAATCTTATGACTACCTTATGGATCCTCATACTGCAGTGGCTTATGCGGTTTATCACAGACTTCGCCGCGAAGGGAAGATAGAAAGACATTCTCATACAGTCATCATCAGCACAGCACATCCATATAAATTTCCCGGTATAGTAGCGGAGATTCTCGGTTTAGATGAAACAGGTACACCCTATGATGTTCTTCGGCGTATTGAAAAGAAAACAGGGATTCCTATTCCTTTTCAGTTGGGAGATTTGGAAATGAAGGAAAAACGTTTTATCGATACAATTGGAAAAGATGATGTGGCTGATGCAGTTAGTGAATACATGGATGATATTATGAATATAAGGATGCGAAATGAATAAGGCGGATTTGGAAGAGAAGCAGGAAAGACGGATGCGTTATGGATTCCTGGCACTTTTGCTTTTGGTGCTGGGAGGGATTCATTTTATGGATCCTGCTTTTTATCCAACAGTTTATCAACTGTCCAAAAGTGGAGATTTGGGCGGTACTATTACCTATTTAAGAGGATTTGGTGTTTATGCCGTTTTTGTCAGTTTTTTTATTGATGTCGTTATCAATATTGTTGGATTTCTTCCGTCTATTTTTATTTCTACTGCCAATGGCCTGATTTTTGGTTTGTTTTGGGGGACGATGATTTCATGGCTGGCAGAAACATTAGGCGTTATGATTTCTTTTTGGGTTATGCGTGTTCTTTTCCGAAGTCTGGCAAAGCGGGTGATTGAACAGAGTAAGACTTTAACCGCTTTGGATTCCTACGATTCTTGGCAGGCGGTGGCGGCAGCGAGAGCGATTCCTTATATGCCCAATGGCCTTGTCACAGCAATCTGTGCTTTATCCGGCATGTCATTTCGCTCTCATATGGCGGGTAGTTTGCTTGGTAAGCTGCCGTCAGTGGCACTTGAGGTAATTGTCGGGCATGATGTGGTCCATCTGGGGGAACATTCTTTGCGTCTGACTATCATTATTATTGTTGTTTCCGCCGTGTATGGAGCCGTATGGTGGTATATGAAAAAGAGAAAGAATAGAGAGAGGGATATATAAATTTGTTTTAAAGCAATCTAAATGAAAATTGAATTGAACTGTAAAAGCCAGATATCCTTTAAAGGTATATAAAATAATATTGAGACAATAAAAAGTTTTCTTTGATTAACTGCTGGCGGTTTGTGAACCGTGGCTTCATATTGATCGTAAGAAGACTTTTTGATATTTTACTCCCGGCAGACATTATACTTAAATTTTACAACTCGGGATATAATAAGGTTATATTGCGACAGGTTTGCGTACGTGAATCTGCATTTTTCATTCATGCAAACAAGGAGATTAAAATGATCATTGGGAATGCGGAACATCTTTCTGCTTATAAGGCACAGCTGTCTGAAGAACTTTATGATTGTCTGGAGAAAATGGCGGCCTATGGGTTTGAAGACCTGCCTGACGGGAAATATGAGATTAACGGTTATAAGGTGGGGGTAGAAACTTCAATGACGGAGCCGGCTGATAAACGTAAATTGGAAGGACATCAAAGGTATATCGATATAGTTTATGAAGTTGATGTGGAAGAGGAGCAGATTGGCTGCCGGGCTGTTTGGGAAGCCGGAAAAGTGATGATACCAAA
>OAUQ01000185.1_pt1 | contig 27054 bp, 2 predicted proteins | sample 1476151 | NCBI WGS metagenome assembly OAUQ01 (sample SAMEA2580008, study PRJEB22360) | human gut metagenome | biome: human gut; feature: human-associated habitat; material: faeces | place: Denmark | collected 2008/2010 | reverse complement strand
AGGAGCGGATGCGGCTTCCCATAAAGTGAATATCAAGGGGAATATCATTGCCATGCGGGATGATAAAGACCACAACGGACAGCCTTACTTTTTCCAGAACGGCCGTATCAATCTGGCTTTGGCAAACAGTGATTCCCAATGGATCGGTGTGGTGGACAACAGCGGATCTGATCAGGCAGGAGAAGTAAATCTCTGGCTGCAGAATGGAGCCGTATGGAAACACAGCTCTCCATCGCGGACCAATGGGCTTCAGGTAGAAAAAATGCCCCAACCGAGCGTATTCCACTATGGGAAATATGACGGAGTATCCCATGTGAACCAGTTGGTGGGCGGAAACTCCGCCGATAAGGCAGGCATCATTTATCCTGAAGAAGTATCGGAAATCCACGTGACGAATTATAGCGGACATGTCAAAGTTATTTATACTCACGAGGGAGATGGCAGTACGACCGCATCTTACCGCGGAGGTGATTTCCGGATAAAGAAAGCAGCTGCCGGTTCGGGAATTGTGGTATCCACTAATAACGCAGGTATTGATATGAATAATGATGATGCTGTATGGAAAGCATTGAACGCGGTGGCGGGGAAGATATATTATGAGGGATCCGTGGACGGCGAGAGTAATCTGGCGGGTAAGGCAGAAATCGCGGAAGGGCTGACCGCGTCATCAGCATCTGCCAAATTAGCGGATATGAAGTATAAGAAAGACAACCACGGGCAGGGATATGTAGAAAAAGGATCAGCACCGAACCCGAATCCGAATCCAAACCCGAATCCGAATCCAAACCCGAATCCGAATCCGAATCCGAACCCGAATCCGAATCCGAATCCGAATCCGAACCCACCGACACCGCCGGTTCCACCGATTGTCCATGGGGATAATGAGACGGCGCTGATGAAAGGCGGACGCAGCGTATTGACCGGTTCCTCTTTGGAGTGGAGAGATAACGCTATGCAGGGAATGCTCCGTTTGGACATGCTCCGCTATCGAAACGGCATGGAAGGCGCATGGGGACGGGTTTATGGCGGAAGATGGAAGTATGATGGAAACGATATCGGGATAAAAGAAAACTATTGGGCAGGCGAAGCCGGGTATGACCGCCGTTACCCCAATAACTGGCGTGCCGGCATATCTCTGGATTACAGGGATGGAAAGGGCAAATATGATTTTGGCGGCAGAGGCGACAGCAAATTATATGCCCTTTCGCTCTACGGTTCAAAAGATCTCGGCCGGGGAGCCTTTGTGGATATGATCGTCAAAGGCGGGTATATAAAGAATGAATTTACCCTGTATGACAGAGGGGGGAATCAGTTTACCGGATCATCTGCTGCCAGAGGTTACAGCGTGGCAGGGAGATATGGAAAGCGTTTCGGTATGGGAGATTTCTACTGGCAGCCGCAGATCCAGTTTACTTGGGCGCATTTGGAGCCTGATGAATACGATGTTTCCAATAAAAATGCCGTCATGACAGTAAAGGGGCAATCTTTTGACAGTTATGTGGCGAGAGCAGGCGTTGAAGCGGGACGTGCCGGTTCTTTCGGAGATTTATACATGAGGGCGGACATTGCCCATGAATTCGGCGGCAGGATTAAAGCATCCTATTACGCTGCTGACGGAGGCACCAAGGAAACCAGCTATGACTTGAAAGACACTTGGGCGGAACTGACAATAGGCGGCACATATAATCTGTCACCTGTAAGTCGTATTTATATAGATGTGACAAGGGGATTTGGTGGAGACTGGAAACGGGAGTGGCAGCTGAATGCCGGTTTCCGGTGCGAGTTCTGAGAAAGGCGGTGCGGAAATAGTATGGCAGAACGGCAGGCATCATAACGGTTCCGGCCGGAGATAATCCTCTATGGCAGAGAAGCGGGGATAGAAGCAGTGCATATATTTCATATTTTCTGATGAATGGAAAAACGGAGGAGCAGGTTATGAAAGAGTATTCAAAATGGAAATCGGGGAAACGGTTTCTGACGGCGGCAGTTACGTTGTCATTACTTGGCAGTCTTGGTTTGTATCATGATGTTCGTGCTGATTTCTTAGAAGACATGGAAAAGAAGTATCCTGATGCGATACAGCTTACAAATGGTATTACCGGGGAGAAAGATAAAGATGACATTTATGTAAATCGAAAGATTTTAAAGGATAATGGGGAAAATTATCTGTTTACTACAGATGCAATAATTAATACCGCTAATGGTATAAAGATAGGAGATTTAAGCCATCCTGTAAATATTGATGCATCGGGACAGACTTTAATTTTTAATGCGGAAAGAAATAATAAGAAATTAGAGCTTCATGCGATTGAGATAGAGTCATTGCAGGGGACTACGATTACTGCAAAAAAGATATTTATTAATGCAGGGAATACGAAAAGTCGCGCTGAAGGAATCCGTGTAGGCGGACAGAACGGAACGAATAAGGATACGCCGTACAAGCTGACGATTAATGGGGATATGGATATCAGGGCTCATGGCGCTAATTACGGCCTGGGCATGTATCTGTGCGGCAATGCGGAAACCACTGTCAATGGGAACGTAACCATGAATACCCATGATGAAAAGAACCCCTGGGCGGTCTATGTGGAAGATGACGGCGGTTTCAGCTATTATGGCGGCTCTGCCATCTATGCCGGAAATAATTACACACTCCAGATGGGACCGAAGCTGACCGTTAACGGACTGGTGGATCTGAAGGTGAATGCCAACGGCGTATTTGCCAATGGCGGCCATTCGGATATTTATTTCAAGGGCGGAAATATAGAAATCAATAAAGATAATACCAAGGGGTATTACGCACTGCTGGCGGAGTGCGCCACCACCACGATGAATATGGAGCGGGACGAAAATAAGGTGCCTGTCAGAGCCGGTAATTCCAAAGTTACGATCAAAGGAAATGTAGGCGCATCTGCCGGCGCGATCAATGTGAATGAGCCGGAGCCTTATACCCGCGTCAATCTGGGGCTGGCTACGCCCGATTCCAGCTGGACGGGGGTCGCATACAATGCGTTTAAAGATGAAGGCAATGACGCCGGTGGCAAGAAATTTTTTGGGGAAATTAATCTGTGGCTGCAGAACGGCGCTTCCTGGACGAATGAGGCCTGGGGCGAACCGCCTGATGCTTATTTCGGAGAGGATTTTTCGGAAAGCCATTTGAAACGGCTGGTCGGCGGGGAAAGCGCCGATAAGGCGGGACATATTTTCCAGAAACCCGGAGAGGATGAAGACAGCGAAGGCATCAATATCCGCGTAGACGATTATAAGGGATTCACCAATATATACTATGGTCATAAAGAAGAGAAACCCACGGATATCCTCGGCGGGACTTTTACCGTGACTAAAGCGCAGCCCGGATCGGGAATCAATCTGATTACCGACAGCAAGGGACTGAATGTGGATTCATCCAAAGCAGCAGATAAGAATCTGGCCAGCGAGACGCTGAACGCGCTGGCGAATAAGCTGTTTTATACTGCGTATAAAAATGGGGAAACCAATCTTGCCGGTAAAGTGGAAATTGCCGAGGGGCTGACGGCTTCCAGCCTGTCCAAACGTATGGAAGATGTGACTTTCAAAAAAGAAGACGGACAGGGGCAGTATCTCTATACACCGGCGCAAGATGAGATTGTCGGGCCAATTACCGGGCCGGAAAAAGAAACGGCTGACCGCAATGCAAAAGGCACTGCGCCGAATGCAAAGCAGGGAAATGTGGTCAGCGGTATGTACAATGAGTCCACACCTACGACGAAGACCAATCCGATGATTGTGGATATGAATGGATTCAATTTAAATGTGGCGGCAGAAAGCGACAATAAGATTGCTGATGCCGTTTATGTGGGAAATAATGATTATATTACTGTAAAAAATGATGCGGGAAAGAAAATCGGCATCACTTCCACCAATACAAATACCCGTGCTGCCAACGGCATTTTCCTTGAGGGGAATTCCCATCTGAATATAACGGGACCGGTGGAGATTGCCAAGGTGCATACCAAAGGCAGTTCCGCCGCAGGTATTGCGTTCCAGGGCAGCGGAAGTGAAGCGGTGATTGACGGTTCCCTTACCATTTCAAATGTGGACGGTGATAAAGCGGAGAAGCAGGGACGGTATATCGGCGTATCCGGGATCCGGATGACCGGCGATAATACTTCCATGACCGTTACGGGACCGGTGAATATTTCCGGTTTTAAAGGATCGGCATTGCATACTGCGGGCGCGGACAGTGTAATTTCTGTCGGCGGCGGTACTATTTCTACAGCAGCGGATGCGGATAAATCCCATAATTTCTATGCGGCCCGTGTGGAAAAAGGAACGGTCAATATCAACATGAAAAATGGTGCGCCAGGAAGCGCAAGAACCAATATTATCGGGGATATGTATGTTACAGGGCAGTATGGAAAGAAAGTTATTGAGTACAGCGGAGGCCAGCTGGCAGATTGGCAGCACAGAGGAAATCTTCATGTGGCGCTGACAGATAAGGATTCGTGCTGGACCGGTGTGGCAGCGTATGAACAGTACAATGATAATTACGGCAGCGGCGGGAATACGATGCATGATATCGGGAATTTTGATCTGTATCTGCAAAACGGGGCCACCTGGACGAATGAGCAGCAGTCTCATGTGACTACTACGACGCTTGCCGGTAAGAATCCTGTCTATAACGGCAGCTATTTAATGAAGCTTCATGGCGGCAGTGACGCAGTGCATAAAGGGTATATTTATCAGAAAGACAGCAAGCCCATTACTGTAGATAATTACAGCGGACACACTCTTGTTTTCTATGACCATACTGGAGACGGTTCTGCCGCTGAAAATTACAGCGCCGGTGATTTCAGAATCAAGACAGCGGAAGAAGGATCTTCCATCACGCTGCGCACAGGTGCAGGCGGAATCAATACGGCCGATAAAACGGCGGCGGGAAAAGCGCTGAACAGTTTAGCAAATAAGCTCTACTATATGTCTTATGCGCAAGGTGACACAAAGCTGAAAGGCACTGTGGAAATTGCGGAAGGGTTGACTTCCTCTTCTGTTTCAGCAAGTGGGGATATTGCTTTCAGGACAGATACGGCTGCTGACAAGAACGGACAGGGCACCTATGTATATGAACCGGAAGAGCCTTTGGACGGGCCGATCATCAAAGACAGACTGCTGAAAGGCGAAACTACGGTCACTGCTGATGACACCCATGCTGAAGATGGATATGTCAGTGCAGCTTACAACGGCGATGATTCAATCACCGTGGACATGGCAAATCATGGACTCCGTCTGGAAGCGGCTTCTTCCGCATCTGCAAAGGCGGCGGCTGTCCGTGTCGGAAAAGGGACGGACGGCAACAAGAAGAGCATCAGTTTCATCAATATGGAGAAAAACAAACCGCTGGTTATTTCTGCAGATCAGACGAATGGAAGAGAAGCTACAGGTATTTATGTTTCCGAGAACGGTAAGCTTTCCGTCGCCGGGGATGTAGTGATTGATAAGGTGTCTACTTCAGGCAGAATGGCGTACGGCGTGGCAAACCGCGGACCTAATGCGGAACTTATCATTAAAGGCGGGCTGAAAATAGCCGGTACAGGTGCCGATGAATGGAGAACGGTAAAAGCTGCCAAGGATACAACGGGTATATCGGTAACTGCCATTGCCAATATCGGGAATAATGCCAAATTAACTATTGAAGGGCCGCTGGACGTAAAAATTCAGGGGACTGCCATCAATTCTACCGCTAAAGGCGGCGTTATGCGCCTTGGCAGCGGCAGGATTCTGACGCCTATGGATGAACATGCCCAGGGGAATTCAAAGCTTGTTAAGGGCGTGAACGGTACTGTTTTCATTAATATGAATGAGGACGGAACGGCTGCCAAAGCTGAAGACACTGTGCTTCAGGGAAATATTTACACCGAAAGAAGATCAGGGTCTAAGGCCGTTGTAAATGTAGGGCTGGCAAGCAAGAATTCTTCATGGACAGGTGTAACCGATTATAACAGGAGTTTTTCCAGCGATGCCGGCGAGGTCAATCTGTATCTGAGCCATGATGCGGTTTGGAATAATAAGAAGACTGCTTCCGTGACGGGCTCTTACATGGGCAGCCATATAGATTATTTCAAAGGCGGCAGTGATGCGGCCCACGCGGGTATTATCAGACAGAACGACGACAGGGACATCAATATAGATCATTACAGCGGTCATGCAATCCTTGTCTATGACCATAAAGCGGAAAAGCCAAAAGAGATGATTGGCGGCAGGACGCTGATAAAAAAAGCGGAACCGGGATCTGTTGTCAGAATGGTAACCGGGAACGGCGGTCTGAATACCAATTCCAACAAGGCGGCCGATAAGAATCTGGTCAGTGAAACTCTGAACGCTTTGGCGAATAAGCTTTACTATACCGGTTATAACAATGCGGCAATCAAAGATAATCTGAAAGGTACCGTAGAAATTGCGGAAGGCCTGACGGCAAGTTCCGCATCGGTTGCCATCGTATCGGGAAATATGAGCTTCCAGGATGTCACGGGCAGAGGTGAATATAAATTTACCCCCGCAGAAGATGACCCTCATGGACAGACTACGTCTGATTTCGGTACCCCTATCACCGGAGAAGCCGATAAGGATCAGGAGTATGTCAAAGCCAATGTGCTGAAAGATGACGTGTATACTTTTACCAATGCGGTGAATACGGTCACTGTCGATGACGGAGATACCACGACAGAAGATCTTGGCTACCATAAGGCTGTGGCCGCCGTGGTGGGGATCAATAAGGATATTACGATTCATGCGGCAGATAAGAGTCTGAAACTGAATGCGGAGAATAAGACAGAACGCAACAGTGCTGTAGGCATGTACACGAAGAAAAAGATTGACGCTGTGGCAAAAGATATTTCCATCGATACCAAATCTTCTGTGGGTGATGTATACGGTATATATATCCATGAAGGCGGAAAGGCAGACATTGCCGGCAATGTGTCTATCCTGGCCAAACAGGGCGGAGACGGTTTTGCGAATGGAATCAAACTGTATAACGGCGGTTCCGCGCTGACCATTAACGGTAACCTGGCTATGAAAGGCACGGGAAGCGGAAATGATGCCTATGGTGTTTCTGCGGCTCAAAAGGGCGGGTATGGCAGCATAAAGACATATCTGGCAACAGGTATCAATATCTATGATAAAGACGGTGCTTCGTTCACCTTAAACGGCAACGTGGATATGGCGGTCAAAGGTGTCGGCGTAGATATGCGCGGCAGTGAGAAAAATACGGTAACCATTGCCGGAGGCACAATCCTTACGCCGGATGACAGGGAGGAAGCCAGCTATATAGCTGTGGCTGCTACTTCAGGTACCTTTACCATGGGGATGAATGATGCGAAAACAGGATCCAATGGAAAGGATGTCATTGTGCAGGGCACAATTTCTTTAGGAGCTGGGGGAACTGTTAATCTGGGTCTGGGCAGCAGTAAATCCCGGTGGACAGGTGTCTCTGATAATGAAGACGAGCGTCCTGTGAATCTGTATCTGTCGGACGGAGGAATATGGGAAAACCGACAGACGGCGAAAGACCAGTATGGTTTGTTTGCAGGCAGCCGCGTGACAAAAGTGGCAGGAGGCACCACGCCGGCTAAGGCAGGTGTAATTGCCCAGAAAGACAGTAATCCCATTACTATTGATCATTACAGCGGACACACTATTCTTGTTTATGATCACGAGGCATCGTCTCCTGCAACAATGATCGGCGGAGATACGATAATTGCTAATGCGGAAGCCGGTTCCGGTATTACGATGCGTACCAACAGCAGGGGATTGGATACAAATTCTGGCAAGGCAAAAGATAAGAATTTGGTAAATGCCACCCTTAATGCACTGGCGAATAAACTGTTTTATACTGCGTATAAAAATGGAGAAACCAATCTTACGGGTAAAGTAGAAATTGCTGAAGGATTGACAACATCCGCCGTGGCAAAGAAGACAGGCAATATATCTTTCAAGAACGGGACCGGTCAGGGTGAGTACATCTATACGCCCGAAGAAGATCCGAGCGGTGACATTATTGATGCAAATGGTCCGATTACTTTCGATTATAAGAAGGATTCCAAGGTATTCGGCAGATCTGTCAGTCAGATAGGCGGAAATAGCAAGAACCTGGCTTATAACTTTGCAGGAAAGACAGTCAATATTACCACCGGCGGCAGTGATTGGGCGCCGATAGGAATGACGCCGAATGTAAAAGCGGTTATTAACGCGAAACAGTTGAACCTGAAGACACCGGAAGCCGGTATGATGGGAACTTATGGAATCTATCTGGAAGACGGAGATGATATTACTGTCAATTCCGATGTGAATATGACCGTCAACGGCGGTGCATATATGGTAGATGGTATTTTTATGGGGCATATGGGGGCGGCAGAAGCGGCAAAGACCAAACTGACCATCAATGGCAATGTCACCATGCGCGGTACCGGAAATGACCAGTCTTCCGATGATTTCTGGGGTATTAAGGGTACCGGAGAAGACGGCGGCTATCCTACCTATATGGGAAGCCGCTGGGCGCCGGAAGGAATTTATCTTGGCAAAGAAGGTGGCAGTTCCATCACGATCAACGGCAATGTAGATATGGCAGTCAAAGGGAACGGCGCGGTAACGGATGCTTATTATAAAGTCGCAGGGCAGAATTCATTGGATAATGTTCTTACCTTGAATGGCGATGTCAATATTATCACGCCGAAGAGTAGAGAACGGGGATTCCTGGCATTGGGTGCTTTTGGCGGTACTGTTAATGTGAATGTAAAGACTGAAACGGATGCCGGCGGCAAAGTCAAAGTGACCGGAGCCTCCGACCATAAAGTGAATCTGGTGGGGAATCTCTATGCATCGAAAGATGATGGAAATGGAGATAATACATACTATTTCCGTGATGGTGCCATTAATCTGGGGTTGACGACGTCTGATTCCACCTGGAGCGGTGTTGTATCGAATACGAATAAAAATACGCCTACCGGAAAATCACAGCAGGGAGATATCAACCTGTGGCTCCAGAATGGTGCGACCTGGAATCATGAAGCGGTTTCCCGCGCCGATGCCGTTTATGCGGCAGGAAATAACGGGAAAACGACGCTTCCGAGTCCGTCAAACGGATTGTACGGGGCTTATGACGGTATTTCTCATCTGACAACCCTGACCGGCGGAAAAGACGCGGATCATGCGGGGCTCATCGCTATGAAGGACAAGGCAGATGTGGAAGTCGGCACATACAGCGGTTTCAGCCGCATTTACTATAACCATGAAAATAGCACGCCAAAACAAATGATCGGCGGCGATTTCAAGGTATCCAAGGCATTGGATGGTTCCCGTATTACATTGATGACGGGGAGCAACGGATTGGATACGTCTTCAACTAAAGCGGCGGATAAGAATCTGGTCAGTGAAACTTTGAATGCTCTGGCAGGAAAGCTCTATTACTTGGCAAAGGATGGAAAACTTTCTGCCAAGGCAGCTTTGGCGGAAGGGCTGACTGCATCGGAAGCTTCTCTTGATTTGAAGAATGTGACGTTCAAGGAATCCAATGGTCAGGGGCAGTACCTCTATACACCGGCTTCGGATATTCCTGAAGAACAGACAGAAACAGCATTTACCGATACTATCACCGGCGTAAAGGCGAAGGACATGAAATATGTCAATACCGGTGTGCGTAAAGAAGACGGTACATACAAATTTACAAAGGATTCTGAAATTACTGTTGCCGCAGGCGGACCTGCAGTAAAAGTAGAAGAAGATGTCATTATCCGGGCTGATGGAAAAACGCTGAAAATGAAGACGGTGGAAGGCAGCGGTACAGTCTACGGAATCAACCAGTCTACTGCGAAGAAAGCAGAAATCACCGCGAAGAACCTGGATGTAGAAGTGACAAGCACATCCCGTGCTGAAGGCATCCATATGGCAAACAGCAATGCAGCTATTCGGCCCGAAATGACGATTAATGGAAATGTCAATCTGAAAGTAAGCGGAACAGCCAATACGCTGGGTGCTTATATCCAGGGAAACAGCAGATTGACAGTTAATGGAAATGTGACAGCCGATGTGGACGGACACAATGGCGGCTTTAGTTATTATGGGGCAACCGGACTATACTCCACCAGTAATATGGGGCCCAATTCTATGGGAGCTGATATCACAGTCAACGGAAATGTAGACCTGAAAGGCAAAGCCCATGGTATTTTTGCCAATGCCGGCGGCAGCAAAGTGACAGTCAACGGCGGCGGCAGCATTGAAGTGGACAAGGCATCGACAAATCCCTATGCGGCTATCCGTGCAGAAGACGGTATTGTCAACATGAATGTCAAGCTTGACAGCAGCGGAAATGCCGTAGGAAGCCTTGACAAGAAAGTCAATATTAAGGGAAATCTGGCGGTAACGACCGGTGCGGTTAATGCTGTGGATAAGAGAGGCACTTTGTCACAGATTAATCTGGGACTGACGACAGCCGACTCGACACTTCACGGCGTTGTGTATAATGCATTCCCCGATGAAGGGAAGAAAGCAGGAGAGTTGACCTTCAAAGGCGAAGCCAATCTGTTCCTTGCCAACGGTGCCGCATGGACGAATGAAAAGTATGGTGATACCGGAACATCCTGGGGCGGCAAAAACTTCGAAGGCAGCCATCTGACAAAGCTTGCCGGCGGAGCAAGTGCAGCCAAGGCAGGACAGATCTTCCAGAAAGACACAGGCAATATCACCGTAGATAACTATAGCGGTTACACGGATGTATATTATGCGCACGAAGAAACGGCGCCGAAAACCATGATCGGCGGAGATTTCATTATACGGAAAGCGGCGTCCGGTTCCGGCATTTCCCTCATTACGGATAATAAAGGGCTGAATACATCCTCTGAGGCATCTGCAGATAAGAATCTGGTCAGCGAAACGCTGAACGCTCTTGCGAACAAACTCTTCTATAAGGCATATGCAGATGGAGAACACAATCTGACCGGTTTTGTAAAAATTGCGGAAGGGCTGACCAGTTCTGAAGCGGTTCTCAAAACAGGGAATATTACCTTTAAGAAGGATAACGGTCAGGGGCAGTATCTCTATGAAACCTCTTATCCGAATGAACAGATCACAGATCCGATTAATAAGACTATCGACGGCAGTGCCGCTTCTGAACAGGCCTACAAAGAAGCCGGCGTTTATAAATCGGATACAGATACCTATCAATTTACAAAGAATCCGGCTACCATCAACGGAGATTCCGGTGCGGCTGTCGATGCAGGCACGAAGGATATCCATGTGAACAGCGGAGCAAATACGCTGAATCTCAATGGCGGAAATACCGGCGTCGGTGTCAAAGCGGAAGGCGGAAAAACCGCTGATATTAAAGGCAACGCGAATATTACAGGACAGACTGGTGTGCTTGCTGACGGTGCGGGAAGTAAAGTACTCCTTTCCGGAAATTCTAATATTACTGCCGGAGGAGATGGCATCGTAGCCTCTGGAGGCAGCATCGTGGAAGCAGCAGGTACAACCAATGTGACGGCAGGAGCCGGCGGTAAAGCTGTTCGTGCGGGCGGCGGATCTTCAGTAAGTCTTCAGGATGGCAAACTGAAAGGAGATGTGGAAGCCGATAACGGTACAGTTTCCCTCCATGGTGCGGAAACAGAAGGCAATGCTACTGCAGCGGCGGGAGGCAGTATCAATCTGACCGGAGGCAGCGTGGCAGGACAGGTAACGGCCAAAGATGGAAACAGCCAAGCCATCGTCAAAAATGCTACGGTGAAGGATCTTATCGGATCCCATGACGGTACGGCATCTATAACCGGCGGCATAGTCACCGGAACCGTATCAGCTGATGACGGTACTGTTAAAGCGGAGAATACAAAAGTAAATGAATCCGTTAATGCTAAAAACGGCGGTACCGTGGAATTAAAACAAGGCAGTGCAGGCAGTCTTGCCTCAGAAGGTGGACGGATTACTGCAAACGGGACAGCCGTGAAAGGTGATGCTTCTGCCAATGCGGGCGGAACGGTAGAAATGACCGGCGGCAGCGTAGACGGTGCGGCGACAGCGGATAATGGAACGATTGAAACAGAAAATACGGATGTTGCAAATGGCGCATCTGCGCTTAACGGCGGAAAACTTAAACTGAGAAATGGAACCGTTTCCGGCGGGATCAAAACGGATGCCGCGTCTGCATCTGATGTTGTTATGGATCGGGCCGGAGCATCCTTGCAAGGCGATGTATCCGGTGAAGGCAAGACGAACGTAACTCTTTCTAATGGCGGAAACTGGAAAGGAAACAGCGCCGGCAGCGGAGAAACGAAAGTTAAAGTAGAAAGCGGCGGTACCTGGACAGGTGCCAGCATGAACGGTGATACGGATATCGATCTGGAAGGCAAATGGCAGCAGACCGGCAAGAGTAAGGTTCGCAAGCTTATTTCCAACAACGGCGTTCTTGATAAGACGGCTCCGGAAAGCGGAAATACGGATATAGGGCAGCTTAGTGGCAGCTTATCTCTCATTTATGCCCATGACAAAACGAATCCGACAAAGGTACTTGGCGGCGGCACTTTCATTGCGGCAGCGGATGCCGGTTCCACGGTGGACATGATTACCGATAATGCCGGACTGGATACAAATTCGGACAAAGCGGCTGATAAGAATAAAGTCAGCGAAGTGCTGAATGCGATGGCAGGCAAGCTGCAGTATACCGGATATCAAAATGGAGAAAGGAATCTGAAAGGCAAGCTGAGAATTGCCGAAGGTCTGACTTCCAGCAGTGCCGGTCTGAGAACAGAATCATTGAGCTTTAAGGGAGATGGACAGGGATACTTTGATTACACACCTGCCAAGCCGGATAAGCCGGAAATTGAAACCGGGGATTACGAAACTTCTATCATGAGCAGTACCAGAAGCGCTCTGACCTCCTCTATCCTTGTATGGCGGAATGACATGAATGATATGTATAAGCGCATGGGAGATCTCAGAATCGGTGCGGAAAGCGGTTTGTGGGCAAGAGCCTACGGCGGCCGGATCAGTTATGACGCCAACAATGCGTATATGAAGGACAGCTACTGGGCGGCCCAGGTGGGTATGGATAAACGTCTGGCATCAGGCTGGCATGTAGGCGGCGCTTTCGGATACACTGACGGCAGCGCAACATACAGATATGGTGGAAAAGGCGATCCGAAACTGTACACATTGGCGGCCTATGCAACCCGAGTGTCGGAAGATGGACAGTATGTGGATGTCATTGCGAAAGCAGGAAAACTTTCCAATAAGTTCACTGCCTACAACAAATACAGCGCACCGGCGCTCAGGAATTATGTAGAAGGCAAGTATGATACATACGGATATGGCATCAGTGCTGAGTATGGCAAAAAGATTCGTATGGGCAAAGGCTTTGTAACGCCGCAGGCGGAACTGACATGGAGCCGTCTGTCATCGGACAGCTTTGATGCAGCGGCGCCTACCGGTGAAAGCATGCGTGTCAGCCAGTCATCAGTCAACAGTTTAGTCGGACGCCTGGGTGTAGTTGCCGGAGTAGAAAGTAACAAAGGCAATTTCTATGCTAAGGCAAATCTGTTCCACGAATTTGACGGAGACGGCCATATCCTGTTCACTGAACCCGGAAAGACAGGCAAGCGCTCCTCGTTCAGCCTTAAGGATACCTGGGTGGAAATTGCACTGGGCGGCAACTACTATTTGAGCCCGAGAAGCATGATTTATGCAGATTTCACCAAGAGCTTTGGCGGAGATTACAAGGTAGACTGGAGAATCAATGCAGGAATTCGCTTCAGCTTCTGAGCATGATGTCAACTTCCAAAAGGGGAATGAAACAAGATTTTGTCATGAGAACTGAATAATAAAAAGAAAAAATAAAGGACTGCTTTCCTGGGGACAGGACGGCAGTCCTTTATACTTGGGAGATAATTAGATAAGTATGCGAAACAGAGCAAGTTAACATTGTATTTGAAAAGGATTTATAAAAAATAATTAAAATTACCAATTGGAATATCATTTATTGTTGATATGTGAAAAGTAATATAGTATAATTTACACGATGAGATTGGATGATCATTTGGAATTATGAGATGTAAATAGCTATTTCTTAATAAATAATGATTATCCAATAATTTAATACTATTATGAGGACAAAAGCTGAAGAGCTCATGTGGGGAATCCGGTGAGACTCCGGAACTGGCCCGCAACTGTATGGGGAATTGTGTCATAGTAAGTCTTTCACAGAGATATGACAGAATGAGGAACTAAGTCAGGGTGCCACTTTGTTTTCTGATTTTCTAATGACTTGCGAGGCATAAGGCTAGATGCATAAGAAAGCCGGATATGGGAAATCCGGTTCAGATTTAGAATTATGAAATCTGTGCATCTTTTTATTGTCTCGTTTTTTTGTTGCGTTTAATGGAGTGGATGAAAGGGAGTGCCGAGTATGGATAATTTGAAATACTTTTTGGAGTGAATCCAGTTCATGTGACACGGGTTTCATGACCGCGGCAAGCGGTTCAGATCCGGATGGGTATGTTTTAGAAGAGGATGAATTGCCTGCTGTCGGGCAAGGCTGGGGTGCTAATCGAGTATCCGGCAGAGAGTTTATGTTTGCAAAATCGGGAGGAATTATGAAACGGAATAAGGTAAGTAAATTACAGATGAGGCGGCTGGCTGCCGGTGTTACAATTGCGCTGCTGACGGGTACATGCCAGGTGATGGCAGATCAGTCTACAAATCCGATCAGTGAAAGTGAAGTATTTACTGCAGACCGTCTGGCACAGGTCGTTAATAAAAATAACATGCCTAAAGAAAGATTCAAATCCGTCGCAGCAGGTATTTTAGGATATACGCATGATAAGGCCTCAATTAAGACGATTAATATTGATATGGCGGGTCATGACCTGACGCTCGATTTGACGAAAGTTGCCGATTTGGGGGCTGATTATTCAGCATACGGGATCAAGGCGAATAATAAGACAACTATCGTGGTTGACAGCAATAAAACCAATCCGGGGAAAAACGGTACGATTACCATCAAGGCGAAAACGCTGTGGTCTCCCTCAGGAGACAGCGGCAGCAAGTATACTGCTGCACATGGTATCGCAGTGGGCAATTTTAGCCAGAGATTTAATAAAAAAGTAAGTGAAGACCTGGTGAAGACGACGATCAATGCTGATGTAGTGATTGAAGAATTGCGCGGCGGTTCTATCAAAACGACAGGCATTTCGTCTATGGACTGTTCTGATTTAGCGATTAATGGAAGATTCACAATCAAGCCGGGCGCAATTAGCCTTATGCAATGGAATCGGGGCGATCAGTCAAAAACTTATGGCATATATATGATTGGAAGCAATAATACTATTTCTATTACTTCAGCGGATATTGATGATTCAAAGAATGGGTCACTTTCTGACCTGATTAAAACGGACGAATCGCTTTGGGGCGGCAAAACAGAGAAGAATGTTCTTCGTATTGGCGGCGGTACGCTCAAAGTCAAAGAGAATCAGAAAGAACGGTATCTTATCAGCGCCGCGAAAGGATTCCGGACATTTATCAATGTGAATCAGGACGGAAGCGCAATCGGGACATCAAAAGCAGATTTGCAGGGGACGATTCGCATGGATGCTGGGTCAGAAGCTTATGTTGGTCTTACTGCCGGATCGAAATGGGTCGGCGGAACACAGGCAGATACAAAAGGAAAGGTGAATCTTTTTCTTTCAGAAGGTGGTGAATGGAACACGCTGAATGCGGGACAGGGCAGCCGTGTAACCAGGTTTGCCGGTGATGCAAAAGGCGGTGCAATTTATCAAAAAGATGCGGGACAGCTTGTAATTGAAAATTACAGCGGCGCGGGAAAAATCTATTACGCCCATGAGAATGCAGGAACAAAGGCAGAAGACTACAAGGCGGGAGACACCCATATCGGATCCGCGGCAGAAGGATCACGCATTACAGTAGTTACAGATAATAAAGGAATTGTTGATACAGATAAAGACCAAGTGTATAAGGCTTTAAATGCTTTGGCGGGAAAACTGTATTACGATGCTTATAAAAACGGAGAAAAGAAGCTGGCGGGACAGGCAGAGATAGCCGAAGGACTGACGGCGTCATCTAAAACATTACAAATGAGAGACCTGCTGTTCAAAAAAGAAAACGGACAGGGGTATGTAGAAGATAAACCCGTGCCGCCGGCAAATCTGGATGTAAGTGAACAGATTGTTGAAGATGGTCTGGGATCGGGGAATATGTATTGGATGAATAACGGGTATAAAGATGGTGAGGATGATGATCATCGTTATGTCCTGAAGTCCGATACCACGATCAAGGTTGATTTATCAAATCCCAAGACTCTGACATACGGGGGAAATCAAGGTGCCAATGTAGCAAATATCATATGGGGAGATCCGGATTATACAGCGGATGGCTTTATTGATATGAACGGACATAAGCTGACCTTGATTTCTGAGGCAAATCATTTAAGGCATTATGCGTCGGGAATTTTGTCACATGGCGGTGATCTGGAAATAAAGAACGCGGCAGGTATAGATATTGACATACATGGCGATAAAAATGCAAAGAGCGGTATTTATGTCTGGGGACAGGGCAGAAATGGAGCGAGCCTCACTATATCTAATGATAATCAAGCGGAACATGCTGTGAAGATACGTAATACGGCAGCGGAAAAAGACGCAGCTATACTTGTGGACGGCAGGAGCGTAAAGGATGGCGGAAGTGCAAAGCTTGTTATAAAAGGTTTGGTAGATGTTGAGAATGATGATGTCAGCGTAATTCAGGCAAATAAGGGCGATGTGTCAATCGGCGGCGGGAAAATAATAGCCAAAGGGGATAAGGCGTCCAGTTTGAAGATAAATAATGACGGTAAAATCCAGATCAACGGCAATTTGTCGGACAGAAATGTTCTTACGGCAGGAGCAGTCAAACATGATGTACAGATAGAAGGGAATGTACTTGCTCAGAAAGGAAGATTGGGACTGGTTCTGAATACGGACGGGTCCTACATAAAAGGGTTGATAGGAACAGATGCCGGAACAGCTGGTCAAACGTACATGATGCTTTCTGACGGAGCCTCCTGGTACCATGAAGGAAAAGGAGCCCGAACAGACAGCATTAAAGAAAGTAAAATCAAAAACCTTGAGGCTGATGGCGGCAACATTTACCAGAAAAATGAGAAACCGATAACCATTGAGAACTACAAGGGAAATATGAAACTGTTCTATAAGCATGAGAACGCGGGCACGAAGGCGGAAGATTACAAGTCGGGAGATGTACACATCGGATCTGCGGCAGAAGGGTCACGCATTACCGTGGTCACGGATAATAGCGGAATTACCATGACTGATGAAGCCCAGGTATATGAAGTACTGAATGCTCTGGCAGGAAAACTGTATTACGATGCCTACAAGACCGGAGAAGGAAAACTGACCGGACAGGCGACAATAGCCGAAGGACTGACCTCATCCTCCAAAACCTTGGAAATGAAAGACATGCTCTTCAAGAAAGAAAACGGACAGGGATATGTAGAGGGAAAACCCACGCCGCCGCCACTGGTTAATCCGGTACGCCATCAAATCGTGGAAGCGAACTATTTTGCTGAAGAAGCGCGGGATTTCTGGTCTAAAGCGGGAGTTTATGATGGGAAAGGCCACTATAAATTTGATCATGACTTGTCACTGGTAACCCATGCGGAAGATGATCCTGTAACAACAGTAAACGATAATAAGTTCGGAAATATCTACTGGAACGGTGATGTGGTCGGGGATATCGACATGACCGGACACAGGCTGGAACTGAAATCCATTACGGAGCGCCTGCCGAAGAAAAACCCCAATGCAATTACCGTCTACAGCGGTACATTAACAATCAAGAATGTCAACGGAATGTACATCGAATCCGATCCGAAGGGAAGCCTTTACGGACGAGGAATCCTGGTAGCAGGGGTACGCGGTGACGAAAGATGGAAAAGCGGAAGCGGCCATGCAAAGTTAATCATAGAAAATGATGATGATCCGGCACATGCAGTAAAAATCCGTGTAAAAGACACGGGAGAAGATTTCGGCGCTATTGAAGCGCAGAAACATAATGGAAGCGCGCTCGTAGACATTAAAGGACTTGTGGATATTGACTCCAAGATGTGGAGAGCTGTTGAGTCTCACGGGGCAAAAGTATCTATCGGAGGAGGAACAATCAGAGGAACAGATGTCGCATCCTTGGCTGCTTATACAGGCGGCTCGATACTCGTCAATGCAAAGCTGAATGATGAGAATAAGGTAGAAGCTACTTCTGCGACCCGTCCGGTAAAGATTACCGGGGATGTCAGTGCTGAAAGCGGCGGTCATGTCATGCTGGGACTGAACAATAAAGACTCCTTCTTGAAGGGTCTGGTAACCACGGATATATCGGGAATCAATCCGGATACGCAAAAATGGGGAAAGATACCCGGAAAAGTATCTATGGTGCTGGCAAATGGAGCAGTCTGGGAACACAAGCAGGTAGGAGTAGGATACTATCACAAGAAAGGCGCGGATTTCAACTACAAGAACCGTGGTAAGGGAGAATCTATTGACAGCCATGTAACAAGCCTGCGCGCGGACAAAGGCATACTGCTGCAGAATGATCCGCATAAACTGACCATCGATAAATACGAAGGAAACATGAAGCTGGTCTATGAACATGAGAACGCGGGTACGAAGGCGGAAGATTATAAGACAGGAGATGTACACATAAAAGAAGCTGCGAAAAATTCATCAGTTACCATGGTGACGGATAACAGCGGAATTACGATGACTGACGATAAGCAGGTGTACAATGTATTGAATACCCTGGCAGGCAAACTGTACTATGAAGCCTACAAAAACGGAGAAAAGAACCTGAAAGGGCAGGCGACGATTGCGGAAGGGTTGACAGCATCCTCTGCGACGTTGAAGATGGCGGACATGGATTTCCATGAAGCAAGTGGACAAGGATATGCAAAAGAAATAAACCCAAGTCCGAATCCCAATCCCAATCCCAATCCCAATCCCAATCCTAATCCTAATCCCAAGCCGAAGCCTCCTATTATTTATGGAAGCAAAGAAACTCAGATGATGAAAGGCGCCAAAACAGCCATGGCATCCACCATCCTTCTGTGGAGGACGAACAATAACGACCTGCAAAGAAGAATGGGAGACATAAGACTGGCCAAAGAAGAAAACGGCATCTGGGCCAGATACCTGGGCGGAAAGAACAAACTGGACAAACAGAACACCTACCTCAAACAAACCTATGACATAGCCCAGGTAGGCTACGACAAGAAAAAAGGAAACTGGACAATCGGGGCGGCCTTGGACTACGGAACAGGAAAAGACATCTACGCGAACGGGACAGGAAAAGAAAAACTGGCAAGCCTTGCCCTGTACGGAACCATGCAGAAAGAAGACGGACAGTACATAGACGTCATCCTGAGAGGAAGCAAAGTAAAGAATGACTACACCGTATACAACGAAATGAACCACCGCCTGGAAGGGAAGTACAGGACAAACGGCCTGTCGCTGAGCATGGAATACGGGAAGCGGATGAAGAAAGAAAACGGCTTCTACATAGACCCGAGCATTGAACTCACCGCAGGGCACTTAGGAGGAAAAGACTATGACGCCGTAAGCGACTATGCAGGGGGGAAGAAAATGCACATCCACCAGGACGGAATAAACAGCGTGATAGGGAGAATCGGACTGGGGATAGGAAAAGAGACAGAAAGAAGCAACCTGTTTGCGAAGATAGCGCTGGCCCATGAATTCGGAGGGAAAGTGAAGAGCATCTTCAGTGCGGAAAACGAACCGACGAGCGGGACAGAAGTAGACCTGAAAGACAGCTGGGTAGACGTAGAAGTAGGAGGAAGCTGGCTGGTGAACAGGAACACCTATCTGTACGGAACCTACACAAGAAACTTCGGGGCTGACGTTTCGAGCAAGTGGAGAATAGACGCAGGCATCCGCTTCAGCTTCTGATATGGACAGAATAATCTTTTGTAAATAGACAGGAAAGCGAAATAATATCAATATTAGGAAAACAGAAGGCCTGCCGGTTTGTTGTCGGCAGACCTCCTCTGTGTTTATAAAAGATGATATGGAATGTGTTTTGTCTGAATTGTGTTGCCAATCATGAAAGCGGTTTTGTGTTTTCGATTATATGAATGATCTACTGTAAGTATGTTATGCATGTTTATGTTTTATTTTCAGTATGTACAGAAAAGAGGAGAAATAATGAGATCCAGAATAAGTAAAACTTGGCCGTGTCATTTAAAGAGAGCAGTGCTCCTGAGTCTCTTGTCGGGATTGTTTATCTTGCCTTCCCAGATAAATGCGGAAACATCGGGCGAAGAATATAAGGATCATCAGATTGCTGAAGCCGATTGGGATGGTGCGAAAGCAGAGCAGGATTTTTGGTCGGGAAAAGGCATCCGAAACGGTTCTGATTATACATTTAATAAAAATACCATTATATCAACCGAATTGAGCAAGGGAAGTCTTGTTTTTCATAAGACAGATCCGGGTATTATGGATCAACTTTATGCTTTTGGCGCTTTGGTCTGGGGAAGCAGCAAAACCGGAACTGTCAACATGAATGGGCATGATTTGTCCCTGCGTGCAGGGAAAGGTGATTTACATAGAATCGGAGGATCTTTCCAATGGGGTGGCAGAGGATCCGCCGGGTTATTTGTGCGCAGCGGCAATCTGACGATGAAAAATCTGGGAAGTTTGTCTGTCAGCGGTGTTGATTATGGCATATACTTGTTTGCGGAACGGTCTGATGATGAAGCAGCTAATTCCAATTTATGGATTAGAAATGGAGGAAGTGCTGACCATGCGGTTAAGATACGGTCTGAGGGGAAAGGAATCTATCTTCAAAGCACTCCCGGAGCGGCTCGTCTTACCGTAGACGGAGACGTCGATATAGAAGCGCCTTCCGGTATAGTTGTTGATAGGGGTGAGGCGGCTGTCGGCGGAGGGAAAATTGACTCCAAAGGCGAAGCAGCGGTTTCTGTCAATGCTAAGAGTAAATTTTACATGAACGCAGGTGTGGACACTGAAGGGAATGTTACGGTAGCCCATCCCGAAAGAAATGTACAAGTTCTGGGGGACATACGATCAAAACAGAATTCGAGTGTTTTTATTGGGCTTGGAAATTCTCAATCTGTATTGAAAGGGTTATTTACAACAGATTTGCACACATGGCCGTATAACGAGTGGGTGCTGACAGGAAGCAAAGGATTTCTTGCATTAAAAAACGGCGCGACATGGGAACATGAAAAATATGGAACCGGCAGAGATAAAAACGGGAGAATAGATGTCGGAGACAGTCATTTGACGCGTTTAAATGCCGATGGCGGGGTTATTATTCAGAAAGATAAGCGTAAGATACAAATAGATGATTTCCGCGGAAATGCGAAACTGATATATGATCACCAGAATGATGGAACGAAAATTGAAGATTATACAGCTGGGGATTTTATCATTGATAAGGCAGGGCGGAATTCTTTTCTGACCGTTGTTACGGGCAATAGCGGTTTGGATATGGGGAATAAGGAAAAAGTCTCTCAGGCTTTGAATGCTCTTGCGGGGAAGGTGTATTATTCCAGTTATGTCACAGATGAGCGTAATTTGAAGGGGAAGGCGGTCATAGCGGAAGGATTGACAGCTTCATCAGCGGAACTTGGATTTGGCAATATTACTTTTACTCAAGATAAGGGGCAGGGTACCGTAAAGAGTGAAGATGTAAAAGTTACCGCTCAGCCGGCAGCCGAACTGAGTCCGATTACAGGGGATGCAGGCAAAGATAAGTACTATGCGGAAAAGAAAATACGCCAGGCAGACGGAACCTATCTCTTCAAAGAAAATACCGACCTGCAGATGACCGACGGACAACCGATGGTCAGCAGTGAAAAGCCGGTAGTCATTAAAGCAGAAGGGAAGAGACTGGCATTTACCTCTGCCGGAGACCAGAACGGTACCGTTTCCACCGTGCAGCAGAATTCTAAAGACAACCTCAGCATAACGGCCAAAGAATTGGTGGTGAAAGCGGGAAATAAGAGCGGCCGTTCCGAAGGTATCCACCTTCAAAACGGAAACAAACAGAATGCTTATAAAACAGACATCACCGGAGACGTAACCATACAGTCAAAAGGCAAAGGCTGTGCATTAGGTGCCTATGCGGCAGGAAATTCCAGCCTGGATATCCATGGGAATATGACCATTAAAGGAGAAGGCGGAACATGGGGCGTAGAGAATACAGCCAATCCGGGAGGCGCCTATGCCCATTACAGCACAGCCGGAATCTATGCGGGATCCAATTATGCCATCCAAAAAGGAGGTCATATCACCATTGACGGCGATGTGGACTTGAAAGTAAAAGGAACAGGCATCCTGGCCAATGGAGGCGGCTCAACCGTCGTGGTCAAAGGAGGCGGCACCGTTTCCATCGAGAACAATGATGATGCAGCACACTATGCACTGGCGGCGGAAAGCGGAAAAATAGATTTCAATGTAGATGAAGATGAGATAGAAGCAGGGACAAAGAAAGTAACCATTGAAGGGAATGTAGGAGTCCTTAACGGAGCCGTAAATCCGTCCGAACCGCAGAAATACAGCCAGATATACCTCGGGCTGGGGACAGGAGATTCCCTGTGGAGAGGTCTGGCCGTTGACACCCACACCAGACAGAACAATGCGGACGGATTCGAAGGACAACTGAGCCTGTTTATGAAAAACGGTGCGACCTGGATCAATGAAGCCTATGGAATGACACCGGAAGGATTCAAAGGAAGCAAAGTATACTACCTCCAGGGAGGGAAGAGCAAAGAAGAAGCAGGAGTCATATTCCAGAAAGACGAAAATCCGATCCGTATCGAGACCTATGCAGGGAACATGAAACTGATCTACGCCCATGAGAATGCAGGCATGGCGGCGGAAGACTACAAGGCGGGAGACACCCATATCGGATCCGCGGCAGAAGGATCACGCATTACAGTAGTTACAGATAATAAAGGAATTGTTGATACAGATAAAGACCAAGTGTATAAGGCTTTAAATGCTTTGGCGGGAAAACTGTATTACGATGCTTATAAAAACGGAGAAAAGAAGCTGGCGGGACAGGCAGAGATAGCCGAAGGACTGACGGCGTCATCTAAAACATTACAAATGAGAGACCTGCTGTTCAAAAAAGAAAACGGACAGGGGTATGTAGAAGATAAACCCGTGCCGCCGGCAAATCTGGATGTAAGTGAACAGATTGTTGAAGATGGTCTGGGATCGGGGAATATGTATTGGATGAATAACGGGTATAAAGATGGTGAGGATGATGATCATCGTTATGTCCTGAAGTCCGATACCACGATCAAGGTTGATTTATCAAATCCCAAGACTCTGACATACGGGGGAAATCAAGGTGCCAATGTAGCAAATATCATATGGGGAGATCCGGATTATACAGCGGATGGCTTTATTGATATGAACGGACATAAGCTGACCTTGATTTCTGAGGCAAATCATTTAAGGCATTATGCGTCGGGAATTTTGTCACATGGCGGTGATCTGGAAATAAAGAACGCGGCAGGTATAGATATTGACATACATGGCGATAAAAATGCAAAGAGCGGTATTTATGTCTGGGGACAGGGCAGAAATGGAGCGAGCCTCACTATATCTAATGATAATCAAGCGGAACATGCTGTGAAGATACGTAATACGGCAGCGGAAAAAGACGCAGCTATACTTGTGGACGGCAGGAGCGTAAAGGATGGCGGAAGTGCAAAGCTTGTTATAAAAGGTTTGGTAGATGTTGAGAATGATGATGTCAGCGTAATTCAGGCAAATAAGGGCGATGTGTCAATCGGCGGCGGGAAAATAATAGCCAAAGGGGATAAGGCGTCCAGTTTGAAGATAAATAATGACGGTAAAATCCAGATCAACGGCAATTTGTCGGACAGAAATGTTCTTACGGCAGGAGCAGTCAAACATGATGTACAGATAGAAGGGAATGTACTTGCTCAGAAAGGAAGATTGGGACTGGTTCTGAATACGGACGGGTCCTACATAAAAGGGTTGATAGGAACAGATGCCGGAACAGCTGGTCAAACGTACATGATGCTTTCTGACGGAGCCTCCTGGTACCATGAAGGAAAAGGAGCCCGAACAGACAGCATTAAAGAAAGTAAAATCAAAAACCTTGAGGCTGATGGCGGCAACATTTACCAGAAAAATGAGAAACCGATAACCATTGAGAACTACAAGGGAAATATGAAACTGTTCTATAAGCATGAGAACGCGGGCACGAAGGCGGAAGATTACAAGTCGGGAGATGTACACATCGGATCTGCGGCAGAAGGGTCACGCATTACCGTGGTCACGGATAATAGCGGAATTACCATGACTGATGAAGCCCAGGTATATGAAGTACTGAATGCTCTGGCAGGAAAACTGTATTACGATGCCTACAAGACCGGAGAAGGAAAACTGACCGGACAGGCGACAATAGCCGAAGGACTGACCTCATCCTCCAAAACCTTGGAAATGAAAGACATGCTCTTCAAGAAAGAAAACGGACAGGGATATGTAGAGGGAAAACCCACGCCGCCGCCACTGGTTAATCCGGTACGCCATCAAATCGTGGAAGCGAACTATTTTGCTGAAGAAGCGCGGGATTTCTGGTCTAAAGCGGGAGTTTATGATGGGAAAGGCCACTATAAATTTGATCATGACTTGTCACTGGTAACCCATGCGGAAGATGATCCTGTAACAACAGTAAACGATAATAAGTTCGGAAATATCTACTGGAACGGTGATGTGGTCGGGGATATCGACATGACCGGACACAGGCTGGAACTGAAATCCATTACGGAGCGCCTGCCGAAGAAAAACCCCAATGCAATTACCGTCTACAGCGGTACATTAACAATCAAGAATGTCAACGGAATGTACATCGAATCCGATCCGAAGGGAAGCCTTTACGGACGAGGAATCCTGGTAGCAGGGGTACGCGGTGACGAAAGATGGAAAAGCGGAAGCGGCCATGCAAAGTTAATCATAGAAAATGATGATGATCCGGCACATGCAGTAAAAATCCGTGTAAAAGACACGGGAGAAGATTTCGGCGCTATTGAAGCGCAGAAACATAATGGAAGCGCGCTCGTAGACATTAAAGGACTTGTGGATATTGACTCCAAGATGTGGAGAGCTGTTGAGTCTCACGGGGCAAAAGTATCTATCGGAGGAGGAACAATCAGAGGAACAGATGTCGCATCCTTGGCTGCTTATACAGGCGGCTCGATACTCGTCAATGCAAAGCTGAATGATGAGAATAAGGTAGAAGCTACTTCTGCGACCCGTCCGGTAAAGATTACCGGGGATGTCAGTGCTGAAAGCGGCGGTCATGTCATGCTGGGACTGAACAATAAAGACTCCTTCTTGAAGGGTCTGGTAACCACGGATATATCGGGAATCAATCCGGATACGCAAAAATGGGGAAAGATACCCGGAAAAGTATCTATGGTGCTGGCAAATGGAGCAGTCTGGGAACACAAGCAGGTAGGAGTAGGATACTATCACAAGAAAGGCGCGGATTTCAACTACAAGAACCGTGGTAAGGGAGAATCTATTGACAGCCATGTAACAAGCCTGCGCGCGGACAAAGGCATACTGCTGCAGAATGATCCGCATAAACTGACCATCGATAAATACGAAGGAAACATGAAGCTGGTCTATGAACATGAGAACGCGGGTACGAAGGCGGAAGATTATAAGACAGGAGATGTACACATAAAAGAAGCTGCGAAAAATTCATCAGTTACCATGGTGACGGATAACAGCGGAATTACGATGACTGACGATAAGCAGGTGTACAATGTATTGAATACCCTGGCAGGCAAACTGTACTATGAAGCCTACAAAAACGGAGAAAAGAACCTGAAAGGGCAGGCGACGATTGCGGAAGGGTTGACAGCATCCTCTGCGACGTTGAAGATGGCGGACATGGATTTCCATGAAGCAAGTGGACAAGGATATGCAAAAGAAATAAACCCAAGTCCGAATCCCAATCCCAATCCCAATCCCAATCCCAATCCTAATCCTAATCCCAAGCCGAAGCCTCCTATTATTTATGGAAGCAAAGAAACTCAGATGATGAAAGGCGCCAAAACAGCCATGGCATCCACCATCCTTCTGTGGAGGACGAACAATAACGACCTGCAAAGAAGAATGGGAGACATAAGACTGGCCAAAGAAGAAAACGGCATCTGGGCCAGATACCTGGGCGGAAAGAACAAACTGGACAAACAGAACACCTACCTCAAACAAACCTATGACATAGCCCAGGTAGGCTACGACAAGAAAAAAGGAAACTGGACAATCGGGGCGGCCTTGGACTACGGAACAGGAAAAGACATCTACGCGAACGGGACAGGAAAAGAAAAACTGGCAAGCCTTGCCCTGTACGGAACCATGCAGAAAGAAGACGGACAGTACATAGACGTCATCCTGAGAGGAAGCAAAGTAAAGAATGACTACACCGTATACAACGAAATGAACCACCGCCTGGAAGGGAAGTACAGGACAAACGGCCTGTCGCTGAGCATGGAATACGGGAAGCGGATGAAGAAAGAAAACGGCTTCTACATAGACCCGAGCATTGAACTCACCGCAGGGCACTTAGGAGGAAAAGACTATGACGCCGTAAGCGACTATGCAGGGGGGAAGAAAATGCACATCCACCAGGACGGAATAAACAGCGTGATAGGGAGAATCGGACTGGGGATAGGAAAAGAGACAGAAAGAAGCAACCTGTTTGCGAAGATAGCGCTGGCCCATGAATTCGGAGGGAAAGTGAAGAGCATCTTCAGTGCGGAAAACGAACCGACGAGCGGGACAGAAGTAGACCTGAAAGACAGCTGGGTAGACGTAGAAGTAGGAGGAAGCTGGCTGGTGAACAGGAACACCTATCTGTACGGAACCTACACAAGAAACTTCGGGGCTGACGTTTCGAGCAAGTGGAGAATAGACGCAGGCATCCGCTTCAGCTTCT
>OAUQ01000161.1_pt1 | contig 30259 bp, 28 predicted proteins | sample 1476151 | NCBI WGS metagenome assembly OAUQ01 (sample SAMEA2580008, study PRJEB22360) | human gut metagenome | biome: human gut; feature: human-associated habitat; material: faeces | place: Denmark | collected 2008/2010 | reverse complement strand
TAGCGCGGGGTGTCAGATTTCATTTATAGGGTACGCCCTAAAACTATGCGCTTACCAAATTGCTCGTATATGGTGGAAATTTTCCACGAAATATGTGAATCGAGTAAGCTAACCACCTACTCTTAATTACAAATATAATCCAAAGAAAAATATTCTCTTTCCTTCATATATGCAAAGTATTTCTTTTTCTAATAAAATGTAACAGGGATTTTGTCAGTTTCAAATAGACACCTCTACAGATTTATGCTAGAATATTTTTTGTATAACTTCATAGAAAGAAGCGGATGCGTTCTTTTGATGCCCTCTAGTTTTACGAAAGAGGGTGATGCCCATGAACACAATGGAAGTTTTAACTTTGTTGCTGGTAATTTTTGCGGCACTATCTTACATAGATAATCATAACAAAAAGAAATAGCATCCCGCCCTGAGAAAGTTGGATGCTATTTCTTAAATACATTTAAATTACTGAGGGCAATCGGATAACGCATCCGATAACCTTTCTGAGATGATTATACAATAAGAGGCTTGAGAAATCAAGTCTCTTATTTTTTACTTTAACAGTAAGTTCCCTGTTTATCACTTTTATACAGTTGTTAAAAGCCCCTGCTCCTTCATGCTGTAATAGGCATATCCGTAACTGTCACCATTTTCTTTTCTTCCAATAATGATGTGGTCAAGAAGTTCTATTCCTATAAGCCTTCCAGCTTCAAATAATCGCTTTGTAGTGCTTATGTTTTCTTTTGAAACAGATACTTCTCCTGATGGGTGGTTATGAACTACAATAAATGTTCCTGCTCCACAAAGAAGATTTCTAATCATAATCTTCCTTGTATGTAAAAGACAGGCATTAACTGTTCCATGCCCCACTTCAAATATGCCAAGAATCCTGCATTTTGTATCTAATGATAAAAGATAGACATATTCCTCTGCGGCCGTGTGAAGTTCAAACAAATCACAAATCATACTTGCGATTTTTTCTGCACAGTCTAAGTGCTTATTTTCTGTTTTATAATTATACGCTTTTTCTTTTACAAGTTCTGTAAGGTTATTCTCTCTGTTTATTTTCGTGCTATAAGTTATTATCCTCATCACAATCCTCCTCGTCTTCTGCATAGCCGTATTCTGGTGAAAAGAAAAATATGATGTCATCATCTTCTTCATCATATAACTTTCTTTTTTCCATCTCACAGTCATCATCTAAATTTTCGTCTTCTTCATAGTCATCATCATAATCTTTGTCAAAATGTTCACACATAATCTTTACTCCTTTGTAAAAAAATAAGGAGAATGTAACTTACACTCCCCTTATTTTTTATAGCCTTCAGATGTTGTTTCTTTTATTTACTTTTTCTTTAGCTCTGATTTTGTATCACATTCTTTGGAACTTTCTTTTGCTTCCTTTGTCTTTGTACCTGATATAAATTCAAAGCTATATCAGATTCATTAAAATCTGTCCGAAAAAGTGTCTTAATTTATGAGACCATTATAGTATTTGCAGCCTTGACATACATAGACAATAAACATAACCGCAAATAAATGGAAAGGCTATCCTCTACGCCAATAGGGGATAGCCTTTAATCCGTTTGATTTTTAAACTGATTATTTGTTTCCGATTGTGCAACCGTTGGACACACCAAAATCCTTCGGTTTCTAATCTGATTATAAACCAGCCTTGCGGATTTTGCAAGAAGTTTAAGATAGAGGTGCCTAGTGCACCTCTATTTTGTAAGCACTCAATATTCCAACGTCCATTGGCAATGCCATTAAGCCGGTTGTTCGAAGTTTTGTTCGATAACCCAGCTGTTGCCAAATATCCGATATTTTAAACTCAAAAAGCCCAAAAACAGGTATGCCAAAAAGACAGATGCTGTCCATCTGCCAAAAAGAAGGATATTCAGTTGCAGAACTTACCGATATCCAAAATGAATTGCGCTGATTCCACGGAGAGGCCGCTGAAACTGCCGGAACCTGTCTTTCACTGCGTGGACATATTTCATCAGCCGGATAATATCGATGTACCTGCCGGAATCCCTGCGCATGAAGAACTTTCTGGCTGTTTTGAATGAAAGTACAGAATCCCGGCCGCATGTTTGAGATAGTGGAGAGAAATTTCAATGTTCGTCGCAAGCACGGAGTAGATTACAATGTATGGTGTAATGCAGCACCGTTGATTTTGGCAGACCTTTCGATTTTTCTTTTGATTTCCAGAATGAAATTTATATCTGGAAAAATAGCTACAAATATTTCGATTTGTGCATTTGGAATTTATCTGGTACATATTATGAGTTGATGAAAAAAAAGCGGAAGAGGGTAATAACGCCGGCAGAGATGCCGGCGTGGAGTTTATTCAGATTAAAATAATACAGATAGAAGAAAAGAGTTATCTGGGTAGCATAAGAGGATAAATTATGGTATACTTTGATCATGTAGCAGAAATTAAAATGGATTGTAGATAAGACACTAAGGAGAATGTTGTGCAGGTAACAGATAAGCTAACCAAGGCACTTACAGAAGCAAAATATCTGAATGCGGATAATGTCAGCCGGTATCGCTGCATTATGCGCATTTTTTTTGAAAATTATGAAAAACTCCGTTATTGGCTGTACCAGGAGGAAGTATATGCCCAGATGGTACAGGATCCGTTTTTTGCGGAGTATAAGCTGGAACAGTGCCAACAGGATCTGGCAATGCTTGTGGAATGGAAAAATCTGAATACGATACAGGATACGCGTAAAGTATCATCGATTGAAGAATTTAAGAATAAAAAATTCCGGTATCAGATGTCGGAGTACAGTGTGGAGATTGAACGTCTGGTGCTGCGTTTAGAGAATCTTTTTATTGAAGGCGCATCTTTGGAGCCGACACTTTTGGAGCGGATTCGAATTAACATTTCGCGTTTTCCACAGATGGTGGATGAAGATTTAAACAAAGTTTATACCTGGTGGAATGATCTGAACAATGATTTTGTGCGTCTGAACCAGAATTATCAGGATTATATCCGTGATTTGAACAGTGTGAAAGCAGAAGAAATGATGCACACAAAAGAGTTTCTGGTGTTTAAGGATCGACTGGTCGAGTATCTGCGCAATTTTATCAAAGGATTACAGCGCAATGTTGGTGTAATTGAGGAAGATTTGCGCACGTTAGAAGACAGAAATAAGCAGCAGGTGTTTGAAAAAATCGTGCAGTATGAAATGTTGATTCCACGCATGGATGTGGAAGTTTCACGGGAGCTGCTGGAAGAAAAAACAAAGGGACGGTTTCAGAGTATTTATGAATGGTTTGTTTCTTCTAATGGAGAAGAAAATGAGGCTGGTAAACTTTTTGATGCAACCAATGAAATTATCCGGAGAATCACAAGGTATGCGGCACAGCTCAGTGAGAAAAATGCGTTTGGAGCCAATCGAAGAGAAGAATACCGTAAAGTAGCAGAACTGTTTTTAAAGTGTGAGGATGTACAGCAGGCACACCGGATGTCTGCCATGGTTTTTGGATTGGAGAAACCATATCATCTAAAGGGAGATCTGGTCCGCGAGACGGACAGTATGAATCAGAGTGTTTATGAAGAACGTCCATTTGAAGTAACATTGAAACCGCGTGTGAGAACTTATAGGGAGAAGTCCAGCCGCAGTGCTATCCGGGAAGCAGCAGAAGAAAAGCAAAGAACAAGACAGCAGATGATTAAAAAGCAAAAAGAAGATATGCGCAAACTCCGGGAATTGGAGTCGGATGGGAAAATAGACTTTTCTACGCTGCCGGTTCTTGAGCCGCATGTGCGGGAAATCCTGTTGAAGTGGATTTCAGATGCAATGGAAAATCCGGCAGGTGCTGCAAGAACGGAAGAGGGAAGGTACTATACGCTTGATATGAGCAGGAAAGAAGAACGCTGTGTCGTGCATTGCGAGGATGGCAGTTTTACCATGCCAAAACTTGCGATTGTATTTCAGGAGGAAGGATGATGAAGGAACTGGAGGTATTATTGAATCAACGATGGGTACTGAAATCGGAAAACAAAGAATTGTATTATCAGTTGAGAGATGCAATTGGTGATATTCGCAAATATGCATCGGATAAGCTGGGATGTCAGGTGACAGAAAATGCATTGATGGTGAAGATGGAAAAGATTCCGGTAATTCCAGAGAATTTTATGGGAATTTTAGATTTTTCTTCCAAAGAAGAGTATGCGTTTCTCTGTATTTTGCTTATGTTTCTGGAAGAAAAAGACACGCAGGAACAATTTATTTTATCGCAGCTTACCGAGTACATTTCTGCAAATATGCCGGGAGAGTCCATAGACTGGACCGTATATACAAGCCGGAGGCGGCTGATTAAGGTATTACGTTATGCAGTGACACAGGGAATTGTCAGCATTACGGATGGAGCGGATGATGCTTTTATGGAAGATGCAGCCGGAGAAGTGCTGTATGAAAATACTGGAGCATCCCGTTATTTTATGCGTAATTTTTCAAAGGACATTACCGATTATGGAAGTCCAAAAGATTTTTTAGAGAGTGACTGGTTTGCAATGGATGAGGACCGGGGAATTGCCAGAAGACATCGGGTGTATAAGCGTTTGCTATTTGCACCGGGAATGTATCGCCGGGATGGATCAGAAGAAGATTTTGAGTATTTGAAATATTATGGACACCGCCTTACAGAAGATCTTGAGCAGAATTTTGACTGCCATGTACATATTCATAGAGGCAGTGCCTATGTGATGCTTCAGGATGACTGCCGGATGGGAAATACGTTTCCTGGAAATAATGTGCTTTCCGATATTATTCTTTTGTGTCTGGCTGAAATCAGAAAACGTATCGAACAAAAAGAATGGAACATACAAAAGAATGAGATTGGTATTGTGGATACGGTATCGTTTGAACAGATGATACGGAGTGTCCGACAGAAGTATGGACAGGGATTTTCCAAGAATTACAGGGAAATGCCGGACAGCGAATTCCTCAGCACGGTGATGGCTGCCATGGAATTGTGGATGTTTATCAAATGGGACAAAGCATCACATCAGGTGGAAATATATCCGGCAGCCGGGAAGCTGCAGGGAACGTATCCGAAAGATTTTGCGGGAGGAAGAGAAAATGAGTAGTAGATGGCAGGCCAGTAAGATCGGACTAATTAATTTCTGGTATTATGACGAGCAGGAATTTCCATTTGTAAAGGGGCGGATGCTGCTGAGAGGATCCAATGGATCCGGTAAATCCGTAACGATGCAGAGTGTGGTTCCGCTTTTGTTGGACGGAAATATGAGTCCGGAACGTCTGGATCCGTTTGGTTCGAGAGACCGGAAGATGAGCAGTTATCTGCTGGAAGAGGATGATGGACGGGAAGAACGAACCGGCTATCTGTATCTGGAGTTTAAGCGAAAAGAGACGGAAAACTATCTGACGATTGGTATGGGAATCCGGGCACGGCGTGGAAAGCCATTGGATAAATGGTATTTTTCACTGACGGATGGAAGACGAGTGGGTGCCGATTTCTTTTTGTACAAAGAAACCAATGAGAAGGTGACACTTTCCAAAAAAGAATTGGAAAACCGCATTGCAGCAGGGGGACAGGTGTTTGACCGTCAGGCAGATTATATGGAATACGTAAACCGTCAGATCTTTGGATTTGATACGGTAGAGGAATACAAAGAGATGATTGATCTGCTGATTCAGCTGCGTACACCGAAATTGTCAAAAGATTTTAAACCTTCTGTGATTAATGATATTTTAAGTGATTCCCTGCAGCCGCTTTCGGATGATGATCTGCGTCCGATGTCGGATGCTATCGAAAATATGGATCAGATGACAATGAATTTAAAAAGCCGCAGGGAGGCGCAGCAGGCCGCGCAGAAAATCCAGAACGTGTATGACAAATACAACCGTTTGGCATTATATGAAAAAGCGAAAAAATATCAGGAAATCTGCGATGATATAGAAGAAGTTGACAAAGAGCAAAAAAAGCGTCAGACAGACATTGCAGGGAGTGAAGAAGAAATCACATCACTATCTGGTCAGCTTGAAGAAATGCAGGCAAAGCACGATGCAATGGAAAAAGAAAGAGAATCTTTAAGTAAGAGTGATGCAGTCGGCTTAAAAGACCGGGAAGCCGAGCTTGCACAGGAAATGAAGCGTCAGCAGAGCATTATAGACAGTAAAAATGCAACCCTGGAGGCAAAGCAGGAACAGTACAGGGAGGAAGAAGAAAAGCAAAGAGAAGAAGAAAATCGTAAATTTGAAAAAGAAAAAGAGCTGGGAGAGCTTTTGGAAGAAATGCAGACAGAGGCAGAGAGCATGGCTTTTGAGGAGCATAGTTTTTTTCAGACGGAGTGTGAGGAACATCTGGAAGAAACAATTGCATTTGATACGCATGAAAAGCAATTCTCAGATGTGAAAAATAAAATTTATCATGCATTTCAAATTCTGCAGGAAACAAATTTACTGGAACCACAGGCAGAAGAACTCTTAAAGCAAAGAGACAGAATAAAGAAAGAATTGGATGCGATACAAAGAGATATGTCAGCAAAAGACATGCTTTTGGTTCAGGAGCAGAATGCATGGAAAGAGGCTTTATATGCATGGAACAGATCGAATACAGAGCTTATTCTTGATTCGGAACAGCTGAAAGACTGTAGCAGATATGCACAGGATTTTAAAGAAACTTCTGATTTTGCGGAGGTGCGGAAAACGGTAACAGATATCTGGTTTTCTTATAAAAACCCGCTGGAACTGCAAATGCAGGAAGAAGAAAAAGAGTATGAGCAGAAACGTCTGGAAAAGGAACAGACAGAAGCAGAACTCACAGAATGGGAAAACGCAAAAGATCCACAGCCGGAACGTTCCGAAGCGGTTAGAAAGAACCGGCAGCGTCTGGATGCATTGAAGATTCCGTATCAGGAATTTTATAAAGCAATCGAATTTGGGGATTCCCTGACAGAACAGGAATGCAATCATTTGGAAGAGGCTTTGCTTTCGATGGGGATTCTGGATGCACTGGTCGTGGATGCGTCTTACCGGGAACAGGTGCTGACGATGGAAGAAGGCTGCGAAGACCGTTATCTGTTCGTCCAGAAGTCTTACAGTGGAAAGAGTCTGCTGGACGTTTTGGAATTGAATGATTCCATGAATGATATTTTCTCAAATCAGCGTCTTACTGGTATTTTGTCTGGTATTGCATATAATGAGGAGAGCATGATTTCGGTTTCTTCAGAAGGTATTTATCAGATGGGCGTTTTGTCTGGAACGATTACAGGAGAGCATGTAGCAGGATTCCTGGGTGCGCGGGCACGGGAACGCAATCGTCAGGAACAGATCAGAGTCTGCAAAGAAAAAATTCAGGGATTGCAAAGCAGCATGAACCAGTTGGAAGCAAAAAAGGCTGGGATTGTAATCCGGATGCAGAAGCTGGAGCAGGAATATCAGGCTTTGCCGCAGGATACGGGTATACGTACAGCTTTCAAGATGCTTGTGCAGGAGCAGCACAAATATGAAACGAAAACGGCAGAGTGTAAGGAGATCGAGGAGCGTTGGAAGAAACTTTCGGAGCAGATACAGGAAAAGAAAAAGAAAGCGATAGAAATTGCGCAGCAGTTGTATCTGCAATGTACGTATGCCATATTTCAGGAAGCAAAGGATGCGGCAGCAGAGTATGAAAAGAATCTGATCGCGTTAAAGTCTGCGCATGAAATGTTTTTACAGAGTGTAAGGCATATGAAAGATCTGACCAGGCGTCTGGAAAGCATTGATGCAGATCTGGATGAAATCCGTTATGATCTGTCAGGTGCGCAGCGTCACCTTGTAAAGCTGGAGCAAGAACATGCATCCATCGTGGAGCAATTGAAACTGACGGATTACGAACAGATCAGGGAACGGCTGGATGCCTGTATTACATGGCTGAAGGAATATCCAGAGCATCTGAACCAATGCCTGCAGAAACGCGCCGGAATAAAGGAGCATCTGGATACATTGCGTAAGCAGGAAGAAGCAGGCGAAAGCCAGAAACAGATTCTGGAACAAAAGCGTATCTGGAGGGGGAAATGTTACGAGGCAGAATTTGCCCTTGCTTATGTCAGGTTTCCAGAAGAAATGCAGACGGACGTAAACAGTATTTGCGAATATCTGGAGGCTGATACGAAATCGCTTGGAAAGCAAAATGTAATTACGAGTTTGAATCAGATTTATTTTGAAAACCGGGGCTTTTTAAATGAGTATCAGGTGATGCAGGGGGAATTATTTAAAGAACTAGATGAAAACCGGCCATTGGGAGAAGCCGAGGCTGTCCGTCAGAATTTCACAGCGCGTTATCAGGGGATAAAGCTTCCATTTTCACGGCTTTTGGCACATTTGGAAGAAGATATCGCACAGTTACAGGATCTGATTAAAGCGGGGGACCGTGAGTTGTTTGAAGATATTCTGGCCAATACGGTCAGCCGTAAAATCCGCGGCAAAATTAATGCTTCCAATGCATGGGTAGAAAAGATGAATGCATTGATGGGCAGCATGAACACATCGAGTGGCTTAAAGCTGAGCCTTCGCTGGCGCAGCAAGACGGCAGAGAGTGAAAACCAGCTGGATACAAAAGAACTGGTAGAATTGTTAAAGAAGGATTACCGGTTAATGAGTGAAGAAGAGGCCGCACGCCTGTCTACACATTTTCGCTCAAAAGTCGAAGAAGCAAGAAGGAGAGCCTCGGACAGTGGCGGTATGATTTCGTTTTACCAGGTTATGAAAGAGACGTTGGATTATCGTAAGTGGTTTGAATTTCAACTGTTTTCCCAGAAAAAGGGAGAGCGGGTTAAGGAGCTTACCAACAGTGTATTTGGAACCTTCAGTGGCGGAGAAAAAGCGATGTCTATGTATGTACCGCTGTTTTCCGCAGTTGTTGCAAAATATCAGGGAGGACGTGCAGATGCACCGCGTCTGGTTTCGCTGGATGAGGCATTTGCTGGAGTTGATAACCGTAACATCCGTGACATGTTCCGTCTCATGACAGAGTTTTCCTTTGATTTTATTATCAATTCACAGGTACTTTGGGGAGATTGTGATACATTGGACGCGCTTGCCATCTACCAGTTAATACGACCGGAAAATGCAAAATTTGTGACCGTGATGCCTTATGTGTGGAATGGGCATTCCAGAGAACTTATGGAAAGTGAAGAGGCTGTAGAACAACGGAGGGCAGAGATTGAACAGACAGCAGGAGAATAATTGTATCGCATATTTTAAATCCAATCCCGTGTGGGACAGAGTTTTTCGTGGATTTTGGGAAAAGTACCGGTCTTATGGATCTTTTTCAGGAAAAGTTGTGCTACAAAAAATTACAGCGGAGGAAGTCGAAGGACTTGAGGGATTTTTTGCAAAGAGTTTCCATGGGAAAAAGAGTGTGACGGTATCAGCGGAGCGTTTTTCGCAGGCATTGCTAAGCAGCAGGTTTTCTAATATGACACCAGAGCATTTGCTGGAGTTATATTTTCGGGAAAAACTGGTAGGTAAAAAAGAAGAACGACAGTTGGAAGAACAGAAAAAAGACCGTTTTTTACAACACTGGAAGGAAAAATATCAGGGAACACCTGTGGAAAAAGTCTTGTCAGAACTGCTGGATGTGATAAAGGCAGGTCACATAAAAAATTTAAATGAGTGGGAGCAGTCTTTGATGCTTGGTGCAGAAATCTATAATTGTTTTCCATTCAGAAAAAACGAGACAAAGTATCTTGCTGTTTTTGCAACGGAAATCACTGGAAATCCACATGCATTTGATCAAAAAGGTTCCTGGGGAACTTTTTTGTATCAGGTGATCCAGATGGAATTGCGGCAGAGAAAGGTATTCCCACAGAAATCGGAAATTTTTCCGGTATTTTTCCGGCAAAGATGTTTTCTGGCAGAGGGAATCCTTATTGATGATATATCAAATTATGTGATGTTATCGCATGTAAAGGCTCAGAAAAAGGATGGTGATTTGCATATGGGGATGGAAGGGTTCTGGCAGGAGGATGATATGGTACAGATTCCGCTTGCAGTCCTTTCAAAGTGGAACAGCATATTTTGCAAAGATAATGAAATGTATATCGTGGAAAATCCGTCCGTATTTGCAGGCCTTTGCGCAGGGCACACAAAGCAGGTTTCCTGTATGTGTATGAACGGGCAGCCGCGATTGGCAGGGCTTGTTACGTTAGATCTTCTGGCGGCATCGGGAACGGTGGTATATTATGCGGGAGATCTGGATCCGGAGGGGCTTTTGATTGCGCAGAAAATTTCTGAGTATTATGCAGGAGAATTTCATTACTGGCACATGACAGTTGAGGATTATGAAAAAAGCAAGTCGAATGAAACAATTTCCGAGAAACGGATAAAAAGTCTGGAACGCATCACGGATACAGAGTTATTTCCGGTGGCAGAAAAAATGCGCCTGGACCGGCTGGCCGGATATCAGGAAAAAATAGAAATAAAATAGAGGCTTCTGGCATAATGGTGGAAGCCCAGCACCATAAATTAATAACAACATATTGAAAAAACCACTTGTGTCCCTTAATGTATTAACTGCGAAGAAAAACACAAAAGGAGTATTCACAAGTGGCTTTATTCTGGCGATAGCGGCAGGACGTGAAGATGTTAAGAGCTGGATAAAATGAGGAGCGAGCATAAAAAACTCCTTTTTCCTTATGGTATGCAGGAGATTGTTTTTTGACAAAACGCGAATTGTCAATTTGGGAAAATGGTATTGTACTCGAAAATAGGAAGGCGTATGATAAAAATATAAGACATGTTTAAAGCGGAGGAAAAGATAAGGAGGCAATTGATGAAAACAATCAAAAAAACAATTCTAAGTTTTACACTTGTATTTTTTATGATGATTTTGCCAGTCGGTGACAGTGCCGGCATGGTAACGGCACAGGCACAGACAATGGTCTATGTGACGCAACCGGCAGTAAATACCATACCCACAAATGTGGGCGGGGAAATTTTTATCAGACGACACTTTCCAATGCATTGGCACGCGGTCTGACACCGTGCAAGAAGTGTTTTGGCTCATCGGGCAGATATTCGCAGACGCGGAAATCTTCCACGACAACCACGAAGAAGACAACGAAGAAAAAGAACACCCGACCGAAGATAAGTCCGCTGTCGATCAGCAGTACAAAGATTGTGCTTGTAAAAGGACAGAGCAGGAAACTTACGGTAAAGGGTGGTGCAGGAATCGTTTCCTGGGGCAGCAGTAATACAGCGGTGGCTGGTGTCTCCGCCGGAAAAGTGGTCGCAAAAGGAAAAGGCAAGGCAACCATTACGGTAAAGAAGGGAACGCAGAAAAAATCCTGTCAGGTGACAGTAGAAACGCCGGAACTGAATAAGACAGCAGTGGAGATGGACGTGGAAGATACGGTTTCTCTGGATCTGAAGGGATGCAGTCATGACGTGGAATGGACATCTTCTGATGACGATATATGCGAGGTAGAGGATGGCATACTGATACCATATAGCAGCGGTACGGTTACAGTCAAAGCAAAAGTACATGGTATGGTGTGGAAATGCAAGGTTGTTATCACAGACAGCACAGAGGATGACTGGAACGATGATTTGGATGATGATTCGGAAAATGCCGATGACGGATATATGGATGACGAAGTGGACGCTGTTGCATAAACCAGTTGACAGATTCCTTTCGGAAGTATAATTATAAAAAACAAAGGGCGATGTTGTTCAGACACTGCCCTTTTTTTATTCTGGGGAAAGGAGATGAGGTACGTGAGCCCCATGAGCAAGATAATTGCTCAGAGTAAGATGAAGGAGAAAAACAATGAGTGTGGGAAAGAACTTTTATGCAGCAAATGCCGTAAAAGAGTTTTATACCATATTTTCAGACACCCTGCAAAAACTGTAATTAAAGATATTGAAAAAAGACCTTTATCAAAACTGTTGGGGTTTGGGGAACTTACAATAACAAGATATCTTAATGGATGAAGAAATTATTTCAAATTATTTTGTAAAAATGAATCAGATGTATGATTTAAAAACAGCTGTTGGTGTAGAAGTATATATTAACCATATGAAAAAAGAAATGTAATGATGTTTTTGAGGTAAAGGCGGATAAGTTTATGAAAAATACACGTAGTATTAGTTATATAGGGGAAAAATATTATCAATTTGATAAAAACTCTGAGAAACCTATATACAAATATGTATGTCATAAGCATTTGAGTAGAGCTGAGCGTAAGAAATTATCTGATGACAATATAGGTTGACCACATTGGGGTCTGACCCTATTAAAGGAAGCTTTTATCAAGGAGACCGCTGGAAAAATTTCCATAGATGAGGATGCTGTCAATGATTTGCGCATAGGGAGTATCCCGTTTCTTTTTCTGGTTTTCTTCTGCCGCTTTGTTTGCGATAAAAATGCCGAAATTGTACAGAATCAGGCGGGAATAGATTTCCTGTGTATTCTCAGCGGTTTTGATCTTAACAACGCGAAACTGCAAGAAATAAAGATGACTGTGGGGATACTTTGCGTTGATTGTCGGAAATGTGAGGTAATGCAAATCGACCAGATGGCGTCTTAAAGAAAACTTAAGTTGTATTCCGTAGCGGATATGTTACAATGTGGCAAAGAAAAATGTGTCAGCTCTATTGTTAAAAGGGCTGATAGGCAAAGGAGTTATTCACACATTCCGATGTAAAGGATTATAATAAAACGATCAAAAACACCGGACTTGTCAAGAAAGGGTTTAAGAAGCTTTCGACAAAAAATCCGCAGTATGATGAGAACAAGATCATGGAATTGTGGAATAAAAAATATCCGGATTTTATCGGATACAATTGCCGCATTACCGCATTTGATCTGATGAAAGACAAGATCTCTGTGAAGGCAGAGGCAAAGGTAAATGCGTCGAATCTGTTTATGGATCAGGATGCGCTTAAACATGCGCCGGCAAAGAAATTTACCAGGAAGCAGAAACATGCTTTTGAGACCTTGTATTCTACGTTAAATACGGCTTATACAACGGATGTCGATACACACATCAAAAAGCAGAAGAAAGCGTGGAAGCAAAATGAGGTAAAAATCTCCGGAACGAAAGCCTCTCTGATTACGGTTGTATTTCATTCCAGTTTCGGGGAAAATGAGAATGAACTATTCATCGGTCATGCCGGTGTATTGGTGCCAACGAAAGACAAGAAGCTGCTTTTTGTGGAAAAGCTGTCCTTTTCCCTGCCTTATCAGGTGCTAAAGTTTGATAACCGAAAGCAGTTGAAAAATTACCTGATGGGAATGTATGATATCTCGTGGGGACAGGAAGAGGCAAAGCCGTTTATCATGGAAAATACGAAAACTGCTTTGTAATAAGGTGGGACTGCTTGAGAAGTTCTCAATAATTTCTTAAGAATTAGAACGCAAATCTTAAAGATATCTTTCTTTTTCAAACACAGGGTGTTCATATTCCTTTGCTAATCTATTATCATCGTAAACAACGACAAAATGTTAAAACTTAGGAAGGGAAAGGATATGAAACAGATAAACAGAGCAGCAGCGCAGATCACGCTTCTGGCAGCAGCGATCCTGATGATCGGATACGGTGCGATGCGCGGGGAGGCAGCCACGGTACTCTCAAAGGCAATCAAATTATGTATGGAGTGTGTTGGAATTGGATAAGAAAAAACATAAAATATCACAGTTTCTGGCGCGCTTTCGGGGATGGATTCAGGCCGTGGCAACGATTCTTACCAATATCCATCTGCCGAACTTCTTTAAAGGAGAGATTTACAGAGGGGATGCAAAGAAGGTCTGTGTGCCGGGACTGAATTGCTATTCCTGTCCGGCTGCAACCGGGGCGTGTCCGATCGGTGCTTTGCAGGCAGTCATCGGCTCATCCAAGTTTAAATTTTCGTATTATATTACAGGATTTTTAATTCTGTTAGGTGTACTGCTCGGACGATTTATCTGTGGATTTCTGTGTCCGTTCGGTTGGTTCCAGGAGCTGCTGCATAAGATACCGTTTAAGAAATTTTCAACGAAAAAGCTTAAGCCGCTTCGTTATATAAAATATGGTGTGTTGTTGATTTTTGTTATTTTACTACCCCTTCTGGTGACAAATTCACTGGGAATGGGAAATCCGTTTTTCTGTAAATATCTTTGCCCGCAGGGAGTGCTGGAGGGAGCGATTCCGCTTTCGATTGCCAATGCAGGTATCAGAGCGGCCCTTGGTAAACTGTTTACATGGAAATTCGGTATACTTATTACTTTTGTAATCCTAAGCCTTATGTTTTACCGCCCATTCTGTAAATGGATATGTCCGCTGGGCGCAATCTATGCGCTTTGCAATAAGGTATCTTTTCTGCAGATGAAGGTGGATGAGGATAAATGTGTATCCTGCGGCAAATGTGAGAGAGCCTGCAAGATGGACGTGGATGTCACAAAGCATCCGAACCATACGGAATGTATCCGCTGTGGCATGTGTATAAAGGAATGCCCGACGGAAGCAATTCACTATCAATATGGATTTGGAACAGGTAAAACAAATTTGAAAGAGAATAAAGGAGAATAAAATGAAGAAATTAACAGTGATGCTGCTTATTGCAGCGATGGTACTCGGAGTAAGTGCGTGCGGAAATTCTGCTAACAAGGGAAATACAGCAACAGAGTCGCAGATGTCAACGCAGGAAGCAGAAGATCTGGATGCAAAGATTAATGAATTGACACAGAAAGAGAACAGTATTCTTGAAAACCATAAGGCTTTATGGGAGAAGGTATTTAACAGCATTGACAAATCAACTGTCGAGGATGCGACAGCTACGAATTACGGAGATTTTCTGGCAAACTCTTTAGACAAAATTAAGGATAAGTTTACCGATGATGAACTCAAGTCTTTGAAGGAAGATGTTGAAGAAATCAAAAAGCTTGAGGATGAGCTTCAGCCACTTCTTGAGAAGCAGAGTGCGAATGCATCAAATAAGGATTCCGGCAAAGAGGGAGCAAGCGTATTTCCGGAGTTTCATGCAAAGGATCTGGATGGAAATGACGTGGACAGCAGCATCATTTCAAAGAATGCGGTCACGGTTTTGAATTTTTGGTTTAATGGATGTTCTCCATGCGTACAGGAGCTTCCGGAACTGAATAAATTAAATGAGGAGCTGAAGGAAAAGGGCGGACAGGTAATTGGTATCAATACAGATTCTCTTGACGGAAATGAGGATGGAATTGCTGAAGCTAAGAGTATTTTAGAGAAGCAGGGTGCAAAATATACGAATCTTTCCCTTGATTCCAACAGTGAAGCCGGAAAATATGCAACAAGCATTATGGCCTTCCCGACTACAATCGTGCTTGACCGTAACGGAAATATTATCGGAGAGCCGATCATGGGCGGTATTGATAATGACGAGTCATATAAGCAGCTGATGAAGACGATCGATCAGATACTGGCGGCTGATAAGAAGTAGATAAGTTACTGTTCACACCTAACGGTGTTACCAGCAACGATTACAGCCCATTTAAAATTCCTCTACGAGGCATTTTAAATGGGCTGTAATCACTCAATAATTAATACTATGGCGCATAGCTTGACAGCGTGGTGTCAAGCTTGCGTCTGAACAGTAACGAACAGATAGATTAAAGGGTGGTAAAAATATTTTAGGGATTGATAAATTGAATTCTGTCGGATACAATTGCTCATGGGTGCTACCATAACGGTAGGCGGTTAGTCCTTCGGCAGAGGGACTGTGACCCTCTGATTACATAGAAACCCGTAAGGGAATCCAAGGAAAGGAGGGCTAAGCCATATGAGTATTGTTGACTTTATTGCAGTAGTAAGCTTCGGCTTAACCTGCTTTGGAATCGGATATTCCTTTGGTAAGGATAATAACAAGACACAAAAATGGCCGCTCACGTCTGGTAAACTAAGCGGCATTTTTGTCAAACTAATTTACTTGGGCTAACCGTCTATCGGTTGCCCCCTTTCTATAATTATACTAACACTATATAACTAATATGTCAAAGAATTTATTTCGCTTGGAAAAAACATAAATAAAAGGAGTCTGACCCCATTAAAAGGTGCTGATAGGAAAATAAAATTGTTTTTTGTGCGTCTGTATAAAAAGAGGCTGCCATATAAGATTTATTTCGTAAGAATGTGAAGGTTGAGGACAAGGCTGTGGTTACTGGCAATGCGCGTGTACAGAACGCCAGAAAGGAGATTATCCGGGAAGAAAATGAGAAGGCGCAGACGGAATGATTCTGTAATTCCGTCACTTCATGGGAGATAAATGTTATAGTGAATAAGTAAGCAATAATTTCAGATGATCCAGGTTTGATCAGAGAGGAGAAGAATATGAACAACTATTGTATGATCCAGAACTCCAAAACGTTTGCATTTTCCGCAGAGAATCCAACCGGTGTACGCGCAGGTGGTTCCCAGGGCGGTGACTGCACCAAGCTTCGTCCGACCGTGACGATTCCTGCAGGGGAAACCGTAACTCTGGTAGATGCTGCAGGACCGGGTGTGATCCAGCATATGTGGTTTACCGGATATGTCGGGCACCATTTTATCATCCGTATGTATTGGGATGATCAGGAATATCCGTCTGTGGAAGCTCCGCTCTCTGCATTCTTCGGATGTGCCTATGATGAAAATTTCGTGGATCGGGATGGCAAATATCCGGTGTTGAATTCTGCCATGATGCTGGTAGCTCCTGGTCGCGGCTATAACAGCTATTTTGAGATGCCGTTCCATAAGAGAGCTCGGATCACGATGGAAAACCGTGGTGACAAGGATGAAAATCTCTATTATATTATCACCGGAGCTTATCAGGAGATTCCGGCGGAGGCTGGTTATTTCCATGCCACCTATCGCCAAGAGCACCCGGTTCAGAAGGGTCGTACCTACACAATCGTTGACGGAATCGAAGGCAGGGGACAATTTGTCGGTGTGACTCTGGCAACTGGTATGAATGGCAACAATACCTGTTGGGTAGAAGGCGAAGCCCGCATGTATCTGGACGATGATCCGTATCCGTCTATCCACTATACCGGAACTGAAGACTACTTCGGCGGTTCCTATGGATTTGGAAATGACATCATCATCAAGAGCTATCAGACCTTCAGCGGCTTATATACCGGCATGTATGCAATCTATGGAGACAACCGGGAATTCTATAACGGACAGCAGAGATTCCTGCTGTATCATTTCCATATTGCAGACCCGATCCGTTTTGAGAATAAGTTTCGTATGACACTCGACAACATGGGCTGGACCGGACCGCGTTACGATGATTACACCAGTGTTGCTTATTGGTATCAGACCCTGCCGTCCGCACCGCTGATGCCACTGCCGACAGATGCAGAGATGTGTATGAGATAATAGAACCAGATTGGAGATGTCAGATAGATTGGTTTTAACCTTGCGACACGTCGCATCGGTTATATCGGACTGACATCAGAGATTTGCCGGAAAGGATAGAGGTATTATGTTACTGGAAGAGAAGTTTTTGGAATTTCATCGTTATGCCAGCAGCCACAATCTGCCGCTGGAAGCTATCAGTGTCGGAGATGAGAACAAGGTACTCTGTGAGATGCACTACGCAGCAAATGCACCGAGAAATATTTATTCACATACCAAGAGTTTTACGGTAACAGCAGTTGGACTCGCAATGGAAGAGGGAAAACTAAGCCTGGAAGATCATGTGGCGGAAGTGTTTAAAGATAAACTTCCTTCAAATCCGGATCCAAATCTGGAGAAGATTCAGTTGAAACATCTGCTCTGCATGTCCAGTGGCTTTGGTAAGGCACTTCTGATGAATGCGGACAGACGTCCGGGCGTCGGCGCACCGGATTATGAGAAATATATGATGGCACAGCCGGTTCCTGTGGAGCCAGGAAGTGCATTCTGCTATTCCTCTGCCGACAGTATTCTGGCTGCTCATATGGTAGAACGGGCCGTTGGCAAGCGGATGGGAGAGTATCTGTATGAGAAGGTATTCCAGCCCCTTGATATGGGATGGCCGCTCTGGGAGCATGATCCACAGGGACATCCGAATGGCGGCGGAGGTATGTATCTGACTTGTACCGAGATGATGAAACTGGGACAGCTCTATCTGGCTGAGGGTAACTGGAAGGGCGAGCAGATTGTCAGCAGGGACTGGGTGCAGGAGGTGTCCACCCCGAAATTTACCTTCGAGCCATCTGCAGATCTCTGGCATGTAGGATATGGCTATCAGTTCTGGATCAGTCCATATCCAGGATCCTATCGTGCTGATGGCGCATTCGGACAGATTACAACGATTCTCCCAGAGAAGGGATTGGTTGTTTCCATCCAATGTCCGGAGCGAGGTAATTTCGATCAGGTGAAACGTGCGCTGCATGAACATTTTCTGATGGAATTGTAAGAATAGACTTGCAACAATATGCTATAATTTGCCAAGAAACCGTACTTTTGGCTGAAAAGGCTTAAAATCAAGGCTTTTAGGAAATGTGGATGGGATTTGTCCCCCCATTGTACTCCTATTTTGTAAATCAGTAGGATCATCAACCGGACTTCCCTCGATAAAAAAGAATATGATTTGTGGCGAAAGAAGTTCCTTCGGGGACTTCTTTTCACTTACATAAGGAATTAAGCAGAAGATTCTCCATGCAGGATGAGGCAGAGCAGAAAGCAACGATTCTTATTCACTTCTATCCGGAGGTTACTGTGGAGAAGATGAGTTCATATCGGAAGAAGCAGTAAATGTTATCACATAGGAACAGGAAATGTGGTATACTGTGCCTATGTAAAAAAGAATGTGTTTTACAAATCGGAATTCGAGAAGGTAAGTGAATGGGATACCACGATACAAGATACCATGGAGGAATATGATAATGTCGAAAGATGAGTATTTGATAACCGATACGCCCCTCAAAGCGTTGACGGTTTTTGCAATGCCAATGATTCTTGGAAGTTTTTTTCAGCAAATATACAATATGGCCGACTCTATTATTGTTGGCCAGTTTGTTGGTTCTTCCGCACTTGCAGCTGTCGGTGCATGTGCAGCATTGACCAATGTGTTCATTTGTGTGGCACTGGGAGCCGGTGTCGGAGCCGGTGTGCTTGTGAGCCGTTATTTCGGAGCCAGGGAGTATGGCAAAATGAAAACAATCGTGTCAACCTCTTTAATTAGCTTTTTGCTTCTAAGTATAGTCCTTGGTGTTTTTGGCTTTTTCTTCGCCAACTCGATGATGAGTGGACTGCAAACCCCTGCCGACATACTGGATGATGCAGTACTGTATCTGCGGGTCTATTTTGTGGGCTTTCCGTTTTTGTTTATGTATAACATTCTTTCTACCATGTTCACCTCAATCGGCGAATCCAAAATTCCGCTAGGACTGCTGATTTTTTCGTCCATCCTGAATATTTTAATGGATCTTTGGATGGTAGCCGGGCTAGGTCTCGGTGTGTTCGGTGCGGCTATTGCAACCCTGATTGCACAGGGAATTTCCGCAGTGTTTTCGTTTTTGATTTTCTTTGCACGGATGCGGCAATATAAAAGCCCTTTTAACAGGTTTGAACGGCAGGAGCTGTATTCCATGCTTCGCATTGCGGTGCCGTCGGTTTTACAGCAGTCCACAGTGTCCATCGGTATGATGATTGTGCAGGCAGTGGTAAATCCTTTCGGTACACAGGCACTCGCCGGGTATACAGCAACGATGAGGGTGGAAAATGTTTTTTCATTGATCTTTGTATCCATCGGCAATGCGGTTTCGCCGTATGTTTCCCAAAACCTTGGCGCAGGCAAACCCCAACGCATCAAAAAAGGCTACCATGCGGCGCTGGTGCTGGACGTGTGCTTTGCCGTTCTTGCCTTTCTCGTCATTGAAACGCTACACACGCAGATTTCCTCACTGTTCTTAGGAAAAGACGGAACGGCGTTTGCCTATCAGGTGTCTGGTGATTATATGAGGTGGCTTGGTTACTTTTTCATCTTCATGGGTATCAAGATGGCAACCGATGGAGTTCTTCGCGGTCTCGGAATTATGCGTCCGTTCCTCGTTGCAAACATGGTGAACCTTGCGATTCGTCTGTCCGTTGCCCTGATCTGTGCACCACGTTTCGGCATTGCCTTTGTCTGGCTTGCGGTACCAGCTGGTTGGCTTGCAAACTTTTTAATCTCCTATGTGGCTCTCAGGAGATCATGGCCGACTGATAAAATGGCATCCATTAGTTAACTTCAAGTTTGGAGAATTGAGAAAATCGGAAGTTTTGGAGAGAAAATCAATGGAAGAAAAAACATATCAGACTCCTTGCGGAACAATCCACTATTGGACAAACGTTTCACACTCGGATGAAATTCCCCTTGTTTTTCTACCGGGATTGACGGCGGACCATAGATTGTTTGATAAGCAGATTCAGTATTTCGAGAACAGGTATAATGTTATCGTCTGGGATGCACCGGCACACGCTTCCTCATGGCCGTTTCGGTTTGATTTTGATTTGTTCGACAAGGCAAAATGGCTGGATGATATTTTAAACCAAGAAGGACTTACAAAGCCTGTTATTGTCGGGCAGTCTATGGGTGGATATGTGGGACAGGCTTATGCGCAGCTTTACCCAGACAAAATGACAGGCTTTGTCTCCATTGACTCTGCACCGCTGCAACGAAGCTATGTGACGGCAGTTGAGATCTGGCTTTTGAAACGGATGGAGCCGGTATATGCTCATTATCCGTGGAAATGGCTCCTGAAATCGGGGGCGGAAGGCGTTGCCACGACTGACTATGGTAGAAGCCTCATGCGTGAAATGATGCTAAATTATGACGGAAACCAGAAACGCTATGCACAAATTGCTGGACATGGCTATCGTATTTTGGCAGCGGCCATGGAAAAGAATCTGCCATATGAACTGAAGTGCCCATCTCTGTTAATATGTGGAACTCAAGACCATGCCGGTTCATGCATAAGGTATAACAAAGCATGGCACCAAAAGAGCAAAATTCCTTTGAAGTGGATTGAAGGAGCTGGACATAATTCTAATACAGATAAACCGGAATTGATAAACAGTTTAATAGAAGAATTTGCCGCAGGTATTTAATAACAGACAAGCTGGAAAAAGACTTTGAAGGTCCGATAGAGCTTGAAAGCACAGAAGACGGATATACACCTATCTCCGGTGATTCCGGTTATAGAGAGCCTAAGAAAGACCCGTTGACAGTAATCATTGATAAGATAAACGAAAAGTATGGCACTCATTTTACAGAGATGGATAAAGTTCTTGTTCAGATGGAAAATGATTATGCCAATCAGGAGAAATGGCAGAGCTACGCAAAGAACAATGACCGGGCAACCTTTATGTTGTTGTTTGAAAAGGATTTTCCGAATATGGCAGCAGACAGATATGAGCAGAATGACCAGTTTTTCAGAAAACTATTTGATGATCCGGATATGATGAAACAGGTAATGGAAACTGTAGGTTCTGTACTGTATGAGAGATTGAAGAAGAAATATATCTTTGATCCAAAGTCTGGCGTAATTGAAGAGGCGACACCGGAGACTTACGTGGAAGATACATATTTGACGAAGAAATAAGGAAGTGAAAACATGCAGTTAGGATGGATAGATTTTTCAAAAGAAGACCGGCAGAAGGCATTAGATGTGATCAACCTTCTGAGTGAACAGGGAGCAGTCGATGAACTTGGAATCGGCATTATTCGTGATGCTTTTGCCAACTATTTCTTTCCTGGAACATCTACCATCCAGACCAGAGCAAAGTACTTCCTTATTGTTCCATATGTGTTAAGAGAAGCTGTTGATGGCAGGTATGGAAAGGATGCAAATAGAGTTTTAAGGGCTATAGATTCTGCTGAAAAAGATTGTGGCATCAGATTGTTAGAAGCAGATCCCAAGGCAGAAGGTGTTATTGGAAGTCGTGTATTGCCAAAGGGCTGGGTGGCAAGAAGACCATCAGATATCTATTGGAACGGAATTCGTACCTTTGGAATATTCTGTGATTATGGTTTGTCTATACCGGAGTATGTTTCATTGGCGGTAAAGCTAAAAGAACAGAAGTCCGTCAGCCGGTTGGGAAACAGGAATGATGATGCAGAGGAAAATGATAAGGATGATTCGGATGCAGGAGATATTGGCAATATTAGATTCTGGAATCTTCCGATTTATCATGATGATTGGAGAGACAACCTTACAATAGAGCTGACGCAGGAGGAAGCTTTCTATCTGGATAAGCAGATTCAGAAGTCAACGAAAGGGTCTCTTTTGGAATATGTGTTGAAAAATTATATTGATTTGAATGAATATGATAATTTTGCTTCTTTAACGGCTGAACTATCAGAAAAAGTAAGTGAAAAGCTGACATATATGATGAAGCTTGCCTGCGATTTTAATAATCTGGTGTATATGGCAAGAGTAAGATACAATATCATGCTTTCAGAAGGTGAGAATACATACGCAAATGATGAATGGAGCAGGTTACTTCTTGATATCAGGCATAATGCGACAGTAGGTCTGGATGCAGTGTTTGGAGAATTGCAGTTGATCAATCCAAGGGCAAAGAGCTTTCTATGTGGGATACAAGCTGCATTTATGGCATCTGATATTGATATGGCGGATGAACTGATTCGTAAGAGGGAACGGAGCCTGAAAGGAGCAGCCAGAGCGAAGTTAAGCAGAACAAAGGAATTTGATCATTCAAAATGGGTAGGCGGTGGAATGCTTGATTACAGATTTTCAAATGCTAGAAGAATTGTGAATGACATCTATTCCGGGGAGGTGAGTGCTGATGTTTAGACCGGATTCAAACCGAGATAGAACGGATTACAGCGGTATTTTGATGCCTCCGGACGGATATAGACTGGACAGAGCAGTAGGCACTACATATTCACTTGACATGGAAGCACTCACAGCCGTGGCAATATGCCTTGGCTTATCTGAAGAAACGGATAGCAAACTTATGCAGAATCCAATTGGTATGCTGAATGCATTACAGAAGGTATCAGATAAAATCGTGCTGTTTTGTGAGGCTGGACAGATTAAAGTGCCAACAAAACCGACTGCACTATCTATTTTATTAGAGAAAATGGTAGTAGAGGTCGCACTGCCAAAGGATAAACAGCTTGGTCGATATCCATCATTTCATCCGAAAACATGGGTATTAGCATATGTAAACGCTGATGGAGATAAAAAATATCGTTTTGTGGTAATGAGCAGAAATCTGACTTTTGACAGGAGCTGGGATATCAGCTTTGCAATGGATAGCAGTAAAAATGTCAGACAGAAGAAAAAGACGGAAGCGATTTGTGATTTTCTGGATTATCTTGTAACGAATGTGCATAATACCAGCAATAATGCCGGAAAGAAAAGAAATCTGATTCGTGGATTATGTGCAGACATTAAGGATGTATCCTTTTCACTTGATAGTAAAATATTTGGAGAGAATTTTGAAGTTCTTCCACTTGGTATTGGAAAAAATGCTTACCGGATGCAGGAGGATATTCTATTCTGCAAGGAAAGAGGAAATGCCAATTCGACATTTAATGAGCTTGTAGTGATGTCTCCGTTTTTATCAGAAAGTGTGATTGCAGATTTTAACCTGACAGACAGGGCATTGTCGGACTGTAAGAGAACACTTGTTACGAGACGTTCTGAGCTTGGAAAACTCAAAGCATCAGATGTAGATAATTTTACCATCTATGCATTAAAGGATGAGATTATAGATGGTGAGGAAGAAATTTCAGATGAACTCGCAGATAAAAAGAAACAGGATATTCATGCAAAAATCTATCTGAGAAGGAAATATTCAGATGTTGACCTGTATCTTGGTTCCATGAATGCTTCCTATTCTGCAATTAATAAAAATGTTGAAATGATGTTGTGGCTTGGTACAAAGAATATGTATCTGAATGGGGATAAATTCTTAGATGATATATTCTGTGGACCAGCAGGAGATGTAAAAAATCCATTTGAAGAAGTTACAGTAGCGGATGCAGTTTTGGAAACAGAAAGTGACAATAGAAATCGGCTGGAGCAGAAAATTAAGGAATTGTGCCGTGTGAAAAGGCAGGCTGTAATTCAAGAGGATAATGAGAATGCCGGAAAGTACAAGATAGATGTTGAGTTCAGTGGTATTGAATCTGATAGCAGGGTTACAGTATCACCATTTAATTCAAAGCAGGAGCAGACGTTGTCAGAACATATAGAGTTTTCAGAGCTTGAGATCTTGCAGTTATCTGAGTTCTATGAGATTACTGCGAGATCAGGCGATGATACAATCCGCAGAATAATTATGATCCCTACAAGCGGTTTCCCGGATGACAGAGAAAGTGCTGCTGTAAACAGTGTGGTAAAAGATAGGGCATCATTTGTTGAGTACATAGCGTTTGTACTTGGCGATGATTATGTAGCATCTATGCTTGAAGGAAAGCAGATGGGAGAATCCGGTTTTTTTGTCAATTCGAGTGATGCAATGCCGGCACTCTATGAAAAGATGTTAAAGACATCTGTGGAAGAGCCGGAAAGAATAAAAGACATTGGATATGTGCTTAAGATGGTTACAGATAAGGATATTATACCGGATGAATTCCGTGAACTGTATGAGACTTTTTGTAATACTTTGAAAATCAGAAGATAACGAGGTGATGTCATGTCACAATTTAATATAGATGAAATTGAAAAGCGTACCCTTTCCGGTCTGAAGGATTTTCAAAGAGCAACTGTGGAGAGAGTGGATTATCTGTTCCGGCATAATCAGAATCGTGTGCTTGTAGCAGATGAAGTGGGTATGGGAAAAACTCTTATTGCCAGAGGAGCAATTGTAAAGACAGCAAGACTTAGAATCGAAGAGAAAGATGATCTGTTTAAGGTAATTTATATCTGCTCTAATCAGAACATAGCAAATCAGAATATCAGAAAACTTGATGTAACAGGAAAGAATACCATCGGCTCAGTATCAGATACCAGACTGTCTATGCAGCATTTAAAGATTACCGAGCAGGAGAATGATCCGCAGATAAAGGAAGGCTTTATACAGCTTATCCCACTTACACCGGAAACATCTTTCCGCATGACCACCGGAGGTGGAAGTGTGCAGGAAAGAGCACTTATGTATGCCATTTTAAGGAGAATGCCGGACTTTAAAGGACATGCAACTTCTCTTGAAAAATTTATGATAATGGATGCTGTAAAAGCATGGGATGGATGGGCAAAATGGAACTTTGAAAATCGTGTGGCAGAATGCGAAAAGATGACGAAGGGTGTCTATCCACAAAATGTGATAGAAAAAATCCTTAATTATCAGGAGTATGAAAGTATAAGGGACTTGCTGCTTAATCATTTGCATGAAAGAAGATACAATAAACAGCTTACATATTCCAAATATTATGTGATGAATAAGCTTCGTGTGATGTTTGCGAGAATCAGTGTATCTATGCTTGAGCCGGATCTGGTAATCATGGATGAGTTTCAGAGATTTAAGTTTCTTTTGTCATCCGATGACAGTGAGCTTGGTATTCTTGCACACAGTTTCCTTAGTGGACATGATACAAGGGTACTTCTGTTGTCGGCTACACCATATAAATTGTATTCTACCCTTGAAGAGATAGATGAAAATCAGCTTGATGAGCATTATGCAGAGTTTTTTCAGGTTATGAACTTTCTTTTTGATGATGAAGTCAAAGACATTAAATTCAAGGAAGTGTGGAAGAATTATTCACATGCTCTAAGTGAGTTGAAAGCAGGAGACAGTGCAATTATCCGTATGAAGGAACTGGCAGAAAATGCTATGTATCAGGGAGTCAGCAGGACAGAGCGTATATCTGTCATGGATTCCGGTGATTATACGGATGACAGCAGCGTGAAGCATCATTTGCAGATAGATGAAAATGATATAAACTCCTATATACAGATGTCACGATTGCTGTCAAAAACAGATTCCAATCATTCTTTACCTGTAGATTATGCAAAGAGCTGTCCGTATCTTATGTCATTTATGAAGAAGTATAAGATTAAGGAGCAGATTGAAAAATATTATACAAAATATCCAGATGAATTTGGAAGTGAAAGAGAACAAAGTCTCTTGTGGCTGAATCGCAATAAAATCAATAAATATGATGAACTGCCGAAAACCAATGCAAGGCTTGAGGCACTGAAAGAAAAAGCATTTATCGGCGGTGCAGAAAAATATCTGTGGATTCCTCCATCACTGCCATATTATGAGATGCAGGGAGCATATAAAAACAGCAAAGGCTTTTCAAAAATCCTTGTATTTTCTGCATGGGAGATGGTTCCACGAATGATAGGGGCACTTGTTTCCTACGAGGCGGAAAGACTTACAGTTGGAAAACTGGTACATCAGATAAAGAACCAGGATAAGAAGAATACGGGGTATTTTGCGGAAGGTTCGAGAAGATACCCGGTGGCAAGACTGAGATTTAATGTCTCAAATGGAGAAGTAAGAGGCATGAGCCTGTTTGCACTGCTTTATCCATCTAAGATACTTTCTGATATGTATTTACCGATTGAGTCATTGAATAATCATGAATCATTAGAAGTAATAGAGAAATCTGTACGGCTGAAACTGAAAGAGAAGCTTGCGATAATCGAAGAAAAGTATGGTGATTCGGGTAACAATAAGGAAGATGCCAGGTGGTATTATCTTGCACCGATGCTCATGGATGGAGTCATCTATGCAAAGCATTGGATAGAGGATATTGTGTGGGAAATGAATACAGACGAAGAGGATACAACATCTGAGGTCAGAAGCAGTTCAAAGGATAAGAAAAATAAGGGCTTTATTGCTCATATTGATAAGCTAAGAAGTTATTTGGATGCCCCGGAGGAGATTCATCTTGGAAGAAAGCCGGAGGATCTTCTGGAAACATTGGTAAATATGGTACTGGGTTCGCCAGCAATATGCATTTATCGTTCTAATGGAAGAAGCACAGCCAGAGCAACATCGCTTGCAAAGGTATTTGTCAATAATTTCAATTTGCCGGAGTCAACAGCTATCATTGATCTTGCTTATGGCAGATGCAGGGATGATAATTCCCATTGGCAGAATGTACTTAAATACTGTAAAGATGGCTGTTTTCAGGCGATGATTGATGAATATATCCATATGCTGAAAGAAACAGCAGGTTTTCAGTCGGATGGAAATCAGTATCAGATCGTGCATGACATGATGATGGATTCATTGAAAATACATACAGCCACCTATATCGCTGATACTTATCCTGATTTCAAAAAGCGTATTAATGGAGCTGACAGGAAGAGTGATGGATGTCGAATAAGGTCGAGTTATGCAGTTGGATTTACAAAGGATGCAGGAGATAATTCCAAGGTAGTCATGCGTAAAGAAAATATCAGAAATGCCTTTAACTCACCAATGCGTCCATTTGTGCTTGCCACAACATCAATCGGACAGGAAGGACTGGATTTTCATAATTACTGCCGAGTGATTATGCACTGGAATCTTCCAAGTAATCCCATAGATTTGGAACAAAGGGAAGGCAGAATCAATCGGTTTAAGTGTCTGGCAATAAGACAGAATGTTGCTGATAAATATGGTAAGGCAGATGGTATCACATTTAAGCGAGACATATGGACAGAAATGTTTGAGGCTGCTAAAGCGGAAAAGCAGAATGATCAGTCAGAGCTTGTACCATTCTGGTGTTTTGGAAAAAATCAGAGTGTAAAAATAGAAAGGCTTGTGCCAATGTATCCTATGAGTAAGGATGAGATGAATTATGAAAGGCTGATAAAGATATTGTCTCTTTACAGACTTACATTAGGGCAGGCAAGGCAGGAAGAACTTCTGGAGTATTTATTCAAGGAGTTCAAGGACACAAGTGGATTGAAGAAATTGTTTATCGACTTGAGTCCATTTTCAAAGGGAAAAGAAGGTTGATATGATGAGAATACTTTTTTGTAACATAGCGTGGATGAAGGAGTATCGAGGAAATGAAGATGGAAAGGATGCAAGTGAAGAAGATAGCAGGTTACAAGATTATCTTACGAGATTAGTAAAACAGATTGATGAATATGATGGCGAAAATTGGATTGACAAGTACGCTGAGTAATGAGGTACACATATTATGGGAAACGAATCAGGTGAATGGATTATGCATGGCATGAAGTGGGAAAACCCGGATTGCATCCATTCTGTAGATGAAGCAATCAAGTATATAAATGAATTTGGCTTTTTACCATTATTTAAGAATGACATAGATGGGTTTTCACTTGAAGAAAGAACTGTTCCAGAGTACTGGTGGAGTGATAATCCGGAGATTGATCCATGGATGTGGCGGGCTATTATAGCAAGGCGGCATGATATCGTCTATGGAAAGTTCTTTGATAAGAAGGCAGGATTTATATCAAAAAAGTGGCTTCCTGTATTTGCTAATTATCGCCGGGATGGATATGATTTTGATGCATTATATGATGATGAGAAAGCACCTAATAAGCATAAAAAGATAATGGTCAATTTTATGGAAGATAATGCTGATTCAGAGATTTATTCAAATGAATTGAAAAAACAAGCTGGATTTGGTAAGGATGGAGAAAAGGGATTTGATGGTGCAATAACGAATCTTATGATGCAGACATATCTGTGCAACTGTGATTTTAAGAAGCGAGTGAATAAGAGTGGTATTGAATATGGATGGGATGTGGCAGTGTATTCATCTATTGAGCATATCTATGGATATGATTATGTGACTTCCTGCTATAAGGATAATCCACAGGATTCATGGAAGCAGATTGTAGATTATATGCATGAGATGTATCCGGAGGCAACGGATAAGCAGATAAGGAAGCTATTAAAGTAATACAGGCATGGATAAGGAGGTGCCGCAATGCCATTTAAGATTGTCCGAAACGATATTACAAGAGTAAAGGCAGATGTGATTGTAAATACTGCTAATCCAAATCCGATATGTGCAAGTGGCACGGACTTAGCAATATATGAGGCAGCAGGAAAAGAAAAGCTTCTCGCAGAAAGAGCGAATATCGGCAAAATTACAAGAGGTGATATTGCTGTCACTGGTGCATATAACCTAAAGGCAAAATATATTATTCATACAGTAGGACCGGTATGGACGGATGGATTGCATCACGAATTTGAAATTTTGGAGGATTGCTATCGTAAATCGTTGCAAAAAGCATTGGAACTTAAGTGCGAGAGCATTGCATTTCCATTAATTTCGACGGGAGTATATGGATTTCCGAAGGATAAGGCATTGCAGATTGCTGTGTCAGTATTCAGCCAGTTTCTTACCGAAAATGAAATTGAAATTATATTGGTAGTGTTTGATAAAAGGTCTTTTCAGCTTTCCGGTCAGATTGTAGGTGATATTGATTCTTACATAGATGCTAATTATGTCAAGGAAAGTCATAGAAAAGAATATCCGGTGCGAAGCAGAAGCAACGCTCGCATGAGAGAATTGCCAGAGGAAGCGTTCTATGAGGAGATGCTTCAAAGAGAGGCAGAAGATAACTATCCACTTGAGGAAGATACAGGGTTAGCAGAGCCTTGTATGCTGTCAGCAGACATTTCTTTGGAAGACCAGCTTGCAAATATTGGCGTTTCATTTCATGATAAATTATTTGAGCTGATCGACGAATCGCATCTTGATAATAAGGATGTGTGGAAACGGGCAAACCTTGACAGAAAACATTTTTCAAAGATTCAATGTGACCAGAATTATCATCCAAAGAAGAAGACTGTGATGGCACTCTGTATTGCACTGCAGCTTGATCTGGAACAGTCGAAAGATTTACTTGCCAGAGCGGATTGGGCATTTAGTCCAAGCAGTAAGGTGGATCTGATTGTACAGAAGGCTATTATAGATAAGCAGTATGATATTATGCAGCTGAATGTGACCTTATTTAAGTATACAAATGAAATTCTTGGAGTATAGGAGTAAGATTGATATGTGGGATGACATATATAAACCGAATTCTATTGGCAGTGAGGGAGGCACGATTATTGCAGATGAGGAATATAAAGAATCGTGTAGGTAACCTTGGAAAGATGTGAAAGATATGATGCAATTACATGTGGGGTATATGGATGTATGATGCATACAGCTTTTTGTGATAAAAGTCATAGTCAGGAAGTATTTGATAATATGAAAAATGACTTGCAGGCAATCATCGCATTTCTGGAATCCAAGGATTTTGAGGACGCAGTGCGTAATGCAGTATCACTTGGTGGAGATACGGATACACTTGGAGCCATTACAGGAAGTATTGCAGAAAGGATGTTTCAAAGCAGATTCACGCAAACCCGAAGGTAGAAATCTGTGCATTT
>OAUQ01000155.1_pt1 | contig 31159 bp, 27 predicted proteins | sample 1476151 | NCBI WGS metagenome assembly OAUQ01 (sample SAMEA2580008, study PRJEB22360) | human gut metagenome | biome: human gut; feature: human-associated habitat; material: faeces | place: Denmark | collected 2008/2010 | reverse complement strand
GGTTACCGGAGGTCAAGACACTGTGGCGCTGCGATGCCCGTCTCACCCCTGGGCGCACGCGCTGCTTGCAGCCTACGGCGGTCCGGAGCACCGCGGTCTCACGGCGCCTTCGGCCAACTCGTTCGGCCGCATCAGCCCGTCGACAGCTCAGCATGTACGTGAAGACCTGGGCGAAAAACCCGCCGGCAAGCTCGATCTGATTCTGGACGGCGGTCCTTGTGAATTCGGCATTGAGTCGACAATGATCAATCTCTCGGGCAGTCGTCCGGAAATTCTCCGGCACGGCGTTATCACTCGTGCGATGCTCGAAGAGGTGCTCGATTGTCCTGTTCCAGATGCTGGCGCAGATGCGCCGCGTGCTTCGGGCAGACTCAAGAGTCACTACGCGCCCAAAACGCGCGCCGAGCTGCTCCCTGCGGCACAGCTCCCAGAGCGTGCGGCCGAACTTGCGAGTGAAGGCATTGTGCTTGCTGTGATGGGACCGCAGATGCTTCGAGCTCTGCTCCCCGCAAATGCAGAGCTTGCTGCTTTCGTTGAAGCGCCAGACGATGTTTTGTCCTACGGCGCTTCCCTCTACGAAGCACTCCATGAACTTGACCACGCCTTTGAGGGCAATGACTGCACCCGCGGACGTATCCTCATTGCCGCGCCTGCGGATACCCCTGAATGGGCCGCGGTCAACGACCGGCTCAAGCGTGCAACGGCCTGAAGCCGGCGCAGCGACCTCACGGCCGGACCATTCAGCTTTGCGAAAGCTCTGGCAAACATTTCTAAGACTTGCCGAACATCCTGCCGGCGGATAATCTGCCGGCAGTTTTTCTTTTTCGGATTAGTTCATCATGATCGACATTTACGGCATTCCGAACTGCGGTTCCGTTAAAAAGGCGTTGCAGTGGGCACGCGAGAACGGCGTGGACTTCGTCTTTCACAACTTCAAGACTGAAGCGCCTTCAGTCGAATTGATCGATAAATGGATGGACGAAATTGGCGCAGCACGCCTGCTGAATCGCTCGAGTCAAACGTGGAAATCTCTCGACCCGTCTGTGCGGACGGCGGCGGCTGAAAATCCGGCAGCGATTAAGCAGCTCCTTGCCACTTCGCCGCTTCTTATTAAACGTCCCGTCATCGTTTGGGCAGATGGACAAGCCACCTGCGGCGTTGACGAACCTGAATGGAACCGCCGCATGGAGACAGACAAGTGATTCCAAAAGCACTTGTCGGCCAGTCCGCCCTGCTGCCTTTTTTAGCACTCATTGCTGCTACGGGCTTTTGGGGGAGCTCCTTCATCACCGTAGCGCGCACGCTTGAATCGACTGACCCTTTCACATTGGTCTTTCTGCGCTTTGGCGTCGGTGCACTCCTCGTCGCCTTGTGGCTTCGCGGCCGGATCTTTCGCATTCCGCTTGAAACGTGGAAGATGGGGGCCGTCTGTGCGGTGGTGATTTACGCTTCCTACCTGTTCAACCACATCGGATTGATGACAATTCTGAGCTCCACCTCAGGATTTCTCACGGCCCTTTATGTGCCGATTACGCCCTTTCTGTTTTGGGCGATTGCCGGTCGGCGGCCGGAATTGTGCGCCTTCGCGGGGGCTGCTGTAGCTTTCGGCGGGTTAGTGCTCCTTGCGGATCCTTTCAATTTAGAGTTTTCATCGAGCTGGGGCGAATGGACGACAATTTTCTCCGCCTTTTTGTCAGCCCTTGAAATTATCCTGATGGGACGCTTTGCACCGCACTGCAAGGCCCCTGAAATCGCCTTTGCTCAGATTGCGCTCGTTGCGCTTTTTGCACTCGCCGGGACCGCGGTGGCGCACTTTTGTGCGCCTGCTGTCGGCTGGACGCTCACCCCCACCGCACTTGACCTCAATCTCGTCTTCGGCGTCGTCTGGCTCGCTGTCATTTTGACCTGTGCACAGCTTCTTCTGGCTTGGGCGCAAAAATACGTGCCGCCCGCACAGGCTGCGGTGATCTTTGCGCTTGAAAGCATCTTCGCCGCCGTGATCGGCTGGTTCGCGGGAGAACGACTGGGATTCCTCGGCCTCACGGGCGGCCTGTGCATCGTTCTGGGCATCCTCATCACAGAGTATCCGCGGATTATGGGGAAATCGAGGTGAGTTCCAATCGTCCCATCGGCATTCTCGATTCTGGCTTCGGCGGCCTTTCAGTCGCCCGCGCCATTCGCGCTGCGATTCCGAATGAAGACCTCGTTTTTGCTGCCGACTGCGCTTATGCACCCTACGGCGACAATTCAAGCGAATACATCCAAGCGCGGCTCGAGCACGTCGTCTCATTTCTTCTCGCGCAGCAGGTCAAAGCGCTGGTTTTTGCCTGCAATACAGCTACAGCCGTAGGCATTCGTGCATTTCGGGCACGTCTGTCCATGCCCATCATTGGGATTGAACCTGCCGTATTCCCTGCGCTGCGGCACACCAGAACCGGTCACATTGGCGTTCTAGCCACCTGCCGCACAATCGAGAGCCAGAAATATGCCGATGTCAGGCATCGTGCCATCGAATGGGCGGAAGTCTCCCGTCCTATGCCAGTGACTGTCTGGGATGTGCCTTGCCCCGGTCTGATGGAATGCGTCGAACGAGGCGACTTCGACTCCGCGAACGTGCATGAATTGCTCGTCCGCTATGTCGATCCGCTCACGGCCCACAATGTCGACGAGATCGTACTCGGCTGCACTCACTATCCCTTCCTCGCGAACGCCATTGCCAAGCACGCACCGAAAGCGACGCTCATCGATCCGGCACCCGCTGTCGCTCAGCAGCTCGAGCGCCGACTGGCGGCGCTCGATCTTGCCACACCCCAAACGGCTCCCGGCACTGAGCGCTTCTTTGCCTCAGGCGCTGACGCCGCCAGAGAGGCGGTGCTTCGCACACTCTGGTCTGATCCTCGCGTTCGTTTGTACGAAATGGACTAAAGGAGCCGCTTCAGGCGCGGATCTGGAGAAATTCCGACTCACTCTCAACCACATATGGAGCAAGAGCTTCGCGGATTTCGGCAGGGATACTCCAAGAGACAAACTGATCGTCTGAAGTGAGCTTCACGCAGACGGAAGTTTCAACGCAGCGCAGGCGCTCCTCGGCTTCATCCTTCAGCACGAAGGCAAAACGGATCGACTTATCGCCGATTTTTTCCACCCACACCTGCCCCATGAGACGATCACTCGGACGAGAGGGTTTGGTGAACTGCGTCTTGACGCTCACCACTGGGAAACCCACACCGTAGCGGCGGATTTCAATAAAACCCACGCCCGCCACGTCTTCCAAGAAATCCTCCATCAGTTCATTGATCAGCACAAAGTACTGCGGATGAAAAACAATCCCCGCAGGATCGCAGTTGCTGAAGTGGACTCGAATCGGTTTTTCAAAGACTTTGTGAGTCATGATTTGGCATTCCTGTGCGTTATTGAGATAAAAAGAATGAATTACGGGATGGAACGAAGCACTGCTCGAACCGGGCTTGCCTCTACGCCTTCGAGCGGCAGCGGCAAGGCAATCAACTCATAGCTGCCAGCCATTACGGCAGAAAGATCGAGATTTTCCATCACGGTCAAACCGCGGCTGAGTGCAATGCGGTGCGCAAGGAGCTCCTCACTGTCTGCAGGATCAATGCTCGGCACGTCAACCCCCACAAGCTCCACACCTTCGGCCAAAAATGCTTCAACACATTCGGGCGACAGCGCTCGAAAATCACTGCTCCATACCGGCGGCTGCGACCGGCGTGTTTTTATCAGTACTCTGCTCGGCAATGCTTTGCCGTCCATCAGCGCTTTGACTGCAGCAATGGTCTGCAGCCGCACGAGTTCACTCGGTGCCGCTTCGGGTTCCAGCTCCGTGAGATCAATGACAAGGCAGGGACCCACAAACCGTACCAGCGGCAGCGATGCGGCGTCTCCTGTCCCAGGAAAGAGATGCGCAGGCGCATCAACGTGCGCTCCGCAGTGCGCCGAAAAGCTCACCGCAGAAACATCCGCCGGATCTCCTGCGGCGACAGAAGCCGTCAACCGCACGACAAACGGCGGATCTCCCGGATAAACCGGCGTGCGAACGCCCATTTTGGGCGTGATGTCGATAAGGCTTTGTTTCATAGTGCACACTCTTGCCCGGAAAAGCATGGATCGGAGCAATGTTTAGACAGTGCTGGATTTTGCAACTTTGCGTCACCGCGAAGACTCAAAACCGGCAGGCAGGTTCATCATTCTACGGTTAGCTACGAAGGCTTTAGCCTCCATTATTTGCAGAATTCTTGATGCGCTTTCGGCGCCTTCATGAATGCTTTGAAAAAGGATCATCAACAATCATGCTTGCAGACGAATTTGCCCAAACCATCGCCGAGCGCCGCTCGGTGGGTCCGAAGCAGCAGACTCATAACGCACCGTCTGATGACGTGTTTGTGCGCGCCGCACGCGCCGCACGCTCTGCGCCTTCCCACAACCCCTTCTTTCCGTGCCGTTTTGTAAAGGTGGTTTCGCGTGAAAAACTCGCCGACGTTTTCGAATCGGCGCTGCCCCCAGAAGCCGATCAGGTGCTTCGCGACCGAGCCCGCAGCAAGGCACTCAAGGGTGCCGCCTGCATCGTCATCATCGGTCCGAAACCCACGCCCGATACGCCTGTCATTATGGACATGGAAAATTTGATGACCGCGGGCGGCGCTTTGACCAACTTCCTTAACGTTCTTTGGGCCGAAGGGGTTGCCGCCAAAACACTTACCTCGCGTGAAATAAAGGATCCTCAGGGGCTCTTTGACCCGAAGACGGAGCGTCTCCTCGGCTTCATTCTCTGCGGCCTGCCTCAGGAGCCGATGCAGCCGCGCGATCCGGAGCCCTCTATTCTCTCGGAGTGGTAATTGGACCGGCACGGACCGTGAGGTCGCAGCTTCATCGCACCACCGGACGGTCCGCCTCCAGAATGCGGTCAGCGATTTCGGCAATGCCGCGCACCGTTTTGGGTGCGCATCCTTCGGCCTTGTTGTTGACCGCTAAAAAACTATCTTGTCCTGAACGCGCTGCCTTGACGAGCAGTGAAGCAATCAAGGCACGCGTGGCCGGATCGGCAGCATGAATAGCATCAAAAGGCGCCCAACTCTGTTTTGCAGTGTCATAGAACTGATGTGCCGCGAGCGACCATCTCACGACTAAGGGTCCGGGCAGATGCCAGTCTGCCGCGGCTGCGGGCGCTGCGGAGGAGCCTGATGCCTTCGGCACAAAAACGTCGGATTCGCCGCTTTGCTCCGCTTCAGACTCCCGGAATTCACCCGCCCAGCACCGCAGTGCTTCTGTCTGTCTGCGAATACCGGGCATTGCCGGATGCAGACCAATCACAGGCGACACACCGAGTGTGCGCAGACGCTTCATCATGCGCGGCGTAAAGAGCTCGTAATTGCGAAATTCAGCGGCCAAAAGCAGTCCATCGCCAGGCGCGCGCAGTTCGGCGAGAAAAGTCGTAATACGCTCGAAAAGTTTGATTCGAGCTTCCAGCGTCCGCAATTCCGGATGCGGCACCGGGGAAAATTGAAAGACGAGCGGTCCGGCCTTGCGCCCCAGTCCGAGTCTTGCTGGGCCAAGGAATTTATCGACTGCGGCATGAGCATTGAGAAAAAGCGGATTGGTGCCCGTGGGACGACCGCGGTCGTCTCGTTCGTAGGGATCTGTCACTTCCCGCGGCGCCTTCACGATAAAGCGAAAGTCCTCGGGCACCTGCGCAGCATAGTGGGCAAAATGCGCGGTCGTCAGTGCACGGTAAAAATTGCGGTCCAACCCTACCGTGCGCAGCAACGGATTTTTCGAATAAGCGGTCAGCCCATTCTCGGCCAATCCCGTCAAGCCGCTTCCACGACTCCAGATGATTCCGCGCCATCCCGGAAAATTCCAGGTGGAGGTGCCGAGCCGCATCGTTCGCGGCAGACGCGCAGCAAGATCGCGCAGCGCGCCATCCGGCGGCTGCGGTGCAATGGGCGCCTCTGCCGGCGGACCATCATCAAAAAGCGCATCGAGCGGCTCCATATTCGTCACGGTCAACCTCTGCCGTTGTTTCTGTATCTGTGAGCATGCACCAGATTGCTGCGCTTTGCATCCTCTGACCTATGGAAAATCAACATGGCGAGCATTTGACACCACCGCGTAAAATATACGCAGGATTGCTTATTAACTTCCGGATATAAGTCTCATGCCCAACCCTCTGCCATCAGACCAACGCCGCTTTGCGGCTAAATCTCCTTTTGACGCCGCTTTCGGATACGGGTCTGCCCCGATATCTACGCCGACGTCGGAGGGACGGCATGACAGCAGTCAAACAGCGGGGCGAGCCGCCGATGAGGACGGACTTCAGCCTGCAGATACTCCGGCAGAACTCACTGGTCCGGTTTGGGTCGTTGACGATGATGATGTTCGCGAATCACTCACCTTCGCTCTGCAGCCGCGCTTTGAAGCCGCCTCCTATCCTACGCTGGAAGCTTTCCTTACTCAGGCCGATCTCATGCAGCCTGGGTGCCTTGTCATCGCTGACCGCTTCGCCGGTCTCAATGAGTCGTCGCTTGACGAATTTAATGTGCAGCATGAACTGGAGCTTCGACGCAGTCCGGTGACCGTGGTGTTTCTCTCATCCCTTGCAAATATTCGCGCGGCCGTTCGTGCGCTCCGACAAGGTGCTGTGAGTTTTCTGGAGAAACCCGTCGACCCCGAAGAATTGGGCGACGCCGTTGCCGAAGGACTTGAGCGCGCCTTACGGCGAGCACAGCGCAATCGGCTTGCCGAACGCTTCGAGTCACTCTCCAAACGTGAACGGCAGATTTTTGTGCTGATCTGCCGCGGGCTTAAAAATGGCGACATCGCCGCTTTGCTCGAACTTTCGCAGCGTACCGTTGAAGTTCACCGTGCGCACATCAGCCGAAAACTCGGCGATGCAGCCCCCATTCGATTGCTTTACGAGCTCATTCTTGCCGAAGGCGAAACACTCTTCAACGTCTCCTTCGACGGCATTCGACCTGAAGGACTCGCCAAGGTCTTCGCCGCAGCGAAGTAGCCTGTTGCGGAATAAACAACGAAAATAAAAACGGCCGCTGACAGTTCATTCAAGTACTGCAGGCGGCCGTTTATTTCAACGGACTGCGTGAAGCAAGCCCCTCAACCGACGATCGGATTATTGGCAGCAGGGCGCTGCGTTCATCGGACCGCGCGGACCGGGACCGCGGTCGGCATCAAAACCGCCCTTATGGTACGGACCACGATCCATCATGCGTGCACCATGATGGAATTCCATGCCTTCGAGCACATACTTCTGTTCGGGTGAAAGCACATTGAGCAGATCTGCACGCGCTTGGGCAGATTTCGCAAGCAGGTCCGCACGAACCTTGGCGCGATCAGCGCGAAGCTGCAGACGTGTTTGTACATCAACGGCGAGCTTCTTATCGTCGGTCTTGGCGATCGGTGTACGTTCAGCATCGCGAGCAGCCGTATAGGCCTTCCAAGCCGCCTCCTGTTCGGGCTTGATTGTCAGCATACGGGCAATCGCATCCCAGCGTGCCGCGCGAACTGCCGGATCGACCTGACGGGACGGCTTATTGAAGCGCGGGCCGTCCGCTCGCGGACCATCCGCAGCAATCGGGCATTGAGCCTCTGGAACGCCGGCACCAGGGCAATTGCCGTTATGCCAGGGGGAGGCCATCGCCGCCGTACCGACGCAGAGGGCGCCCAGGGCAGCCAGCGAAGAAATGATCTTGGTGCTCTTATTCATTTGCGATCCTTCGCCGGCACTGTTGGCCGGCGCGTCTTTGTGAGTTTTAACGTGATCCAGAAAGCGAAGCTCTTACGCATTCGCTCTCTGGATGACTTTCAATTTAAGGGCATTACCTGAGGTGAAAATGAGGAAAATCCTCGGGTTTGCAACCGTTGGCAACGAGAGGTGTCGGTTTGCAAGCACTCAATCACGGATTGAAAGCTTTCTTCACATCAATGACAACCGCCCTGTAGCCCATGGTTCCCTTGAGCGCCATTTCAAAGACGGGTTCCTGGCCGCCGCGCTTAAATTCCGTGAGGATCGGCTCTCCGCCCTCAGCGAGCTTTCTGGAAGCCCAATAAACGACAAGCGAATCATGATCAGCCTGATACTCCACGGAAGATGTGATCGCGCTGTAGAGCTCGTGACCGCGTTTTTTGCCGTATTCCCAGATCTGTTCAACCGTGCCTTTCTTCTCATCAATGCGGTACATCACCGCTCGGCTGTATTTTTCCGCTGCATTCTCCGGCTGCTGAAAAGCGCGGCCGTCACCATTGTCAAACACCGTGAGCACAGTGACTCCGGGTTCACTCAGCTCATCGACTTTCCAGCCGGTATGCTGTGTCCACGTCCAGTCAAATTCACCTTCGCAGCGTCCAATACGGCAAGTAATGGGCTTGCCGCCGGCATCCACTGGCGTAAGAACTTTACCTTTGAGCTGGTCATTCCATCCGTTCGGCGCCGAGAGAATCCACTTAACCGCCTTGTCTCGCCCGATCTTGATAACAGCAGACTGGTGACGGCTCGAAATAATGATCGAATCGTCGGCAGGATCGTAGTCAACCGAATTGACGTGCGCCCAGTTGCGGCCGGCTCCCGTCCCAGGAATATCGCCAAAGGCATTTTTAGCTTCAAGCTTGGCGAGCTGTTCGGCAGAAAGCGTTTCACCCGTTTTGGAGAGGTCAACGTTGAGGCAGACCGCCCCCTGGTCAATAGCCTTTAAAACAATACTGCGGTTGGGATCCAGAATTTCAAAAAGACGCCACTCGTCAACCACTCGGCCGGAGGCGTCGACTTCAATCACAACGTCTCGCACCGTATGTACGTGAGTGCCGTCTGCACGGCGAAGATCTGCTGAGGAAACGCGCAGGAAATAGTGTCCGTTCGGGCCTTCGGCCATGGCGTGGCTGAAGTCTGCATAACCCTCTGGCAAACGTCGATTGAAAATTTCACGTCCGAGCAGATCATATTTGGCATAGGTCTGACCATAACCGAAGGAGAGTGCACCGTCGGCATTCTGGTGAAAGCCCATCATGAGTCCTGCCCGATAAATGCTTCGCGGATCGTAAATCGCTTGCGGCTGCAGGAACCAACGCACCTCTCCCTGCGTATCGAGAATGGCGTTCTGCGGATAAGAATTCCATTCCAGTGCACCGCCTGAAGGATTGTTCCAAACAGCGCGCTTGCCCTTGGGGGAGCTTCCCATCAGGTTGTTGCACAAGTAGAGGCGATCAGCGAATTCTTTTGACGCAGGCTTAATGATTTCCGTTTCAAACGTCTTGACTGGGCGCCCCTTTGTCCACGCAGGATCCAGATAAACGGGCGGCGTCCAGATACGGTAAGTTTCTGCCTTTTCCGTGAGTTTTCCGCCCTCGCGCTTCGTCCACGTCACCTCAACCGTATTGAGATACTCCGGATAAAGGCCAAAGACCGGGATGCCGCCATAGGTGCGCAGCGTCGTTGGCCCTACATCGTAGGCAATTTCAACGCCGCCCTTTTTCGGCACGACGCGTACATGAGCCTTGGTGAGCACCACGCCGCCATTTTTGATGACTGCCGTGAGCGGCGCGATGTCGTAGGGATTGCCAATCACCTCGCCCAATTCACCCTGCTGAGGAAAATCCACTTTCAATCCGCTCGGACCGCCTGCGGCGAATGCCGCACGCGGGAACTGTGAAAGAAAAAGTGCTGAACCGGCTAGGCCGCAGAGCGTTCGACGGGAGATCGGGGATGTGGGCATCTTCGACATAAATTTTCCTTCTTAGCAGCTCATTGAGATTTGCGGCTTTGCGCAGAACGCATGCCGCTCAATCTTTGATTATCACGGCCCAACTTGACCCGAGCCTGAAGACCTCTGCGTTAAAATGGCGCGATTTCCCGGACGAACCCTATTTCGGTCCTCTCCGACCGCAGCTGCCGTCCGGTTTTCGTGCCTTTTTGAACTTTCAGAAACCTCCAGTCATGGCGCTTAATCCTCTTACCGCTCTCTCTCCGCTCGACGGCCGCTATTCCCGCCAGTGCGATCCCCTGCGCGGGATCTTTTCCGAATACGCCTTCATGAATGCACGCGTACGCGTAGAAGTCGAATGGTTGATTGCACTCTCCGAAGCCGGTTTTGCGGAACTGCCGCATCTCTCCGATCACGGCAAAGCGTTCCTGCGCGGCCTCGCAGAGCATTTTTCGCTTGACGACTGCGCTGCGGTGAAAGAAATCGAAAAGACCACCAATCACGACGTCAAGGCCGTTGAATATTGGATCAAAGGACAGGTTGCTCACGACGAAGAGCTCAAAAACGCCGCTGAATTCGTGCACTTCGCCTGCACGAGTGAAGACATCAACAACACGAGCCATGCTCTGATGCTGATGAAGGGCCGTGACGCTCTGGTGGCCTTCCTTGAAAAGATCCACGACATCATCGCCAACTACGCTCACCAGTGGGCCGAGATCCCGATGCTTTCGCGCACTCACGGCCAAACGGCTTCACCCACGACCGTCGGCAAGGAATTCGCCAATGTGGCAGTCCGCCTTGCACGCGTCATTGAAGCCATCAAGTCCGTGAAGATCCTCGCCAAGATGAACGGAGCCGTCGGCAATTACAACGCACACCTGATTGCCTATCCGGACTTCGATTGGGAAGCCTTCTCGAAAAAAGTTGTTGAAGAACGTCTGGGCGCAGTGTTCAACACCCATACGATTCAGATCGAGCCGCATGATTACATGGCCGAACTCTTTCAGGAAATCGAGCGCGCCAACACCATCCTCATTGACTTTGACCGCGATGTCTGGGGCTACATCTCCATGCACTTCTTCCGTCAAAAGCTCAAAGAAGGTGAAGTCGGCTCTTCCACGATGCCGCACAAAGTCAACCCGATCGACTTCGAAAATTCCGAAGGCAATCTTGGTCTAGCCAACGCTGTCCTCGGACATCTGGCCGGCAAGCTCCCGATTTCGCGCTGGCAGCGCGATCTCACGGACTCGACCGTGCTGCGTAATCTCGGCGTTGCCTTCGGCTATTCATTTGTCGGGTACAGCGCACTTGAACGCGGTCTCGGCAAGCTTCAGGTAAATGAAACTCAGATCGCTGCTGACCTCGACGCTGCTTGGGAAGTGCTTGCTGAAGCCGTGCAAACCGTCATGCGCCGTTACGGAGTGCCGCATCCCTACGAGCAGCTCAAGGCGCTCACGCGCGGCAAAGACGGCATTAATCAGGAAACGATCCGCTCCTTCATTGCCGGTCTCGACATCCCTGCTGACGCCAAGGCTCGTTTGATGGCCCTGACGCCCGCCACCTATATCGGTAAGGCCGTCGAGCTTGCCCGCCGCTGCTGATCCTTCATTGAACAGCACCCTCCGGAAGGAAACTTCCGGAGAAAAGCAAAAAGGCAGGAACTTCCCTTTTCAAAGAGGGAGCCTGCCTTCTTTTTTTATTCAAACACCCGTTGTGGCCAATGGTGTTTGCTTTGCTCACATAATGACAGCGGATGCCTTCACCAGCGCCCAAACTTGACTGCCGGGATGAAGACCAAGCTCCGTCACGGATTGATTGAGAATACGCGACACCAGACGCCCCTCGCCATTCGGACACTTCAGTTTCACCAACTGGTATGCGGGTTCGCTCGGATGCGCAGCGATCTCCTCTACTTCAGCCTGAAGGCGATTGCGAATTGAAATGCTGTCGGGTTTTTCCACGGCAATACTCACGTCTCGAGCCAATACACGCAGACGCACCTGACTACCCATTGCCAAAGATGCCGTCGGCGTTTCAAATGTCCAGCCCCCCGCATCAATGCAGCAGGTCTTCCATTCGCTGCTTAAAGATGAAACCTTTCCAGAAAGCACAACCGATGCGCCATTTTCCGTTTCAATCGGCATCTTCACATCGGCCAGCACCTCGGCAAGCGGGCCTTCACGCCGAACCTTGCCGTCGGCCATGACAACAAGCTTGTCCGCCAAGCGAGTCATTTCATCCGCCGAATGCGTCACATAGAGCACAGGAATGCCCAATTCATTCTTGAGTTTTTCTATCCACGGAAGAATCTCACGCTTGCGCGCAAAATCCAACGCTGCCAATGGCTCATCCATCAGCAAGATCTCCGGCCGAAGGCAGAGCGCCCGCGCAATGGCGCAGCGCTGGCGTTCGCCGCCCGAGAGCTCTGTTACGCGGCGGGTAAGCAGATGACCAATCCCGAGGAGTTCAACCGCTTCGGCAAGCCGCTTTTTGCCATCAGGCACTTTCGTTCGCTCAAGGCCAAACGTTAGATTCTTTTCAACTGAAAGATGCGCAAAAAGACTCGCTTCCTGAAAAACGTAGCCAAGACTGCGCTCGTAAGTCGGCCGAAAAATTTTGCGTTCATCGTCCTGCCAAATTTCACTGCCAATGCGCACCAAACCCCGTGCGCGCTCCAAGCCGGCCACGCAGCGCAGCAATGTGGTCTTCCCGCACCCTGACGGACCGAAAAGCACGGTAATGCCCTTTTGCGGAATCCCGATGTCGGCCTCCAGCGTGAAGCCCGTGGATCGCACGAGATGCAGGCGTGCTTCGCCGAAATTTTCCTGTGTCATGACGCGCTCTTATTCGCCGCCCCGGCGCTTATTGAGAAGATTCAGACTCATCAGCACAATGAAACTGAAGATCAGCATGCCGCCAGCGAGCACATGTGCCTGTGCATATTCCATGGCTTCAACGTGCGTGTAGATTTCTGTTGAAACGACCTGCGTTTTCCCTGGAATATTGCCGCCGATCATCAGCACGACGCCAAACTCTCCGATGGTGTGGGCAAAAGTCATCAGAATCCCTGTAATGATGCCTGGGCGAGCAAGCGGCATGACAACGTTTATAAACGCATCAAAAGGATGGCAGCGAAGCGTTGCGGCAACTTCCATCGGCCGATCACCGATGCCCTCAAAGGCCGTCACCAAAGGCTGCACCATGAAGGGCATCGAATAAATCACCGACCCGATGACCAGTCCGGGGAAGCTGAAATTAAACGTTCCCAGCCCGAGCGACTCCGTGAGCATCCCCAAAGGACCGTTAGGACCCAAGGCAACGAGAATGTAAAAGCCCAATACGGATGGCGGAAGTACGAGCGGCAGCGTGACTACCGCATTGACTGCCGGACACCAACGGCTCTGGCCGCGGGCCAGCCACCAAGAGAGCGGCAGCCCTATGAGCAACAGCACCAAAGTCGTTACGGCCGCAAGCTCAAGCGAGAGCTGCACTGGCGAGAGCGATACGCCTTTGAGGAGTTCCAGAAAGTCTTTAAGCATTGGAGATGAAGCGATCTGAATCGTTTCAGTATATGAAAAACCGGAGAGAAGCCTTAGCAGAATTCTCTCCGGAAAAAGAGCGTCCGTCTCAAGAACGCACTGATCATTGGAGGAGCCGCTTATAAAGGGCAGCTCCTCATTGCCCTGCGCAGGGCAAGTGTTTTTTACTTGGCCGTGCCGTAGCCGTAGGCATCACGGATAGCCGTGGCTTCCTGGCTTTCCTTCAGGAACTTCAAAAAGCGCTTGGCGCCTTCGTTGTTTTCGCCCTTCTTAAGGAGCACAGCGTCCTGCTTGATTTCACTGTAGAGATCCTGCGGGATGACATAGCCGGAACCCGAAACGAACTTACCGTCCTTGAAGCACTGCGAAAGCGCAATGAAACCGGCTTCAGCATTGCCGGTCTTCACGAACTGATAGGTCTTGCCGATGTTGTCGCCCAAAACGGTCTTGCCTTCAACCGCTTTTTCCAGACCGAGGGATTTCAACGTCTGGTAGGCAGCCTCGCCGTAAGGCGCAAGCTTCGGATTAGCAATGGCCACATGCTTGACATTGGCAGAATTGAGCACGGCGGCAACGTCGTTCTTCACCAGATTGGCATCGGACGACCAGAGCACAAGTTTGCCCACTGCATAGGTAAAGGGAGTGCCGGCGACACCATGGCCTTCAGCAACAGCCTTGGCCGGAGTCTTGGCATCAGCCGCAAGCAGGATGTCAAACGGAGCGCCATTCTTGATCTGAGCATAGAACGCACCCGTAGCGCCAAAGGACAGCACGAGCTTGTCGCCCGTCGCCTTTTCATAAATCGGCTGAAGATCCTTGGCCGGAGCCGTGAAGTTGGCGGCAACAGCCACATGCACTTCTTCAGCAGCGACAGCAAAGGAGCAAACAAGCGCTGCGGCAGCAACGGCGGCGCCGATGATGGACTTCTTCATAATGACAATCTCAAAAGAATGAATTCGGGATCAAAATCGTAAGAACGGCAGACAGAAAGTGCTTCTACAGCTAACTTCGTTAAAATCTTGTATGCCGCTCCGTTATTCGCGAGAGGAATAGCGACTCCTGCCGTTTTCGACAAGTGTTTTTCCGCATTTGAAGCATCATGTCCCTATCCGCGCAAATCCGATCCAACGCACTCGCCGATCCCAAGCTTCTCAGCGACATACTGAGCGAAAAAACTGACCGTCGAATCGACATCCTGCGGCGCATTGCCGATGTCGGCTCCATCTCGGAAGCTGCGCGAAGCGCCGGTATGAGCTACAAGTCAGCCTGGCAGGCAGTCGAGACGCTTACTAACTTGGCCGGCACTCCGATTGTTGAGAAAGTGGTGGGCGGAGCAAATGGCGGCGGCACTCAGCTCACCGCAACCGGCCGTCTTATTCTCGACCTTTCCGACGAACTCGCCAGGGCACGTCGTCAAGTGCTCGAAAAGTACAACGCCGCCGACGCAACGGCCCCAGGACTTCTTGCACGCGCTACCGCAAGCTCCCTGCAAACCTCCATGCGCAATCAGTTTCCTGCACGCATCACGGTCATGAAACTCGGGGCGGCATTGGTACGGCTCATTTTGCGTATTGACGACACGCATCTGCTCAAAGCGTCCGTAACCAAAGAAAGCGCCCAGCTCCTCGGTCTTCGCGAAGGCATGGAGGTGCTTGCACTCACCAAAGCGACGGGCGTGGAGATTTCCGGCTCCTTCCCCGAAGACCCCAATGCCATTGACGACAACTTGATTGTGGGTGAGGTGATTCGCAGCGAGCGTGCCGGCAAGGGCGGGGAATGCTCCATCCGCCTGCCGTCGGGCATTGTCATCGTTGGCTTTGCGCACGGCAACCATGGGCTAAAGCTTCATGACCGCGCTGTCGCACATATACCGCCGTCATCCATTGTCATTGCAATCGCTGGATGACGCATTGATCGGTCAAACCAAACGGTTTGTTAAGTCCGGCTGAACAACTTTTAGTCAACGCATCAGATATTGATGATTGTCAAATCACCGGCTTCTCCACTAACATCTGGATGCATATCATTACAACCTAAATTATTGGGCTCAAACCGCCCATTTTGACCCCGGCTTAGCGACGGCACAACTAAACAACAGTCGCATCAAGCCGTAACAACAAGCAAAGGTCCCGCAAATGGAAAAGAACAGCGTTTGGTATCTCGCCGGCATCTGCCTGATCGGCGTCGTGATCGGCATCATCTTTGTCGGCGTGCTCACGAGCGTCGTGCACTGGGCTGGCACGGAAAAGTTCTGCGGCGAATTCTGCCATTCGATGGACGTCACTTATGCCGCCTATAAGAAGGGCGATCACTTCCGTACGGCTTCCGGCGTGACGGCTGGCTGCTCTGACTGCCACCTGAAGAATGAATCCAATCATTTTGCCGGTCCGATCGACTACACCGCCCTCCTGATCGACAAGGCCATCGCTGGCTCGAAGTCGCTCTTCGGTGAAATCCGCGGCACGATGAGCACCCCGGAAAAGCAGATTGAAAAGCGTCCTGAAATGGCTACTGCCGTCCATCAGCAGATGATTGACCGCAACTTCTCCGCCTCGAACGCATGTATGACCCCAAGAAGCCGCTCATCGGCGCCATCCACAAGGGCATGGGTCCCAATGCTGAAAAGAAGGTTGACTGCCTCGCCTGTCACCCGACCGCTGGCCACAACTACGGCTACGTGATCCCGTTCAAGGCTGCCGCCAACTAATCTGACGCAGCTCCAAAGCGCAAAAATCCCGGTTCTCTATGAGGCCGGGATTTTTTGTTGCCTTCATCCGATCATTTCTCGTTGCATGCCTAACCGTCCGAGCGCCTGCGGTTTCTTTAGAATTCTTCGAAATGTTTGAATCCACTGCAGCCCGCCGGGCAGTTTGACCGGCCGGCGCTTTGACTTGAAGGAACTTCATGTCTCAGACCATTCATCGCAGCGACTACCGCGCGCCTACACATTTGCTCGAAGACATTCAGCTTGAATTTGATCTTAATGCTGAAGAAACACTCGTTACGAGCACCTTTACCGCTCGTCCTAACCCTGAAAGCAAAGACTCTTCTGGCGAACTGCATTTGAACGGCGAATCCTTGACGCTCAAATCCGTCGAAGTCGACGGTCAGCTTCTTGGTGACGAACAGTTCAAAGTGGACGCCCACGGTCTCATCATTCCGGGCATCAACGGCAAGAAAACCGTGAAAATCATCAACACGATGAGCCCGAAAGCGAATACCGAACTTTCCGGTATCTATGCTTCTGGCCGCTGCCTGATGAGCCAGTGCGAATCTCAGGGCTTTCGCCGCATCACCTATTTCCTCGATCGACCGGATGTGCTTGCCCGCTACACGACAATCATCCGCGGTTCGACGGAAGATTTCCCCGTTATGCTGTCAAACGGCAATCTGACCGAAGACCGCATACTCGAAGACGGCCGCCGCGAAGTGGTCTATGTTGATCCATTTCTCAAGCCCTCCTATCTTTTCGCATTGGTAGCGGGCCATCTCGTCTCCCGTGCCGACAAATTCCAATTGAAGGACGGCCGAGTCGTTGACCTCTCTGTTTGGGTTGAGTCGCAGGATCTCGACAAGACTGAGCACACACTCGAAAGCCTGAAACGCGCCATCCGCTGGGATGAAGAGCGCTGGGGGCTGGAGCTCGACCTGAACGACTTCAAGATCGTTGCTACCAACGATTTCAATTTCGGGGCCATGGAAAATAAGGGCCTGAACATCTTCAACTCTCGCTGCGCGCTTGCCAACCCAACCGTGGCAACCGATGCGGATTATCTGCGCATTGAAGGTGTCGTCGGTCACGAATACTTCCACAACTGGACGGGCGACCGTGTAACTCTGCGCGATTGGTTCCAGCTCACTTTGAAAGAAGGGCTGACGGTGTTTCGTGATCAGGAGTTTTCCGCCGATATGCTCGGCTCGCCGTCTGCGCGTGCCGTACAGCGCATCCATGACGTAGCCTTCCTGCGTGCAGCGCAGTTCCAGGAAGATGCCGGTCCGATGGCGCATCCAATTCGTCCGGAAAGCTACCAAAGCATCAATAACTTTTACACCACGACCGTTTACGAAAAGGGTGCAGAAGTTATCCGCATGCTTCAAACACTCCTCGGCCGCGAGGTATTCCGTCAGGGCTTTGACGAGTACATTCGCACGAACGACGGTCATGCCGTCACCTGCGAAGCCTTTTTGGAAGCCATGAGCAAAGCCTCGGGCCGTGATCTGTCACAGTTCCGCCGTTGGTATTCACAGGCCGGTACGCCCCGCGTCGTTGTGCGCAGCCGCTGGGATGAAGAAAATCATCGCCTCACGCTCCTCGTGGATCAATCCACGCCGGCCACGCCCGGTCAGCCGACCAAGCTCCCGCTCTTAATTCCGTTCCCTGTAGCCTTCTTGTCGCCCTCTGGCGAAGAGATGCCTGTGCAGCTTGCTTCCGAGGATGAAGCGCCGCTCCCCGGCACTCGCATGTTTGAACTGACGCAGGAACATACTGAGCTCGTATTCGGCGGCCTTGCGGTCAAACCGGCCGTATCCCTCAACCGAGGCTTCGCGGCGCCGGTAATCCTTGATCAGGGACTTTCTGACGAAGAGCTTGCTTTCCTTGCGCGTCATGAAACGGATCCCTTTAATCGCTGGGATGCGATGAATCGGCTGCTCATCAACGCCGTGCACACCCAAACCCGCGCCAAACTACTGCGCACACCCGAAGAAGTGTCGCCGCTCGTTATTACGGCCGCCCTTGAGGTTTTGAAGAATCCGGACCTTTCGCCCGCCTTTAAAGCCGCTGCGCTCTCACTGCCCTCGGAAAAGCTTGTCGCCGAAGAGGATCCGCTCATTGATCCGCAAGCCATTCATGCCGGCTGGGTTGCCGTCCAGCAAGCCATCGGCGAAAAGAACGTTTCCGCATTTCTTGAGGCCGCTCACGACAATGAAGTAACCGGCCCCTATGAACCTACGCCTGAGAAGGCCGGCATGCGCTCACTGAGGAATCTCTGTCTCGCCTACGCCCATGCCGCCGGGAATCCGCGGGCCGCGATCATGCTCAAGGACCAGTACCAAACCGCCAACAACCTGACCGATAAGCTGGCTGCTCTCCAAACTATGGTGAATTCCCAGACGCCGGCCAAGTCCGACATGGAGGTTGATGCGCTCAAGCGCTGGTATAACGAGCCGCTGCTCATCAACAAGTGGCTCACCATTCAGGCCACCGCTACCTCGTTCCCGGGCGAGCCGCTCGTTCTGGAGCGCGTGAAGGAGCTGACGAACTGCGAGTTCTTCTCGATCAAGAATCCCAATAACGTCTATGCACTCCTGTGCGCCTTTTTCCAACAGAATCCGGCTGAATTCCATCTGGCTGACGGCTCGGGTTATGAATTTTGGAAAGACATGGTTCTCAAGCTCGATCCGATCAACGCTCAGGTCGCTGCCCGCGTCGCCCGCTCGCTCGACAACTGGCGGCGCTATACGCCGGCCCTTGCCGAGAAGATGCACGATGCTCTTGAAGCCGTCTACGCCAAGAAGTCTGAGCTCTCGCCTAATGTTGCCGAGATTATCGAAAAGGCGCTGAAGAATCCCCTCTGATATAAAAGGATCCCCCCAAAGTGACTCCGCTTTCTCTTCAAGAATATCTCTCCCGTGAAATCGGTTATGACGCCGAACGCATGGACGGTACGCCCGATCCGGCACTCGCTCGTCTGATCACCGGCATCTCCGAGGCCTGTAAGGAAATCAGCGCCAAAGTTCGCGAAGGCGCTCTCGCCGGCGTACTGGGTCTTGCCGGCAGTGAAAATGTTCAGGGCGAAGACCAAAAGAAACTCGACATCATCTCCAACGACATTTTTGTGGAGGCTGTCTCCCGTACCGGAAGCGTCTGCGGCATGGTAAGCGAGGAAGTACCAGAACCCATCGCTGTTCGTGATGATCTTCCGCTCGGTCCTTATCTTGCCTGCTTTGACCCGCTTGACGGTTCAAGCAATATCGACATCAACGTCTCCATTGGCTCGATTTTCGCAATTCTTCCGGCACGTGAAATCAAGCGTACGCCTGAAACGGCTGATTTCCTGCAGCCGGGCACAGCGCTTGTTGCTGCAGGCTACTGCATGTACGGTCCGCAGACGATCCTCGTCCTCACCATCGGACGCGGCGTCGTGATGTTTACCCTTGACGATGAGACGGGTACATTCCGTCAGACTGCAGCCGATGTAACAGTCCCTCGCGAAGCTGCCGAATTTGCCATCAACATGTCAAATCAGCGCTTCTGGGAGAAGCCCGTACAGCGCTACATCAGCGAACTTCTGGCCGGCAAGGACGGCCCCCGCGGTAAGAACTTCAACATGCGTTGGATTGCCGCGATGGTGGCTGAAGTGCACCGCATTCTGATGCGCGGCGGCATCTTCATGTACCCGCGAGATTCCCGCAATCCCGAACGCGCGGGCAAACTTCGCCTGCTTTATGAAGCCAACCCCATGTCGATGATCATGGAGCAAGCTGGAGCCGCCGCTACGAATGGGCATGTGGCCATCCGTACAATTAAGCCGACCTCTATCCATGAACGTGTTGCGGTTTTCCTCGGCGCCGCTGAGGAAGTTGAACGCGCTACCGCATTCCACGAGGATTGATCTGCAGTTTTTTTCTGAGCGCAGGCATTACCAAAAAAGCTCCGAAGGTCTACACCGTTCGGAGCTTTTTTGTTTTGAAAGCGTTTCCAGCGCTTAGAAGAGCTGCCCAAAAAGCTCCTTTGTCTTTTTTTCATCCTTCACTTCGCCAGGCGCGGCAGGAAGTACGTTTGAGACCTTTTTTTCGATTTCCAAAAGGCGCTTACTCACGGCGGACTGAGCAGCATCCTGCTCGGCCTTGATTTGATCGCGCAGCACTGCTGCAGCACGGTCATGCTGATCGCTTTTTTCTCGAATCAGCTTTGCCGTTGCTTCTTGCTGCTGCGTGACGAGTGCCTCCATCCGGGCAAAACCTTCACGGACTTCTCGAGCAAGCTCATTGACACGGTTTTTATCGGCTTCTGCCGCTTCAGCTCGTGCATTGCGGGCTTCTTTGTGAGCCTGTCGAAGTTCAACCACGACGCTTGCCTGCTGCCAAAGATTGTAGAAAGCCTGAAGCACGACAACGATTCCGAATGCTGCCGCAACAATCACACCCAGAGGCGCTTGAATTTCTTGGTAGACCAGATTGACCGTCATGTCTTGCGAGAGTGCAGACCAATTGATCACGAGGAACACGGCCAGCAAAACGAGGACAAGGAGCATGCAGAGCGTGCGGAGCTTCACTTTATTTCTCCACTATGGGGAAGGAAATCAACCTTCTTATAATACCGCGTGGCCGCCGACGGCCGCTTTGGAGCAACGTGTCATCCTTTAAGAAGATGCCGCCGAAGACTCCCCAAAAAGCTTTCATTCTTTGAGTTAGTAGTCATGAAGTTCGATCCTCGCTTCCCGCGTCTGCACATTGTCGACCACCCCTTGGTCCAGCACAAACTCTCCCTGATGCGTGACAAGCGCACGAGCACTCGCGACTTCCGCGAACTTCTTACTGAACTGGCTATTTTGATGGGTTATGAGCTCACTCGCGATTTCCCGGTTGCCCTTGAAGACATTGAAACGCCGGTAGCCAAATGCAAGTCGCCCATGCTTTCAGGCAAAAAGTGCGTGATTGTTCCGGTACTTCGCGCGGGTTTAGGCATGTCTGACGGTCTTCTCACACTGATGCCTTCGGCCCGTGTCGGTCACATCGGTCTTTATCGTGATGAGAATCACCGTCCAGTCGAGTACATGGTGAAGCTTCCGGATCTTGACGGCCGCACCTTCATCGTCGTCGATCCGATGGTAGCCACGGGCTATTCGGGCGCGCACGCCGTTGATGTACTTAAGAAACGCGGTGTCCCCGGTGACTCTATTCGCTTCATGGCACTCGTAGCTGCCCCCGAAGGCGTTGAAGTTTTCTCGAAACTTCATCCCGATGTTGATCTCTACGTCGCCTCTCTTGACGACCACCTGAACGAAAATGCTTATATCGTTCCAGGACTTGGTGACGCCGGCGACCGCATTTTCGGCACGAAGTAATTCGGCAGCAAACTCTCGCAGCGCCGTTACTCAGCAAAGAGCCCTCCGACACTGTTCGAGGGCTCTTTTTATATCCGAAGAAGAAGCACTTACTGCTTTATCTTTCTTCTGTTTACATAAAACTGTTTGTCATTAAAGTATCTTCAATGCGTCTCGAAAGGGGACTGAGTATTGCAATATGAAAACAGTATTTTTTGAACATGAAAAATAGGGGTAATCCCTTTAATCGAGAAATATTCATGTCTAACAGCAAGATTAATATACGTATATATGCGTAATAATGATGGTACAAATGGGTTGCAGCCGATTTACTCGATTTTTTATATTGATATAAATCAAGTAATGATCGTCACAATGGATTCATCATTCGCACGAAGCAAAAAATATTTATCAGGTGTTTCCGAAGCGTCCGCTTCGCCGCCTCCATTTCTCGATCTTAGGACAGTCAATCATGACGACCCCTGATTCCATCAAGTATGCGCATACGCCTTCGGCCACAGACAATGTCTGGGGTGTCGGCCTCAAAGACGCCAAGCGTCAGAGCAAGTGCACCGCCCGTCTCGACGTGGCACAGTCCGTCACCGGTCTGATCCTCGGCATCTTCCTTTTCTGCCACATGGGCTTTACTGGCTCCGTGAATTTCGGCAAGGACCTCTTCGCCAACCTGATCGCCACCTCCGGCGGCGTCTGGCTTGACGGCGCAGACCACGCCTGGATGCACGTCCTCTTTGTGGGCTTCATCTTCTTGTGCGTAATCATTCATATGTTCTGCGCACTTCGCCGCTTCCCGACTTCCTACAAGAAGCTCCACGATCTGCACTCGCATGTCAAGCTTGTCCACCATGAAGACACGACCCTCTGGTACGTTCAGCTGATCACGGCCTTCGCACTCTTCCTCCTCGTGTTCCCGCATCTGATGACGATGCTCACGAACCCGCATGGCTTTGACCCGAACCTCATCGGTGTCCATACCTACCACAATGGTCTCCTCTACACGTTCATCTTCCTCGTGTGCACGGAACTCCACGGCATGATTGGCCTCTATCGCCTTGCCGTTAAGTGGGACATCTTCGCAAAGAACCCCGACAGCAAGATCATGGACCAGCGCGCCGCCACGGACCGCACGGGTCTTCGTAAGGGCATGCTCGTCGTTGCCCTGCTGATGATCGTCGGCGGTTCCATCACGATGTGGACGAACTACTCCATCGGCGCAGACCAAGTTGCCAAGAACGCCGAAGCAGAACGTTATGTCGTTCCTGCTGAAGCCAACTGGTACGCTCCCGCGAAGTAACACCTAACGTCGTTCTCCTTCCCCCGAAGTTCTGCTTCGGGTGGCGGCGATGTAAAAAGCTCCTGCAGTTCATGAACTGCGGGAGCTTTCCTTTTGTGCTTCCGGCAGCGTCGAAGTCAACGTTCTTCAAGCGAGCGCAGTCTTTGAAAACCCATGGATGACGAATAGTTCCGGCGCATAAGTTCCATACAACTGAGCACTTCAACTACTGCGGCATCTTGGCACACTCGAGCGGCACGAAACTCAAGCAAAACGATAAGCATTCGGCCGATATGCGCTGCGCCTGCTGAAAACAACTTCCGACAGCAGATTTCGAGATTAAGCAAGGCCGCATTCCAGAAAAAGAATGCGGCCTTGCGGCATGGATCTTATTTAGCCGTCGGCAAGGTGACTGAGCCCGTCAAAGCCTGCAGCCGGAAATGCCTTAACCCGGAAGTTCCGCTGCCGCTGCAGAGAGCCACTTTTGAGCACGGGGAGACACAAGCGGCATCAGCTTATTCCGCCGCTCTGCATTAAATGCATTGAGCAGCTCTACGCCTTCGCCAAAAGGCTCTTTGAACATTCGCACATCAATAGGCAGCATCGTCAGCGCACGGAACTTAAGAAATTCTCCAAATTCCGTGGTCTGTTCCTGTTCGCAAACCATCAGGTTTTCAACACGGATGCCCCATCGCCCCGGTCGATACACGCCAGGTTCATCCGAGAGGACATTCCCTGGTTGGATGGCTACAGGCTGAGCGCGCGGCGAAATTGCCACCGGCCCTTCATGAACATTGAGAACGTAACCGACACCGTGGCCAGTTCCATGCCCGAAGTCCAGACCGTGCGCCCAAAGATCAATGCGTGCAGCAGCATCGATTTGCGCCCCAGTAGCCCCAGCAGGGAACTTTAAATGGAGCAAGCGCAGCATCGCGCGCGTAACAATTGCGGCATCGCGGCGCATCGCAGGCGACGGATTGCCAATCGGCGTCATACGGGTAATGTCGGTCGTGCCGCATTCATACTGTCCGCCGGAATCGATGAGCAGCAGCCCATCGGGCTCGAGCACCGCACCTCCGTGAATAGGGGGCGTGTAGTGAGGCAACGCTGCATTGGGGCCATAAGCCGCTATGGTTGTGAAACTCTCTTCAAAAAATTCGGGATCTTTCGCGCGCCAAGCATGCAGCATCTGCGAAGCATCAGATTCGGTCAAAACATCGCCTGCCGCAAGACGTTCGTCAAGTTCGGCATAAAACTCCGCCAGTGCAACAGCATCCTTGAGATGCGCCTCCTCGATGGCACGAATCTCTTCGGCCGACTTCACGCATTTGAGCATCATGGCGGGCGACGCGGAGCGCACCTGCGACTCGGGCGGCACAAGCGCTGCAAGCAAACTGTTGGTGTGGTCAGGATCGAGCATCACCTGCCCACGGAGCGCAGCCGCCGCCAGTGCTTCGTGGAGCGTAGAGGGCGATACGGTCGCAATACCCGCATCGGCGATCGCCCGCGCGGCTTCTGCTGAAAGTCTTTCGGCGTCAACGAAGAGCTCTGCGCTGTCCCGTTCGACTAGCAAATAAGCCAGAAACACCGGATTGCACGGTACGTCACTGCCGCGCAGATTCGTCATCCAGGCAACATCATCAAGCGCAGAAAAAAACACGCTTTGCGCACCCTTGTCCGCCATCATGCTGCGAACAGCTTCCAGCTTCTCGACAATACTTCTGCCGGGACGCTTCATGAGTCGGATGGGACTCATGCTAAGCGGAGGACGATCGGGCCAGATATCGGCCAACGGAAGCGAGCGCTCACCTGCAAGCGCATCCGCCTCAAAGCCTAAATCCTCCAAAAGCGATCTGAGCTTTTCCGCCAAATTCAAACTCATGAGCTCCGGGTCATAACCCACGATCGAACCTTGCGGCAGGTTTTCTTCGCACCACGCCGTAACGTGATCGAGAAAAGACCCAGTCAGCCGAATCAAGGCAATTTCCGCCGGCAACTGCTTTTCAGCCTGCTCCCAATAACGGCTGTCAGCAATCAGTGCAGCATCCTCGGCCGATACGAGCAGCATGCCGGCACTTCCGGTGAAGCCAGAGAGTGCGGCACGCAGCGACCAATGGGCCGGAACATATTCACTCAGATGCGGATCAGCAGTGGGAATAATCACTGCGTCAATGCCCAGATTTTCCATGGCAGCCCGAAGCTTTGCCAAACGATCAAGTGCCTGCATGAATAGCATCCTTTAAAAGAGCTTTCGAACGATCACCGTCACAGGGAACCCCACGTGCTTTTCGCTCTCAGTGTCAGCCCCAATGCTGAGTGTGACCACTCGCCAACCTGCATCACGCATTTCACTGAGCGTCGTTGTAACACCCAGATCATCGCAGACGAGGGGCGTCTCACTCATGCGTGAGAGCACGGTCACCGGACGATCGGTTGTACAAGTAGTTTCGGAATGGTGAGGCGCGTCAAGCAGCGGGTCTCTTGTTTGCGTCGAAGATGACCCGGAATGGCCGGAGCGGCTGCCGCTGCCCGTATTCGGAGCAACAGCGCAGCCCGCAAGCACCAGTGCGGACAAAAGAACCGCGGCAAGCGCCAGTCGACGCTTGCAAGAGGGAACTGTGAAATACATCGAGAGACTACTTCTTGATGATAGAAATGGTCTCTCGATTCTAGCTTCGCAGCGGACTGCGCTCATGCTTTAGTTAAACATGCTTACTCGTCTGAGCCGGGCGATTCACCGCCATCGTTGCCCTCAGGCTTGCGGCCGCCGCTCTTTTTGCGGAATTTTTGATATTTCCCGAATTTCTTCTGACCGTAATTTTTGGGGCCGCCAGCGAAGCCCCCCTTGCGGTTATTGAATTTCCCCTTTCGGTTTCGCTGACTGCCGTCTTCACTGCCGAAAACAGTATGCAACCCCGTACGATCAGCCGATTCAGGCATCATCTGCGCAAATGAAAGCGTTGTGGGACGATCTTCTGCGCCGTAGGTTGAAGTCGTCTGCCATGGCATGGCCTGCGTCTTCCGCTCACTTTTCATCCGATAGTGGATGGAATTGCCGAAGTTGTCGTCATTGATATCCTCACGCGGCACACGAGACGCTTGAGTTTTGCGCGGCATCCGCGGGCCTTCGTTATCGGCTCGATTAAAGCGATCCGTCTCTCCAGCACCCGCATCTCCAGCTTCGCGGAATTTCTGCGTCTTTTTCTTGAAAGGCTTCTTGAACTTCTTATTCGGCCAAGACTTCTTGCGCTTTTCCTGACGCGGAGCATCAGCTTGAAAGCCGCCGACCCCTTCTGCAGCATCCCCAGAACGCTGAGTAAAGAACTCTTCGGCCTCACCGTCGATCTTCTCGGGCGGAATGTTGGTCGACGCATCACTCTCACTGCGCTCACCCATTGCCGGAATCTGCCCCTCACGCGACTCAGCTTCGCGAGCCTCACGTGCTTCGCGACGCTTCATCATTGCTGAACGCAGGCCGCGGCCCTTGCGGAATTCCTTCCGAGGCTTTTGCTGCTTTTGTTCATTCGGGCGATCATCACCCTGCAGAACGGCTGATGAAAGAGCAACCTCCTCTTTGGGCATCCCCTCAGGATTTTCAGGCTCCGTTATGCCATCGGCAACCGGAGGCGTTGTCATTGGGAGCAGCAGCAAATCACGGTTTTCTTCTGCAGGCAAAACGGGCGGTTGTTCACCTACCATCTGCTTTCTTTTCTTGAAAGTTTTTTGCAGTCCCTGCTTTTTAGATTTCTTAAATTTGCTGCCTTCTTTAGTACGTGTCTGACCGTTTTGCGTGTTTTTCTTTGAGTAAGCACCCGCCTTCTTTTTCTTCCCTGGCTGAGCGACGGAGAGAATGCCTTCAATCTCATTCAAGGGTTGATCGGCACGTTGTTTTTGACGGCGAATGGTGCCGCGCTTGCCGACCATCTGATGGGTCATGCGGCCGCCGGATTTCATTTCACGCCGCATGCGGGCCTGCGCAGCACGAAGCTCTACTGTATTGGAGGAAAGCGGCTCAGTAATGGTTACTGCCGGGCCTTCAACAGCATGCGGTACATAACCCGCACGGATTGTGAGAGTACGGCGATGCGGAGCTTCACTATCGTCATCGAAATGCGCCTCGTAGCCGCCGTCATCTTCCTCATCATCGAAAGATTCGTCCTCATCCGTCTCATCGCCGAGATCCTCGGCTTCGTCCGTACCGTCTTCTGCTCCGTAGGCCTCTTCAATCCATGAAAAGTCCTCATCTGTGTTATCAGCCTTCGAAACAGGCTCGACTTCTTCATGATCTTCCTGCGCGAAGAGGTCATCCTCTTCGCCCACCTCTTGCGCCGTTTCTTTTTCAAAAGCATCTTCCGCTTTCTCGGCTGCAGAAAGCGTTTCCGGCACGTCGGCCGGCAGATCTCCCGTCACAACAATAGAGGATGCTGGCAGTGCTTGAGGCGCCAAAGCCGTCTCTACGGGCGTTTCTTCAATGACCGGCTCTGCCGTTTTCTGAGCCTCTGTCTGTGTTTCAACAGGCGTCGACTTTCTCGTTTTCCGGCGGACTGGCTTCTTTTGAGGTTTCTTTTCAATGAGTTCTTCCGTATCAGCGCGGCTAGACTCTGACGATACAGAAACCGGCACTGCTTGCGGCAGCTCCTGGGTGACGGCCGCCGAGGGCGTGCCGCATTGGATCGCTTCAGGATAGCCCGGGATCTCCGTTGTCGGCAGTCGATCCCTCAATGCAGTCCAGCAGGCGCGTTCGCGAAGCTGTTGGTTTTCACCGTTGTCAAGGTACTGCACATCTTCGTCCGCGAGCTTGGCACCGGTTTCATTGAGGAGTCCCCAGTTTTCGCTGCCTACGTCGTTGCGAAGCTGCACAAAATCTGCAATCTGCGAAGCGAGAAAAATGGTCGACACGCGACCAAAACGCGGTCGTTCCGGAGAGGGTGGAAATGCGGCTTTGGCTGCACATTCTTCATATCTAGCAGCACTGGTCGGCAGATCACCGAAGATTACATGATCAAAAAAACCGTCCGGGAAAAGCTTGGCCAGAACCTCAGTGGCCGCGATGACTTTAGGGTTCCCATTCGTCCAATACTGTTCGGCATCCGCGGGCGTATAAATTTCAAAAACGCCGGGCGCCATCCATTTTTCTTCTAGAAAAACCTCCGCAAACTCCGCCGCTCGCTTTCGGCCGGCAATGACGAGAATGCGTTCACCGTCTGGCACCGCCTTGATCAGCCTCATAACTTCTGCCAGACGTCCGCGTCGTTTCACCAGACTGAACGCTTCAAGAATATCCGGTTCGCGCCATCGTCCGAGAAGCCGCAAAACATTGGTGGATGGGAAGAGCGCACGTACGAGACGCTCGGTATCCGTGCTGCGGCTTCCCATGGTGAAAATGATGCCGCAGCGTGCGGTCTTGCTCATTTCCGTTGCGGCATCTACCAACCGGCGCCATAACGCAGGCTTCGCTGCAAATTCATCCACCCGATAAACGGCCGCCGTTTTCAGCGCTGAGAGCTTCAGGCCGCTGCGTTCGAATTCAGCTTCCAAATAGTCCAACGGGCCGGCTGCAAAATCGATGCCAGTTTCAATTTCTCGCATGCGCGGAACATTTCGCCCAATGCTGACACCCGCCGCCTTAAGCCCCGAACCATGCGTGAGCCGCTCAAAAAGTGCTGCAGCAACAATCGCATCTTCCGGATGATTCGTTATGAGAAGTCCTTCGGGCAGGCGGCCTGTCTCCAACGAACGACGAGAAGCAAGCGCTTTCGCAGCAAAACCAATGACCAGCGCAGTGAGTTTGCCCGCACCGTCATGCCCAGAAACGAGCGTTCGCTCACCGGCAAGGAAGCGCCGAATAATTTCGCGTTGATCGACCGTAAGATCAGCAAGGCCGGCGGCCTCAAGATTCTTTTGCAGTTGTTCGGGGAGATTGTCTAAAGTCATAGACGTATTTTGAGCATAGGAAACTGTCCACACCGAGCGTTGCCTTCTTGGCAACTGGACTTCAGGAGGCGCGGCTCAACGCGCTGAACCTCTTGCGAACAGAAAGGAGGCTCCGAAGTGCTCTGAACGGGCAGCTTGCAAAAACGCTGGCGGAGACCGCTCGCGGCTTCACATATAGTGTTTGAGTCTTTTTGATGGCGCCGCGGCGCAAGAGCGCGAGCAGATCATCCGTTCTCGTCACATGCAGCCTTAAGGAGCGAGCGACTTGATTTCAATGTCTAAACAGATGACCGCAGACTCGGAAATCGTCGCGGCTGACGGACTCAGAAGTCCGTCTCAATTTGGAATGTCCAACAGCCGAGCAAACTCGATGCGGATGGAGTGCGGCTGTTCTTTGCGGCTTCAATACCGCGTTCCTCATTTTAATGGCGGCGGCCGCGTGCGCAAGAGCTTGCAAGAGCTTATATGCGCTTCGTCTTCAGCCGTTATGATTTCATCCGTATGAAATGCCAGCTGAAGACCATTCGAAGACAGTTCGGCAATCCTCTCCAACCCTAATTTTGCAAGGAATACCATCATGGCACTCGAAAAACTCATTATTGAAGATATTGTCGAAGGCACTGGCCCCGGCGTTGCTGCCGGTGACCGCATCTCCGTGCACTATACGGGTAAATTCGAGGACGGCACCGTTTTCGATTCCAGCGTGGAACGCGGTGAACCCATCGATTTCACCTGCGGCGTCGGCATGGTTATCCCGGGCTGGGATCAGGGCCTCATCGGCCTCAAGAAGGGCGGCAAACGCCGCCTTTCGATCCCCTATGCTCTGGCCTACGGCGAGGCCGGCTATCCAGGCGCCATTCCGCCCAAGGCTGATCTCTACTTTGATGTGGAGCTTGTCGGCATCAAGTGATCTGAGTGCTCACGCTGATCCTAAGGCCGCCGAAACTTCGACGGCCTTTGTTTGGGTTGGATATCGCTTTGAAGGCTGAAGCGGTTTTCAGAGTCCCAGAATCGGCGCCTTGGCCCCGAATCGAGCCAGCAATTCTCCTGATTCGCACACGGGCAGACCCATGATTGCGGAATAACTGCCTGAAATGCGGCAAATGAAAAGTCCTGCTGCGCCTTGAATGCCGTAGCCGCCTGCTTTGTCATACGGTTCAGCCGTAGCCGCATAGGCCGCAATTTCAGCCTCAGAAAGCTCACGCATTTCAACGGTTGACGTCACCACCACCGAATCCCATTCGGCGCGGCTAACCCCCACCGCCACTGCGGTACGCACTTCGTGCGTGCGTCCCGACATGCTTCGCAAAAAAGCTTCCGCCTCCGCACGATCGCGAGGCTTTCCGAGAACCCGGCCGTCAAGGCTCACTACTGTATCAGCCGCCAAAACCGGACGGTCCTCTCTGACATCGGGCAGTTCATTGCGTGCGCAAAGCCCATCCATAAGCTTCACAACGGCAGTGCGCAGTACATAGTCCTCAGGCGTTTCGCCCGGCTTTTCCTCTTCATCGCCGGCAAACCAACCACGAGGCGCCTTCGGGTCAGCGAGCACAACGGGTTCCCAGCCGAGATTGGAGAGAATTTCGCGGCGGCGCGGACTTTTGCTGGCCAAATAGATAAGCGTATCCATCTCTCTTCCTCAGGCGCGGTGGTAAGGGTGCCCGGCTTCAATTGACCAAACGCGGTAGAGCTGCTCGGCAAGAAGCACGCGTGCTAGTGCATGGGGCAGCGTCATTGCCGAGAGACGAACTGTCGCTCGCGCAGCAGCCTTCACCTCGGGTGCAAGGCCATCCGGTCCGCCGATGACGAAAACCACACGATCGCCTTCACCGCCCCACGCATGCATTTGCCGCGCAAGATCGACCGTTGTCAGATCTTTGCCGTGCTCATCGAGCACCACTACAAAATCACCAGGTTCGATCGCAGCAAGAAGGCGCTCAGCCTCAAGCTGCATCAGCTTCGCTGGCGTTTGTCCGGCGCGATGCTCCGTGCGAATTTCCTTCAGATCCACACTCCAGCTGCGAGGAAAACGAGCAAGGTACCCCCGCACGGCTTCCTGCGCCCAATCGGCAATGTGCTGACCAACGGCAAGAATGCGCACTCGCATTATTCGGCGCTCTGCTCGGGCTTATGCGCACGATGCAGCATCAGATGCGGAGCGCATTCCGTCTGAGCCTTGAGGAAAAGCTCCTTGCCGCCCCAGATTTCTTCAAGGTTGTAATAGTCGCGAACATTGGGCTGCAGCACGTGGCAAACAACCTGACCGCAGTCAACCAGCACCCATTCGCCCGTGTCGTCACCCTCCATGCCAATCACGCTGCCGCCGGCTTCCTTGACAGCATGCGAAACGGCATACGCGAGGGCCCGAGTCTGGCGGCCGGAAGTGCCCGAGGCGATCACGACACATTCAAACTGATCTGTAAGTTCTTCCGTATTGAAGACCTTGATGTCACGCGCCTTGACGTCTTCAAGAGCGTTGATGATGGTTTGAGTAAGCGTTTCGAGTTCCATTGATTTCTCTTTAAAACTAAATTCCTTCTGCCTCCAAAGGCAGTCGGTTAAATAATTTTTTTTTAATCGTGCGCACCGTAAAGTCCGCGGCCGCGCATATAGGCAGCC
>OAUQ01000136.1_pt1 | contig 33766 bp, 22 predicted proteins | sample 1476151 | NCBI WGS metagenome assembly OAUQ01 (sample SAMEA2580008, study PRJEB22360) | human gut metagenome | biome: human gut; feature: human-associated habitat; material: faeces | place: Denmark | collected 2008/2010 | reverse complement strand
GAGCCATGCCTTTACCGGCAGAAGCCGCCTCATTGTCGTCCCGCAGTTGCTGCAGAAAGATTCGATGCTGGCGGAATATACTCCCATGGTGTTCGATGCGCCTATTTATAGTAAGAAGATGAAACGCCGTGTGCTTCTCGACGGCTATGTAGATACGCTGGCAAATGCCGCGCGCAAGGTAAACAACCGCAAGGAATACGATGTAAACTATTCCGAGCGGGTAGCTGTTCCTGCCGATATCGACGGCGGGCGTATTGTGGCCGTCCTGTCTACCGACGGATGCGGTGAATGCGGCGTTGCCGATACCGTAGATATTGCCTACATCAACAACATCCCTACCCTGATAGAACCTAAGAAATCGCTTCAGCTTAACTGGATTGAGCCGGAGTTCGTAATCCGTCCCAAGATTATGGAAGGCAGGGGAGAAGCCTTGTTGCAATTCGTGATAAACCGTTACGACATCAATTTGTCACTGGGCGATAACCGTAACGAGATGAACCGCATGCTTGCTACGCTGCAGAAAATCGTGACCGACTCGCTTGCCACGCTGAATAGCGTAAGCATTTACGGTATGGCATCGGCCGACGGTTCGTATGCTTTCAATACCACGCTGGCTCGCAACCGTGCCAGTTCGGCGAAGAACTGGCTGGTAGGCCAGCTTCATTTCAATGCATCGCAGGCGTCACGTTTCAGTATCGGTTCCCGTCCCGAGGGCTGGATACCGGTGCTTCAGGCAATGACAGCCGACGGACACCCCGACTCGCTGAAAGTGAGAGAAATCATCGACAAGTATAATGCCGAGAACGACGATGTGGCCGAACGCTATATCCGCCGTCTGTCTTGCTGGAACGACATCAAGAACAAGTATCTGCAAAAAGACCGTAAGGTAGAGTATGTATATACGTATACGCTGAAGAGCTTCACTACCGATGCCGAACTGCTCGACATGTACGGCAAGCGTCCCGATGCTTTCAACGAAGAAGAGCTGCTGCGCGTATCGACGCTGAAGAAGACTCCCGAAGAGAAGAAAGAGGTATACCGCACCATTCTGCACTACTTCCCGCAGTCGCAGGTGGCAGCCAACAATCTGGCGGTGCTCCTGCTGCGTGAAGACAAGGTAGACGAGGCGGAGGCTGTGCTCGACGGACTGAAAGAATATTCGCCCGAGGTACTGAATACCAAGGCAGCCGTATATGTGTACAAAGAAAACAACGAAAAGGCCATCGAGCTGCTGCAGACCAATACCGAGCTGCCTCAGGCACGCTACAACCTGGCCTTGCTCAAGGCACAGGAAAGAAAGTTGCAGGAGGCATACACACTGATGCAGGGCTACGAAGATGTGAATGCAGCAGTAGTATCTTTGAGTGTAGGCGACACGCCGCATGCAGCTTCTATCATGGAACGCTGTGAGGACAATAGTCCGCTGGCGGAATACGTACGTGCACTGATAGCTGCACGCATGCAGAAAGAGGCCGACGAGGTAGCAGCCCGTCTGAAACAAGCACTGCCCGACAGCCGGTTGAAGGAACGAATGAAGACCGAGCCCGATTTCCTTCCTTACCTTACGACACCGGCATTTCAAGCATTGACAGGAGGAAAAGACTATGAGTAAAGGAATGAAGATAATATATGTATTGCCGGTGGCTATGTGCCTTTTGTGGAGCAGTTGCATACGCGATACGGTTCCTCCCTGTCCGCCGCTGCAGGTTACACTTACGGTAAAAGACAAGAACTACTTCAACATCGACGATGCCGTGAAGCTGGGACTGATGGAACGCAAGGCAGAAAACCTGCCGTTTCGTGACTACGTGAGCACGTTGTATTACGTGGTAAACGATGCCGAAGGAAAGGTAGTGGCAGAGCAGAAAAATACATTGGTAGACAACGACAGCCAGACACAGCTCATCACTCTTCCCGAGTCGCTGCCGTATGGAAAATATACTGTTACCGTATGGGGAAACATGAAGAGCGACGAACCGCTGGGCGAAGATGCCACTACCGCTGAAATGGAAGCTGTGGGTGCGGCTGCAAACGATATTTATCTGGCAAGTGCCACGTTCGACTATCGTTACGGCAATGAAAAGCATACGCTGGCCATGGAACGTACCAAGGGCGATCTGCTTATCAAGGCTGAGGGAATTCCCGATAACATCGACTTCTCCACCAAGGATATACAGGATATTTTCAATTTTGTGGATAATGGCTTCCATTATTCTAGTCTGACCGATATACATACCGAGCTCGACTGGCAGGAGATACGCAGTGAGATAAAGAGCGAAACCCTGATGTGTCCTTCGCCGTCGTACGAAGGTTCTACGCTGAGCGTGACATTTATCGACAAGTCGGCAGTCGGAACTCAGGGTAGGGCAACCTATTATCCTATGCTGGAACCACAGGACGTAAACATCACCATGGGGCGTAACGAGATTACCATTCTGAAGTATGTGTATGTAGACAAAGGTGGAAGCGGTGAGGGCGACTTCGAGATTTACCTTCGGGTGAACGACAACTGGGAGTTGCTGCACGATATGGAGCTGGACTGATTGATCGATTATTGATAATGTTATTATTTATATTTTAATTTTTAGGGATGAGGAAAAATTATTTATTGGGAATGGCTTTGATGGCTTCATTGTCATTCTATTCTTGCGACAAAGAAGTGATCTATGTGCAAGATGGAGAAGGTGTAGAGAGTGTGGCTGACGGTGCTCAGATTATTACACTTCAGGTGGAAAATGGTGGCGACGGACTCGCTCCCCGTGCCGGACGTCCGCTGTATAGTGCTGAGGCTAAACAGGACATTCAGAATGTAAAGCTGTGGATTTGTAAAGGTAATGAAGTTGTTTATGTAACAACTATCGGAAATTGGAATAATGACGAAGTTAGTTCTATTTACAACTCAGGTGCTCATGGCCGTCAGAAAACAATCGAACTGAAGGATGCAGATAAACTTGCTGCCGATACTTATCAAGTGTATGCGGTAGGTTATAGCAATAGCAGTGATTATGATTTAAGTGCGGTTACTGAAGTTAAAAAGACAGAAGAAGGTGAAGGTAAATATACTTTCAAGGAAAACATGGTGTTGCCATTGAGTAATACTGTAGGCGAAGAAATCTTTGCCGGACAGATGGAATTGAGTGTTGAAGATGGAAAAGGTTTCAAGAAGCCGATAGTACTAAATCGTCAGGTAGCAGGTGCCTTTGCTTATGTAAAGGATATTCCTTATATGGCAGGTGCTAAGTATCTGAAACTGGTGGCAAGTGCACAGAATCAGTCATTGGTTCTTGGTAAATTCAATAGCGTTGATCTTACTGGAAATGGTTCTGGTAATGGTACAAATGTAAAATATGTAGTAAACGGTGAGAATGGTAAATCTGGAAGTGATACTTATGTGATCAGTACTATTGATTTGAATGAATGGTTTGGAGAAACTCTTGCTGATACGAACAATGATAACTTGGTTGATGCAACAAACTGGAAAAATCCGTATAAACCTGCAGGTAATCCTACAGCCGGTACATATCCTACTTTCCAGAAAGGTTCTGCCTTTGGGGGTGAATTTGTAATCCCGTTTGGACATGTAGCTGGAAAGCAGACTTTGACTTTACAATTGACAAATGAAGGTGGAACAGTACTCAGAAGCTGGAAAGTGAATTTGAGTTCAAGTGATGAACAGGTAGCTGAAAATAACAATAAAGTTACACATTGGACTGGCTCAGATTGGAGTGAGTATGCAACTGTCGAATCTGCAAACACCTACAGCCTTGTACGTAACCACTTGTATGGTATTGGTACTAGAATGAATGATGAAGCTGATCCTTATAAGCCGGGTACAGATCCTGATCCAGATCCAAGTGACCCAGATGACCAACCGGAATCACTGAACAACAAGCAGGAACTTGTATTGAAAGTGAACGATAACTGGGAAGTTATTCACGGAATGGAACTGGAATAATTTCCAAACCGATAAATCAAATAGTATTGCCTGACATGCAGGCAATACTATTTTACCCCGTAAAAAACATCTGAAATAAAATTACGATTATGAAAAAGACATTTTTAGGAGCCTTGCTGTTTGCTGGTACATTGGCATTCACGGCTTGTCAGAATGAAACGCTTGTTTACGTAGATGAAAACGGAAATCCCATTGAAAATGCAGAACTTCAAGAAGGAGAAGGAATCTTGAAAATTACTGTATCAAGCACCGATGCCACATCTCGTGCCGTACGTCCGGTAGGTAGCTCGGCTGCCGCCAATAATGTGAGCGAGGTGAAGGTGTATGTGTTTAAGAAAGCAGGTACTTCTAACGGTAACGCGGATTATACATTTGATAATTCGATATCGCTTTCTAATGAATTAGATGGTGTGTCTGGTGGAAATGGTATTTTTACGGTTACAGGATTGGAACCAGTCGATGACCATGCAAATCCGTCTATGGAAAATCACACCGACCAGACTAAAATCCTCACTCTTAAAGGATTGAGTAAAAGTACAACTTACAAATTTGTAGCGGTTGGATATAATGGTACTACTTATCCTTATGGAACTTTGCCAGCTCCAACAGGGGAAACTACTTTAGAGAATTTCATTCAAACTACGACGACGACAAAGAGCGATTATGAGGTTGAAGAACTCTTTGCCGGTGTATCAGCAGACTGTACCACAAATCCGGATAAAGCTGCTTTCAATGGTGAAGCTTCTGTGACGATAACCCGTCAGGTAGCAGGTATGCTGGGATATTTTAAAAATATACCTACCAAGATTGGAGAGGCTGTTGTGAAGTATGTAAGAGTGTATGCCAATAAAGAATTTACTAAATTTAAATTTCCTGCACAGTTGTTGACCGCTCCGGATTTTAATGGAGTAGATGCAAATATTACGGCGGATAAAGAAGGTAAGTTCCTTGTAATGGAATTTGATATATCTGCTATTGCTACAAATTGGAACGATGGTACTCCTACAGGTAGTACTTATACATTTGAGAATTGGACAAACGGTAAGCTCGGTGGATCGACTAAAGCTCCGCTTGCAACGGGTTACACGGCTCCTGAAGGACTGAAACTTGTTGAAAATTCTATTTTTGGTGGCAGATATCTTATCCCTTACGATCAACATGTTGACTCACAGACACTGACTGTAGAATTGCAGGATGAAAATGGGAAAGCATTGAAAACTTTGAATGTAGTGACAGATCAGATACCGTCTGAAGCTACTAAAAACGCTTACGATATCCGTTGCAACAACTTCTATTCAATCGGTAAGAAACTGGATACAGATTCAACCGATGGAGGTGATCCCAATCCGGATCCAGATGAACCTGTAGATTTGAGCGGTAACACCGATATTAAAGTTATTGTGAACGATGCATGGAAAGTGCTTCATAATATGGGCGTAGAAGAATAAGCTGAATTAAATTAAAATCTTAACTATTCATGGCGTGGTTCCGTATGGGATCATGCTATGAATAGATTTAACAACATTAGAATACGATAAACCTTCAGAAGTGATATAAAGTTTCAGCAGGTCAGGCTTTTTCTCTCTGAATTTTTACTCTCTGTTTATGGCTTTAGCTTCATCTGCATTTGTGGTAACACAGAAAAGATTCGATTTTTCTGCATTACGATAAATGAATTATACTCGATAGTTGTTTAGACAGGAATAATGAAAATGCTTAAAGATAGAAGTATGATGAAAAGACTTTTGGTTCGCGCTGCGCTTGTTCTTGGCGTTCCTTTTGTGCTATACTCATGTTATGACGATTTTGAACGGATAACCGCCGGAGACGTCGTGACCGAAGAGACACGAACGAATGCTCCTATATCGGTTGATAATCCCAGCGCTTTAGTGCAACAGAAGGATGGTACATGGAAGGCTGAAAATGCTCGTGTCCCGTTGGTAGGTGTAGGGCGTGTGGTAAATCAGGTTTCTAAAGAAACAGTAAGTGTGGCTTCAGGAACAGGTGATTTAGGCGCGATAGTCGATCTTGACTTAAAAAATTCATATAAGGTTGGTGGATTGGTCGGTGTTGATTTAAAACCAGCTGATGCTATTGCAGTTCGTGATATCTATCGTACTTATAGTGCAAATCAGAAGGTCGGTTTTGTGATAGATCCGGGAAGCGGTTCCTTGTTGAGCCTTGATGTTTTGAATGGCTCTGTCATTTCTTTTTATCTCAATAATCATTCTGTTGGTAAGGTAACGGTTAATAAAGATGATACTGGTGGAATCGGTCTCGATTTACTGGGTGTAAGTAGTGGAGAAAACACGGAACAGACGCTGATTGTAAAAACACCCTGCATCTTTGACGAAGTACGGTTGAAGTTTTCTGGGACTGCTATCAAGGCCTTAAGTGAGTCTGTAGGTATCAAATATGCTTTCGTTGGCGATAATAGTGATGAGATTGCGGTTAAAGATTCGTGGTCTGGCACAGATCCAGCAGTTAATACTGCAAAAGGTTTTACTTCATATTCTTGGGGGGAACCTATCGATAATTATGATAATCTTACAGATCAACAGGTGGAAAATAAAGTTGAACTTGACAATGGTGAATACATCACAATAAATTTTAGGAAAGAAATACCTGCCGGATATGAAGTTGGGTATGTGTATGATATTAATTCTAGTATTTTGGGTATTCATTTACTTGGGAAAAATGGTCCGGAATTGATAGCGTACGATGAAAATGGAACTCCAACGGGAGATAAAACTATATCAGCGAGTAGTTTGCTTGGCGTAGATTTAGTGAAGGTGAATTCTTCCCAAGTAAAGGTTAAAATGATTTTAACAGAGGCTTGTAGCCAATTAAAGATAAAAGTACCAAGTGGATTAGTTAGTGGAATATTGGGTGGTTTAGGAGATATTCCTGGTTTAGGAGGTATTATTTCTGGACTGGTTGGTAGTTCAAAAATCAATGTCTATTACGCCTACATCCGTAAACCTGTTACCATAGACAACAGCAGCTACTTTGCTTTTCCGGAAGCTACTATCTATACCGATACATACCAATTACCAGTAGCCCAACAGGAGCATTCTTCAGTAACGTATACTGTTCTTAGTTGGCCGAATGCCTGTGAAAATGAGCCAAAGGTTGTAGATGGGAAACTAACCGGTGCAACAGCCAACGGAGCTTATGTTATTCAGGCTGTATATACCAACAAAGACGGAGTCGGTGTGAGCTATACATCTACTATCTACCGTGAAAGTCGGGTTTCAACGGCTTCTGGATGTAATACCTATATTACGACAACAAGTTATGGGGCATATCCTACGGAAACCCTTGACTCTTGGAATGGTAGTTTGATATCTATATTGTCGGGCTTGAAAAATCCGGATGCTGTAGTGGACGACAATTATAATAACTACGCTACAAGAAGTGGAATTGATGTCGTAAAAAGTACTGCCATCTATGCCATGAAGACTACGCGCATGGTAAATGCCGGAAACAGTTCTGTACGTGCCGGATTCATTATAGAGCCTAATTTGGGCTTGCTGGATGTAAACTTATTGGAAAATTACGAAGTAAGACTGTATAATGGAAGTACACGTGTAGATGAAGGAGCAACTTCCTCGGGAGAGAACTCCAAGGTACTGGGACTTGACTTGATTAGCGACGGTAACGGACGCCTGAGAGTGTACGTGGAAACTGATAAGGCTTTCAATCGTCTTGAATTATGGAGCAAAGGTTTGGCGGATGTTTCTCTGTTCAGTCAGTTACGTATATATGGCGCTTTCTTCGAAGATACTTATTGCAGTACCAGTTTTGCACAAGACTTGTGTATGGAGGTGATGAACAACTCCAATTACGGGGTTGATTTGGACTATAGTGTGTTCAATAGCAGTTCATTGGTAGGCTTGACAGAAAATATCGACGGATTGGGATACCTTATAGATAATGATCTGGATACAGGTGTTAAAATAGGAGGACTTTTGAATCTTGGTGGCATCTCTTTAGGACTGAAATTCAATGATATGCCGGCCAGTCAGCCTATTGGTATCGTACTGGATGGAATGGAAGGACTTGCCAATGTCAATGCCCTTAGTGGAATAACAATGACGGTATATCATAATAATGATGCAGAAGTTGCAAAGAAAACTTCTTTCGATTTGCTTGATTTGGATTTGATAAATAAAACCGGGAAACTCTATCTGGAGATGACTCCTACAAAAGTTTATAACAAATTGAAGATTACTTTGGGTGGGTTAAATGTGTCTTTGAAGGCTCCCCGAATAACCGGTATATATACCCGTAAGGATTCAGATGGTGACGGTATTCCCGATTGTGTAACCGATCCGGATGCATCGGACGATGGCGGTTTTACTTTCAGTGAAGGCGAAACTTGTTATCCGAACGATTTGGTTCTTAAGGCGACCGGTTCATATCAGGAAGGCCAGGAATATCTCTTCGAATGTACCAATTCACAAACGAAAGAAGTATTCCAGAAGCAGGTTGCAGTGAATTCAAATAAGGAAATTGTATTATCTGGCTTGTCGGCTGGACTTTATTCTATTGCAGTCCATTCACCTCTTACCGGAGTGATAATGTATAATCAGGTGGCGTATGTTTATCCGGAGTTGACAGAATGGAAAGGCTTGTCTACCGACTGGAATGACTGGGATAACTGGACTAACGGTAAGCCGTCGGGTTGTACAAATGTGATTCTGCGCAAGGGGGTACCTTACTATCCGGTACTTACTGAAAAATCTGCTTGTGCGAATATTCATTTTGAAGAGGGCTCGTATATTCAGCATATCAATTACCTGACGTATGATCTGGCTTTTGTGGATATGCTTGTGAAGGGAGGTACTTACAGAATGATTACTGCACCTCTGCGTGAAACTTATTCGGGAGACTTCTTTGTGAATACGGGTGTCAGCTGGACGAAAGAAAATTATTTTGCCGAACTGAATGATATTAACTATCCGGAGAAACGTGTTTCTCCCATTGTATACCAGCGAATTTGGAAAACGGAAAAAGATAGAGTTTGGCAAATTCTGGAGGATGGTGGCACACAACAAGTGGCAGTAAATGAGCTTAGTGGTTGGACGGAAGATTTTAATTATTTGAATTATAAACATGTACCAGGGATGGGAATTTATCTCAGAGCGGGTGAAGATGGAGAATCTGCCTCCTACCGGTTCAGGTTTCCAAAGAGTTATACAGAATATAACTATTATTATTCGGATGGAAAACAAGTGACTGGGAGGAAAGAAAAAGTTGATAGAAGTACAGATTTTATAGGAAAACTGGTAACGGATTTAGAATATAAATTGACTGTGAAAACTTCTAGTAATGTATCGCGTAATGGATTGGCAGTTGTTGGAAATCCTTTTATGTCAGTCCTCTCGATTGAAGGATTCTTTAAGGATAATCCTGGGGTGAAAAATATAACATTGGATGATGGTATAACTTATACCTCCGATGAAATATCTAATGTGCCGTCAGGAAGGAAGTTTCTTAATCCGGCTGAAGGTTTTATGATTTCTACATCTGAGAGCTCAGGCAGTGGCGAATATGAAGTTACATTTCGTGCAGACAATGTTTGTCCACCGATTGCTGCCGCTACAAGAAGCAGCCGCTCTGCCAATAATGGAAGGCATGCTTTGTTTCTGGAAGCTCAGGGGGGAGAAAGTATATCGTATGCGGCTGTATGGAGTTTTTCCGGAGCTGATAATGGAGTAAACGAAATGGAGGATGCGGTGATGATGACTGACAGGAAGAATAGGCGCGCGGTAGAGGTCTTTACCATTGCCGACAACAAGGCATTGGCTATACAATGTATGAATAATCTGAATAGAATACCCGTAGGACTGATGGTGGATGGAAGTAAAGATGTGACACTGAAAATTCAGACTGATGATGCAAAATGGAGAGGATGGGAACTGGTTGATACTCTTACAGGCAAGCGATATCGTTTGAATAACGGTGAGGTGAAAATTAGTTTGGGTATTATCAAGACTACTTTGAGCAGATTGTATTTGCAGAAATTATAATGTGTAATAGCTTAATGGTTTTTCTTATGAAATTAAAGAATATGATATATTCAACAGTAATGTTGGTTGTCGGTGTCTTTTCTTCCTGTTCGCAACGGGAATCCATGGATGAGATGGTAGGTGGAACGGGTGCTGAAGCTGTCCGGATAAAAATCCAGGTGTCTCCGGGTATGCTCGCTACCAGAACTCCTGTCATTGATCCGGATGAGGATAATATAGATCGAGATGGCATGCAGCATGTGACGTATGTGCAATTGCTTGTTTTTAGGCAGGAGAAAAATTTCTATTACCTTGTTTATAACGCACCGGTGAACTGGAGTGAGAATATCCCAAAGGATATCAATCTGGGAAGGAACGAGGCCGTGGGTTATCATCCAATCTCTGAGGATTTATTTGAGCCTGGAGTACAGTATTGTTTAGTGGCAATAGGGCTGGATGCAAGCAAGGGATATGAAGGAACTCCTGAAGAAAGTTCTTTAACTATACCTGCTGATTTAGCAGGTAATTCAGTGGATGCATATTTATCTTCTATAAAACAACTTTTGAATGCTCCTTTTTCTATAGTAAATAATAAGATTGTTTTTCCTGGTATAAGTGGAAATTTCCCTGTTGAGGATGAAAACTGTGAGATAAACCCCATAGCTCGTTCTGAATTTTTTGCAGGGTGTACTTATGTGACGGGGCAGAAAAATATGCCTGAGATAACAGTTAGGGCAGAACGGCGTGTAGCGGGTGTAAAGGCCTACCTGAAAGGAATTCCGCAGCAGATAGATGACACAAAGGTAAAATATATTGCCATAGGTACTGGTCCTAACGAAGATTTTCCGACCCGTTATAACGTAGCGATTCCATTATTGCCGATTGATTCCGATGGTGCTGAGTATAAGGATTATATTCCGAATGATGAGGATAATATATATGAAGAGGGTATGTTCCCGATTATTGCACCTCTATCGGAAAACATGGAAACATTCCAATCGAGAGCTATTGGAGGTGGGGGACCTGATGATGATGAGCCTGAGAATTATCCTGATAAGGACTTGATTGAAGTTAATGAAGGGGTAGTAACTCTTATGGGATATTTGCCCCCGGTGGTGTTCTCGCCTGATGAAACCAGAAGTAACAGTACAATGATGCTTTATCTGTTGGATAAGGATTATAATGTGCTTTCTTCCAAGAAAATAGTACATCTTTCAAAGAGTGAAATAGCTTCATCAAGAGCAGGAACCGGTATTATAGACAGACCGATAACATATCCTTACGATTCCCGCTACCATTATCCGATTATGGCCAATCATTTTTACAGGATAGGAACTCCTGACAATCCGGTGGACCTTGATGCTTCTGAGGCGGAAATTGTGGTATCAATTGATAAGTTTCAGGATGAGTACTATGGTGGTCATCTTGGCGATAATGAAGGAGAGGGAGTGAATATGGACACATCTTGGGGAAACCACAATGCCGGAAATTTAGAAGGAAAGAGTAAATAAAAGTTTAATCGATTAAGCAATCGTATATTATGAAACGAAAAGTTATATCCAGACTATTGTTCTGCTCCATGCTGGTTATGTTGCTCTTTGCATGCAATAATAATAGCGAAATGCTCTTGGAGAATGGCGATGTAAGTATCAGTATCAACAGTGGAATAGAACAAACTTCATCGAGAGCTGTTGTACCATATCCTGAATCAGGATACAAAGGAATGTATTATGTATATAATAGTGATGGAAGCTTTTTCAAGGAGGGAAAACTTGCTTCTGTGCTGACTATCGACGGACTGAATTCAGGACAAGAATATAAGGTGGTGCTTTTGGCTGTACCTAATGCTCAATATGATATTTCTACAGGAAGTACAGAATCTGTTCCGTCTTATTTGAAAGCTAAGACACAATTTCAGGGCGAGGGAGCACAATGTGATTACGAGATATTCAGAGATGTGCTGACTATTAAACCTACGGTATCGAATACGACCTTCAATGCTGTACTGACCCGTCAGAATGGAGCTGTTGAAATCAGAATCAGGAATATGCAGTTGCAGGAGGTCACTCTTCAGGTGAATGGTACCCAGTATATGTACTTTCACGATGGAACGGGCGGTCAGGTGTTGTCGGACACTCCTTTGTCGCTGAAGAGAATGCTTACTTCTGAACAGTTGACAAGCTCGGAAACCAGAATACGTATCAATCTGTTGCCACAGGAGGATATAACTGCTAAAGACGGTACTGAAACTGCGGATAACAAACTGATAATAAAAGATAAAACTGGTGTAACAACAACTTATCCATTAAAATCTTCGGAAGGAAGTATTCCTATTTATCCTAATCAGGTCACTTGGCTGACATTAGGAAACGGGGATGACTCTGAGGGGAATTTTACAGTTGATTTCTCAGGCGATGGTGGCATTCATCTGGAAGATGATGTTTGGGATGGATGGCAGAATTATTAATCTTATTTTAGTTGGATACGGTTATGAAAATGAAATACAATAAATGGTTAGTGATGCTTCTGTGTGTATCGTTCGCTTTTACAGGATGTGAGAAAGAAGCTTTCGTGGATGAAACTATTGAAAACGGGAATGGGCAAGGTGCGGCAAATGAAACGGAAGTTCCTGAAGGATATTTTGTTGCTAACTTGATGCCTACCACATGCGACTTTTCCAGGGCATTGGTAAATGGGGAGAGTACAGCCGTTCAGTCGTTGAGATTCTTGCTCTTCAAAAAGCAAACTGATGATGACGGACAAGAGAAATACGTATATTATAAACCGGATAATGCAGACGAATCATTCGGAATTGTATTCGGAGCAACAAATCAAGGTAGTGGATTGGTTAATCAGAAATATAGTTGGCCACTTGCCGGTTATGAAAATCGGTTGAAAGTTACCTTACCCGTCGGTGATTATCGTGTAGTGTTCTTGGGTAATATGATGGAAAGTCAGTTTACTGGTCAAGATGAAAATTCGGATATTGTATATTTGAGCGATGGCGAATATGATAATGTACGCATAAATTTACCGAGTAATGGACCGCAGGCTTTCTATCCAATGACAAATGATATTGTGTATCAGAATGCTTTTTATATGGGGGCGGCTGATTTTAATATAAATAATCCGTCTCCGAAGATTGTACTGCAACGTCTGGTTTCGCAAAGCACTTTCTCCAGAGACCTTATTGATACCAATGATGCTGTTGGTATGTTGGTACAGAGTATTGTTGACCAGATTAAGGATGGTCAATTGTCGACTGATATTGTGAAGGGAGTACTCAGAACGAAACTTACGAAGATTCTTGAACCATTATTGGGTGATAGCCTGTTATATCCTCTGACAACTGTGGTAGACCGTCTGGTAAATATACTGTTAGGTGATTTGGTAAATGCCTTGCATGAGGCTGTGTTGGAGCAGGTAACAGATTTGGTGGAAAAGGAATTGCTTTCAGAGCAAAATAGTGATGCATTATACAGTATTCTGAATCCATGGTCAACAGTTGGCAGTATTGATGCTAAGGTTGCTCTGGCGAAGAGTATTGATTTGAATAGAAGAGTTAAATCTTATAGTGATCCGTTATCGATAGAAAAGATTACTATAAAAGAAGATAATGATAAAGCTCCTAATTTCACCATCACTTCTTTGAATGGACCTTTCACACTGATAGAAGCTAAGGTTCATGATACGAAAGCTAATGGTTTGAATGATGCAATTAAGGTATTACGTCCTGCTGCTAGTGAAATAGATGATGCATTGCTTGCTGGACTATTGATCAATATAAAAACTTCTTTGGCTTATACGCAGGAATCGAATCAGAGATATACTACGAAATATGATTTGTTGAATCTTAAATTGACCGATTCGTCTCCACAAGATGAAGGTGAGACTATTAATATAGAAACTGCATTATCAGAAGTTTTAGATGCTGACAAACTTACTACAGCAATTTTAGGCGATGGGATATTGTCGGGCGTGCTTTCTGGTTTGGTCGGTGGAGTAGATGGTTTAGTGGATTCATTATTAGGACCTCTTCGGTCAAGCCTGTTGGAGAATCTGGATTTAAGATTGCCGAATATAGCCATAGGAAATATCAGCCTTGACGGTCGTTGGGATGTAACCAGACAAGACGATAATACCATAGTTGAAACAGAGATTGGCGGGTATAAGAATTAATAAAGTGTACTTATGTGGAACAAAATGACATATTTGGCAGGCATCGCCCTGATGCTTCTTTCTGCCTGCAGTGATTCTTCGTCGCCCGATGCAGAGGGGCAGAGTGGAAAGCCTCAGCAGCAGACGTTTTCGGTTGCAGTAGAAAGTGTGGGCGAGCTTTTTGAAGGTGGAGAGGGAGTGAATCCGGCTGCTGTGGCGTCACGCCGTCCTATCTCGAGTGTTACGCCTACGCAGACGTTCGACAAGCTCAGTATACTGATTGTGGAGTATCAGAGTCCGGCAAAGGTGGTGTATAAAAAGACTATCGACAACTGGAGTAATCCGGACAACAAGGCAAGCATTCCTTGGAGTACGGAAGATGGAATGGGACGCTATGCCACGATTACGCTTACCGGCAGTGAGTGTCTGGAGGAAGGCAAGACTTACATGGCTTATGTGATAGGTTACCAAAGCGGTACGTATGGAGGCTATGAACCGTTCAAGGGTGTGGAGGTAGGCGATTCTTTTAACCATACAGAGGTGGCTACCGTACCCGATGATGGATATGCCGAAGAGGTGTTTGCCGGGGCGGAAATTTTCTGGGTGGAAAATGGCGTAATTCTTTCCAAACTGAGTGATGAGGCGGAAGCACAGCACGGTCTGATGGTGGCTCGCCGGCAGGTAGCGGGTACGTTTGGCTATTTTACCCGTGTGCCGGTGCAGGTAAATGGCAGTACGGTGGCGAAGCTTCGGCTGGTTGCTACCAAGCGTAATCAGACTGTTATTTTCGGAGGATTCAGAAGTGTGGACGATGCTTTCGATTTTCATAAGGATAATGTGATAAATGGTATGAATCCGCGTACGGACTATGATTGTGCTTTGGCTGGATCGGCTGTAAATAATGCGTTTTCTGTGTACGAGATTGACCTGTGCAAGTGGTTCCCGGGAAATACGAAGAACGGGCTGCTGCCACTGGATATGAATGGCGACGGTTATCTGGACAGTGCCGATACGAACTGGCAGACCGACGAGGAGGCTTATCCTAAGGGCACGATTTCGCTGCCGAGGGGTACGGTGTTCGGCGACAGTTTCTGGATATCGGTGGTCATGACGCAGGAGGATGTGGATGCGGGTGTGCCTACTTTCCAGATGCAGATGCTTGATGCAGACGGAAAAGTGATAAAGTACTGGGATGTCATTTTGCGTAATTACGAAACGGCTGGTGAGAACCGTACGCTGGTGTCGCTGCCCGATGGAGAGAACGGACGTACCGTGATTACCGAACTTGACAATATTGATACGGAAACATGTTTCAGTATTGTGCGTAACCGCTTGTATACGATGGGAGAGAAAAATCAGTCGCAGAACTATGGTGAGGATGAGCCTATTGACTTGAGTACGGCCGGAGTGCTCGTGCTCGATGCTCGTCACGAGTGGCAGATTATGAATTCCATTATTTTCAATTGATTATTTCTTTTCAACTTTTTTCATAAAAAGAGAATGTACCCGTACTTGCTTGCAAGGTGGGTACATTTTTTATGTGTAGGTGGCTCGGTTCTTAGAATGGATATCCGATAGCAAAATGAATACCCATGCCGTCTTTGAACCGGGGAATGTTGTAATACTTGGAGATACCCGTTTCGTAAGGTACGTGAAGGGCGATTCCCCAGTCGAGGCGGAGCACGAGGAATGACAGGTCGTAGCGGATGCCCAAACCGGTGCCTAGTGCAATGCTATCAAAGAATTTGTTGAAGCTGAATTCGGCATCCGGACGGGCTTCATCCTTGCGCATCAGCCATACGTTGCCGGCATCCAGAAAGACGGCTCCGTTCAGGTTGCCGCCGAACAAGCTCGATAGGATACGGAAACGGTACTCCAGATTGGCTTCCAGCTTAATGTCACCTGTTTCGTCGACGTACGAATAGGTGGAGTTTTCTGCCGGATGGAAACGACCCGGACCGATGGAACGTACCGTAAAAGCACGAATGCTGTTGGCACCTCCTACGTAGAACTGTTCGCTGTAGGGAGCGATGGTCTTGTTTCCGTACGACCAAATAACTCCAGCCATGAAGCGGGCAGCTATCTGCTGTTTGTCGCTGATGTAATACAACGGGCGTATCTCGCTTGAGATTTTCATAAACTGTGCAAAAGGAGTTCCTAAAAATTTCTTATCTTTTTCTTTTAGGCTTCGTCCGAAGGCTGCATAAATAAGGGAGGTGACGTTTCCTGCCGAGGTAAAGGAGTTTTCCCACCACAGGCGCATCCGGCGCTGCTGCCAGGAGTTGTCGTAGGTAAAGGTATAGGTCACCGATGGGATGAACTGGTCGTCCAGACTGTGGAACAGCATCGGGTTGGCTTCTGCTATGGAGTCGAAGGCTGCCGTGCGGTGTTGCAGGTGGTTGAATGCCAGATGGAGCGGTGTTACGGTGTGCTTCATGCTGCGTGAGGGCTGAAAGCTGTACGCTACGTTTCCGCCGAAGGAAAGCATCTTGAAGTAACGGGCACGGTTTACTTGTTCGGCATAAATCTTGAAGTTGGTCTGCGAGGGGAAGCGGAAGGGGTCGATGCGGTTGCGTACCCACGGGAGTACGAGGCGGGGAAACTCCAGCGAAAGGGCGGCACCCAGTTCGTAGGAGTTCATGACCGACTTGTCGCCGTCGACGGTAGAGCTGGTCTGCCATTCGTACGAGCCTTTGAGTTCGAGGTTGAGTGAGGCACCCATGCCGCGGAAATTCTTGCGCGAGAGGTTGAAGATGGCTCCCGGACCGGTTTGCTTGGTACTTTTGGTCGTGACGTTCAGTTCCAGCTCGCTGTTGTAGGGCAGGTCGAACATGGCATTTACCCGTATGTCGAGGGTATCTTTTTCGGCTCCGCTGCGGGGAGTGTATTGAAAGTCACTGAACTTGAATACGTCCAGTCGTGCCAGTGCTTCTTGCGTATAGTTCTGTCGGGTTTGTGAATAGACTTCTCCTTTGCGGTATAGGAAACGCTTGCGAAGTACGCCGTACCGGATGCCGGGTTTCTTGCCGGAATAATAAACCGTAAAGTTGCGTCGTTTCAGCGAATCGGTGGGCTGTTCGCCGTTGTAGCCGGTAAGATACACCGAGGTGTGTCCGATGTAATAGGTGCGGAGTGCTTCTTCGGGTATGCTCTGTCGTGGTACAATCTTCATACTGACGTAGCCTTTGCGCATGATGGTGTCGGCCAGAAACGTCAGGAATTCGTTTCGGGCATAGTAATATCCGTTGTCTCGCAGCAAGTCTATCAGGCGTTGGCGTTCCTGATTCAGCACGGTCACGTCGAAGTTGTCGCCGCTGCGTACCAGACGTTCATCGAAGTGGGCGCGGATCAGACTGTCGGTACGTGGCCGGAAGCCTTCGTAGATGAGAGTATCGATATAGTAGGGCTTACCCATGTCGATATCGTAGCTCAGTTTTACGGCACGGGGATTGCGCGTGCTGTCTACACGGTAGGTTACTTTGCCGTCAAAATAACCGTAGTCGTGCAGCAGGTTGGTTGCTACCTTGATACGAGTTTCAGGATTGACGGTAGAAACGTATACGGGATCGGAGGCCAGTTTTTTGAATACCCAATGGCCAAATCCTTTTTCATATCGCTCGAAGCGGTTGTATATCCATAGTCCGAAGGGGATCGGAAAGCGTATGTTGGGATTGATTGTAATGGCATAGTTGGGGGCGATGCTGATTGCACCTTCCACTTCTGCCAGCGCGTTTTGTCCTGCCTTGCTTTTGTCTTCGTTGTTGATGGTTACCTTTTTCAATCCTAAATACAATGTTTCCCCTTCAGGCAAATGCTTGGTAGTAGAGCATGACGCTGAGAGTAACGTTACCAGCAGAATGGCTATATAATATATGTTCTGTCTTTTCATGAATCTGTTTTTATGTGTCTAAAAAATCAGTTGGCTGTTTCTTGTTCCGGCTGCTTCTTCTTTCGCGAGCGGAAGATGAAGAGCTCACCCAGTTTGCTTACTTTCTTTCTCAGTACAATACCGGCACCGGTTTCTATCACTTCGCCGTCGAGAATGCTTTCGTAATTCTTGTCGTGGAAAATCTTGATGTAGCGTGTTCCACTGTTGTCGAGGCGGTATTCCAGTGATATATTATCGATAAATGATTCATCTTGCTGCTGTACGTCGTTTCCGGTAGAAATCTTTCCGCCGATAATTACCTGGAAGCGGTTGTTCCAGAAACGTTTGGCAAACTGGAAGTTGTAGTCGGTACGGGTATTTCCGGTACCGCTTTCGTCCGTGGTTTCCATACCGAAATTGATATCGATACTTTTCAGTGCGCTTCCTGCCACTTTGTTGATTTCGCTTTGCAGGAAAGAGTTCAGCATACTGTTGGTATCGAATCCTTTCGTTCCGGCACTGCTGTCGCCCATGTATACGCCGGTAACCAGCATGGTGACTGCCAGCTTGTTCTTTTCTTCGGCCGACTTTGATGCCAGTTCATTCTGCATGGTTCCGTCGTCAGGGGCCTCGAGGGTAAAGGTGAATCCTAGATTCTCCAAGCGGTTAGTCAGATTAACACCCACATCAAAGTTGACCATACGAGTACTTTCTCCCCCGTCGGATGAAACCGAGGCGCGTACACGCTCGGAGGCTTTGATGTTCAGATTAGGATTCATCAAGTTACCAGTCCATTCTATGTAGCTTCCGTCTTGTATGTAGAAGGTTTTCAGTGGGATAATAGGCATTTCGTATTTCATTTCTCCGCTCATCAGCGAGTACCGTCCGTTCAGCAGCATGTTGCCGTCGGGTTGATACTGGAACGAGAGGTCGCCTCCACCTTCCAGCAGCATGTAGTTGCTGCCGTTGTCGTTCAGGTCGACACGTGCCTGTACGGCTTCATCAATGTGGAGTGTCATCAAGATATCCATTCCTCCCAGCGACATAACCGGCATGTTGGGCTTCTCTATATGGGTGGTATCGCTGAAGTCGACAAACGTTACGGTTTCGTTCAGGCGGTCTTCCACGGTGAGCGGTGAATCTTTCAGCACATAGGTGAAATCACTGTTGCCTAGTATGTTCATGTTTCCGCGCATGGTCAAGGCATCTGGTCTTCCTTTTAGCATGGCGTTGACATCGACATACAGTTTGCCGTGAACCAGCGATTCCTTGGTGCGCTTGGCATTGATCAGTTCGAAATTATGTGCCTGCATCTTCAGGTTGATATCCATGGCAGCCATGTCGGTCATATCGACATATCCGTCGATGCTGAACGGCGTTTTTCCCTTGGTGAAGATATTGAAGCGTTCGAATATCAACCGGCTGTTTTCTATCTTCAGCGGGCGGTCATCGAAACGAAGGTTCAGCGAAGCCTGCGGTATGTTTACGATGACGCTATCCATTCCCAATTGTCCGTTTAATACGGGTTGCGACGTAGAGCCTTCTACGGAAATGGCTCCGTCGAGGTCGCCTTGCAGCTTTGCCATATTGTCGGGGATAAATGCATTGGCTATCTTCAGCGGCAGGTGATGCAGGTTCACGTCGGCAGTGATATGATCTTTGTCGTTTTTGTCCGAAGCCGACAGATAACTTCCGTTCATGCTCATGATTTCTTCTCCGTTCAGCATGACAAAACCGTCGATGCTGTGCTCTCCCGTTTCCTTAGGAAGATAGACGGCGCTCATTTCCCAGTTGCCCAATGGCTGCTTGTTGTAGGCCAGATTGTTGATACCTATATCGGTAGCTACTTGCGTAGTGGCTTCGGTCTGTATATAATGGGCTTCTGCATTGATGAACCCGGCTATGTCGGGCATGTAAGGGATAATGCGCCGGAATTCAGCTATGTTTATCTGGTTGAGTCCTAACGTAATATCTTGTTGAGCGAGAGAATCGGGGGTAGAGTACAGCGACAGTCCCGAATGGTTCTCGTCGTATATCTTTACGTCGGCATGGATGCGTCCCTGGTCGCTCAGGTAAATGTAATTGTCGGGGTTTACCTTGAACGGCCGGTATACCAGTGTGGGGGTGTCGGGAGTAATGTGCATGCTGATTCCGTTGGGACGTAGCTGGGCTTGCAGGCCGAGGTCTACGCCTGTTTCTCCTTTCCCGTTTAGATAACCGATTAGCATCTGTGCGTCGGTAGAACCTATGTAACCGTTCAGAGATATATTGAATGCTTCCTGACGCTTGCTGGCAAGTGCCTTTACACCGCTGTTGAACTGTAGGCGAGCAGAATCCTGTGAGGCCCTGAAGTAAATAGTGTCCAGTTGCAGACTGTCAGTATGCAGGCCAAACAAGTCGATAGAACCGTCCAGTCCTTTTTCGGGTGACATGCTGAAGTTTGCTCTCAGGCGGTTATAACTGATGTGCTGTGCTGCCAGAAAATTGGCAACCGGATTGTCGGAACCGGAGAATATCTTCAGCTGGGCTGTCGGCATTATCTCCTTGAGCAGTTGCTGGTTGATATGTTTCTTTTTCCACTGAGCACTGAATTCTTGTGCTATGCGGTCGGTTTTGTTCATGAATTTTTCGAGACTGTTCGCTGTTCGGAACAGGAAAGTCAGGTCACCGGCATTCACATATCCTCGTACCGAGTCGGGCGCCATGTTGAATCCAGCATGCAGGTCCTTGGTCTTGAATGTCCGTTCCGCCGTGGCCAGCTGGATTCCGCTGATGGTTGTCCGTGCACTGTGCCGCTGTTTCATGTCGGTCTGTGCATGAACTTCAATGTTCATGGACGAGCGGAACGGTGTATTCATCAGTGCCAGTTCCTGCCAGTCCAGCAACCGGATGCTAGTATTGAGATCGGCTTTTACCAGATTGGGATGCAACAGTGCCTGCAATTCCGCCGATATGTCGAGCGCACGGTTGTTGATGTTCAGCAGTGCCGAAGCTTGAGAACGTTGCAGTCCTGCCGTCAGTGTCACTCCCGAGAATACGAGTGACCCGTATCGGAAGTGAGAAACTTCGGTTTTTAACATTGCTCTTGTACGCGGAGAGAAAAAGTCCATGCCTTCGCCTTCAGCATGAATGGTAGCCGAAAGTCCGAAGATGGAGTCATGAGGCATAAAACGGTGCAGGTTGAGGCTGTCTACGTTCAGGTCGAACAGATAGGCTTCCTTCTGCATGTCGTAGTCTGCTTTGACAGATACGTTAGCCTTCCTGCCTGGCAGGAATTGTAAGTCGGTTCCCAGTCTGCTTCCGTTGATTCGCGCTTCTCCGTTCAACTTCATGCCGTGAGGCAGCACGATACCTTCCATCATGGTTTCAACGAAAGCCAGATTGCCCGTTTCTACCTTCAGGTTGACCGAACCGTTCCGGCGTATGCTGTCCAGTGGCAGAGAAATTTTTCCCGACGCCTGTGCCTTGAGTGCTCCCTGAATGTTTGCCGAGAGTGTAGTGAGGCGTATCTCTTTCAGGTTGCCGTCTACTCCTGCCCGTATTTGTAGGGGAGCAGCCGGATATTTCTGGATGAACGCTTCAGGCATGCCGGTAACTACCTTCAACAAGTCGTTCTTGCCGATGTTTGCCATGAGGCGGGCGTTGATTTGTCCGTCCTTATCGGCATGCGTAGCATCCCAGTCCATAGAGGCGTTAAACTCGATGAACGAGTCGGGAGTCTTTATCTGGAGCGAGGGTACCTTGAGGGTTTTCGCGTCGGAGATTAGTTTACCTTGCGTTGAGGTTATTTCCAGTCCGGAACGTTCCTTTAGGTTGAAGTCTTTGATATTGGCATAGATATCCTCCCCGGCATAATATACCGAGTCTAGACGTAGGTTAATGTCGGTTATGGCGATATGTGCTACGTCCAGTCCCTGTGCGGGAGCAAGCGTATTAGTATTGATGGAAGCCGTACCTTTGTTCAGATTGAGCGTCTGGGCAGAGTATGCCGATTTATGCAAGTCTACCAGTCCGTTGCGCAGTGACAGCTTTCCGATGGACGCTGACATGTCGAGGGAGTCTAAAGGCATCTGCATGGCAAACGATACATTTTCCAAATCGACATTTTTCAGCTGTATTTTCCAGTACAGCGGTGCCGAGCTGGTCGTGTCGGCAGCAGTCGTATCTGCCATGCATACCGACAGGTGTGTATCTTTCAGCGACAGTGTATTGACAATGGCAGTTTCCGGGTCGAGGTCTACTCCGTGAGAGGAAACGAAGAGTTCTCCCAGATTGCCTTTCAGGGTGAGACCCTCAATCAGGTTTGCTGTATTGACCGAAGCCTTGGTAAGTTGCAGTCCGTCCAGCTCTACTTTCTTCCGTAGGAGCGGCATGAGCTGTACCTTGGCAGTCAGCCGTTCGGCATTCAGAATTGTGTCCTGCTTGTCGACTACAACCGTATGGTTGACTACCAGGTCTAAGGGGAAGGAGAGCGAAATCCGTCCGATGGAAATTTGCATTCCTGTGGCCTCGGAAGCATAACGGGTAGCCGTATTCACCAGAAAGTTCTGGATAGGAGGAATGTATATCAAAATGCATAGTAGTATAAATAGTATGAACGGTGATGCGACGGCAATCCCAGTCCATCGTAAATACTTTTTCATAGGCTAAATAAAGCGTATAGTTTATTGCGAATTTATATAAAATAACCGAAACAACATTCATTTTGTTCTATAACAATTTAGCGCCATTTATATAAATTCTTTACCTTTGCGGTATAACTTAATTTAAAGACATATTATGAAACCAACTTTATTTGTCCTGGCAGCAGGAATGGGAAGCCGTTACGGAGGTTTGAAGCAGCTTGACGGCGTGGGACCTAACGGTGAAACAATCATGGATTATTCTATTTTCGACGCTATCCGTGGCGGATTTGGGAAAATCGTATTTGTAATCAGAAAGGATTTTGAAGAGGATTTCCGTAAGAAAATCATCAGCAAGTACGAAAATCATATTCCGGTGGAAGTAGTTTTCCAGAGCATAGACAAGTTGCCCGAAGGATTCACTTGCCCGGCAGAGCGTACCAAACCATGGGGTACCAATCATGCTGTGCTGATGGGTAAAGATGTGATTCGTGAACCTTTTGCTGTTATCAATGCCGACGACTTCTACGGACGCGACAGTTTCGCCGTTATCGGCAAATATCTGTCTGAACTACCCGAAGGAGCCAAGAATACATACTGCATGGTAGGATTCCGTGTAGGTAATACGTTGAGCGATAGTGGTACAGTAGCTCGCGGTATCTGCTCTACCGATGAACACAGGCACCTGACTACGGTAGTTGAACGTACTGAAATCATGCGTATCAACGGCGTTGTTTCTTATAAGGACGAGAACGGTGAATGGGTAGGCATCGAAGATAATACACCGGTTTCTATGAATATGTGGGGCTTTACTCCCGACTATTTCAAGTATTCTGAAGATTATTTTGTAGACTTCCTGAAAGAGAATATTGACAAGCCGAAAGCTGAATATTATATTCCGCTCATGGTGAACAAGTTGATCAACGAAGGTACTGCCACAGTAGAAGTACTTGATACGACTTCTCGTTGGTTCGGTGTGACTTATGCTGCCGATCGTCAGGGAGTTGTAGATAAGCTGAAAGCACTTGCCGACTCTGGAGAATATCCGAGCAAGTTGTTCTGATAAGTGAAAAATTCCTTTGTGCTGAAGGATGGATTTTACCGTTCTGTTCAGCATAAAGGAATTTTTTTATTGCAATTTAAAAGATTATTCGTGATTTTGCGAACGATAAGAAACGATGGAAGAGAAAAAGGATTATACAGCCACACAAGAGCAGTTGGCAAGATTTGCCAAAGCTTTGGGACATCCGGCACGGATTGCTATCCTGCATTTTCTTGCCCGGCAGGAAACATGCTATTTTGGTGATATTCATGAGGAATTGCCTATTGCCAAGGCTACCGTATCTCAACATTTAAAGGAGCTGAAGGATGCGGGACTTATACAAGGTGAGGTGGAAACTCCGAAGGTGAAGTACTGCATAAACCGTGAAAACTGGAAACTGGCCAGCGGGCTTTTTCAGGAGTTTTTCGGGCAGTGTGTGGAGAAAACGAAAAAGTGCTGTAAATAATAATGGCCTTTTTGGATTGTGATGTTATGGCTTTGTGAATTAACACTAAATTTAGTGCTTTAGAAATTAAAGCTTTAGGAACAGAATGTCCCTCGATGAAGCCGGAATATCCACTTCCAAAGGAGGTGGTAGGGCTTTCACTTTCCGAGGCAAAAGTGATTCAGTAGAAACTTCAGGCGACTGATCAGGTGACATAATCCCAAAATGCTGAATAAAATACCTACCTGATAGTGTAATAGGCCCCAATGTATATCTGCGGGACCTTTTTGCAATATGAGAATAATGGCAGTGACGATTGTCAGCAAGTAGGCCACCGATAGTCCCATTGTGATTTTGCTGTGGCATTTGTTGCCTCTGACCAGACTTTTGTACCATCTCCAATGTGCTTTGATGTGCAGGAGGGAAGCTGTGAAAAACAAGATTCCGAATAGGGTATGCAATGCTGTCCATAATTGGACACCCTGCTGTACGATTCCATGCCCTGCGGCGTGAATGATTAGTCCTGTAGCAAGTGTTATCGGCCATACGATTGCCAGTGTCAGGTCTGTTGAAAATACGATTCTTTTATTCATATTGTTGTCTTTTAGTGATTGCTTGATTCGTGCATGCTTTGAGACATTTCATGCAGCCTATACATTTTTCGGCATGTTTGATTACTGCATGCCGGTGTGTTAAGAGCTGTGCATCTAATGTTTTTACGCAGACAAAGTTAAGGAGAGGAAGTGATGTCGGCAATGGAGAACTGTTGTTGGGGAGATAAGCAGATGAGTTGCGATGTCAGGGTATATTGTTCGAAAGCCCTTTGAGAGGTTTCTTCCACAAAAGCGCTGTCTATCATGAGCAGGTACGCCGACAGCTGGTCAGAGTGTGTAAAACAGTGTACTTGTCCGGGCAAGATCAGAGCCGTTTTGTTCACCGCCAGTTCATAATCCTTGAAGTCGATGCGGATATTACAAGTCCCCGATTCAATAAATCCGAATATATAATAATCGTCTTGATGTACATAGTTGACCGGCGTTTCTCGTATGTTGTCCGGTGAGAATACACGCAGGTGTATTCCTGTTTCAGAAATGTCGGAAACTCTATGTCTGGGCAGTCTGGTCATTAAAACACTGTTTTATGAAATTATTATTGGTTATTTGATAAGCATCACAATGCTTCCGCAGGTAATCAGGAGAGCACCTATTACCACCCGCAGGCTGACCGGTTCGCGCAGAAACAAGAACGACAGGCAGATGGTCATGACCACGCTGAGCTTGTCTATCGGAGCCACACGCGACACATCTCCGGTTTGCAATGCCTTGAAATAAAACAGCCACGACAGTCCCGTTGCTATTCCTGAGAGGATGAGGAATATCCACGTATGTTCACTCACTTGTCTGAGGCCTGCGGTTTCCCGGCTGCAGAAAACGATTCCCCACGTAATACACAAGATAATCGTGGTGCGGATAGCTGTAGCAAGGTCTGAGTTAATGTCTTTTACGCCTATCTTGGCAAAGATAGCTGTCAGTGCGGCAAAAAACGCCGACAGCAGTGCATAATACTTCCACATAATCGGTCGAATTTCTTAAAGTACGGGCAAAGTTATTGTTTTATGCCGAATGATGATACCGAGAAGTGAAAAAATAGCTGTATGAAATAAACTTGTAAGAGAATATTTTAATAAGTTGAATAGGTTATAGAGGTCGACGGGTTTCTCAGCTTTTTATATTGATTCTTCTTTTTTATTCAGGCTGGCTAAAATTTATGCTTAATCAATGAAACCCTCAGGCTTTTACGTTGAGCCGACATGGAATGGAGGGAAAGATGGGGGAATATCTGTGTGCAGGAGGTATGGATATTTTATCGCTAATATGCTTCCCTTGTGGGAAAGGTCCTTCTGTTATCTCCGTACAAGTGTTTTCAGCCGAAAGACAGAAGAAGATATAAGAAGGCATTTTGTCAATTGGATAGCAGACAAAGGTAGGGTAGCCTGAGTGCGGAAAAACGGAAGGCCATGCGGCATACGGGCCTTGTGTTGTCCGATGATTCAGAAACCCGGCACAATGGCGAGGACTTATTCCTCGGTGCCTTTCTGTTTTGGCATACCCGGTGCCGAAGACGCTCTTGTTACCGAACTTGAAGAGGTGATGCACCATATAGTGGGATGGCTTCCCGAATATGGGAAAGTAGTCGGTTGGCTGACCAACAATCAGGGTAAGGGACTTTTTCCTTTTATCTTCAGGCTTTCCTTGCGTAAGGTGTTCTCCCGTTTTCATGCTACGGAATTATGCGACGAAGTAAACTATCGTCATGCACTCCGGCAGCGTTTCATTGTTATAGACGATTTCGATATAGAAAGAACATTCAATGATTATGGCAATCTTACGTGGCTTTTTCTGAAATCGTTAACGGCATCGAGCGGCGGGTACTTTGCTTATAGCCAATACCAACCTGACGATGGAGGAAATCAAGGCTAAATACGGTCTCCGTACTTTTGACCGTCTGAGAGCCAATATGCTGGTGGTTGTCATTCGGGAAAGATCGTTGAGGGGAAAGTATCAAAGGATTTTTAACCCTATAGATAGTTAGCCTCTGATTGTTGTATAATTGATGGTTAAGAATTATTTTTTCATTCTTTAAATACATGATTTAGCTTTTAAATGTCTGAATTTAATGCTAATTGATTATTTTTGTAAGACAATGTATATACAATCATAAAAATAATATAGAAGTAGTTATGTCATACATATCAAGTGAAGGACTTAGTTGGAGAGGGGTTTTGAAAGGATTTCCCAAGGCTACAAATATTATGCAACCATTGTTTGAGGCTTTTACGAATAGTCTTGAAGCTATTGATATGCGTAAAAGACAGGGTGATACTTTTTTACCTTATATTCATTTAAATTTTTATTTCAATCATACAACAGAAAATGAAAATGATGGTTTGACTCGCCTTTCTATTACAGATAATGGTATAGGTTTTGATAATGAAAATTTTAATCGTTTAAAAGTATTTAAAGACGATTCAAAAGGTGATGGCAACAAAGGCTCTGGTCGCATACAGTTTATACAATTTTTTATTACTGCAACCTATGAAAGTATATACAGACAAAATGGAACATATAAATTAAGAAGATTTGTTTTATCTAAGGCTGAATCTTTTTTGCGACAAAATTCTATTTTACGTCTTGATGAAGAACGCGAACTTGATAATAACTCTGAGCTAAAAACCACATTATTGCTTGATGATTTAAGGACGAAAGTTGATGTAAAATTTTTTAATGATTTGAAAATCAATGATATAAAAGAGGTTTTATTGGATCATTACATTCTATATTTTTGTGTAAATAGGACTCACTTACCCGAAATAGTTATAAATTATTATCATGGGACAAATTTAATAGCAACACGAAGGATAGATACTGAAGATATTCCTGAAGTATCGCATGAGGATGAAACGATTAATGTTCCTTTAAGTCAAATTTCTTCTGATATGAAGAGGGTAGAAACTTCTACAGAGACTATAGAGGTAAATATCAAGTCGTTTAGATTGCCTTATGGACAGTTGAAGAAAAATTCAGTAAAAATTACTTGTAAAGGAGAAGTTGTTGATTCTGTCAAGGTTAAACTTGATTGCTTGCCTTTGGATATGCAAATAGGAACTTCTATCTTCTTGTTTTTGCTGTCTAGTAAGTATTTTGATGAACGTATTGGAGATAGCCGTGATACATTAGAAATTTTAAATAGAACAGAATTCAAAAAGAGAGCTAAACAGCATGGCCGAATTGAACCACAGATTGTAATGGATGATTTACAAGCTAAAGTCAGTGTTAAAGCAGAAGAAATGTATCCTGAAATAAGTGAACAGAAAAAAATACATGCTGAACAATTGGCATCGTTGAAGCAAACATATATGCTATCAGAAGAGGCTTTAGCTGAAACAGATGTAAATGACAGTGTTGAAGATATTTTAAAGAAAGCATATATTTATGATGCGAAATTAATTGCAGAACGTGATGCTGCATATCATTCTATGCTGGAACGATTGAATCAGTTAGATACTAGTGCTCCTGCATATCGAACTGATTTAGAAAAGCTTGTTACTGAAATGACTAAAGCGATTCCTTTGCAGGATAAAGAATCTTTGTCAAGGTATGTTACACATCGTAAGCTTGTTCTTGATTTGATGGCAAAGATTTTACGTCGTGAAACAAACTGTCAAAATATAGAAGGCACCCGGAATGTAGATGAAAAATTACTTCATAATTTACTTTTTACTCAACATTCGGATGATGTGTGTAATAGTGACTTATGGATGTTGAATGAAGATTATTTGTATTTCAGAGGTGTGTCTGACCAGCCTTTAAATCAGATAGAAATAGATGGTGTAAAATTATTCAGAGAAGAAGTTACAGAGGAAGAAGAACGTTATTTGTCATCATTGGGTGAGAATAGACGTATCAAGAGACCTGACATTTTATTGTTCCCTTCAGAGCGGAAATGTATTATAGTTGAGCTGAAAACCCCTGAGACCAATTTAGCTTTACATATTAATCAAATAAAAAGATATGCTAATTTGCTTCGAAATTTTACTTCTGATTGTTTTATGATAGATACATTTTATGGCTATCTTATAGGAGAAGCTTTAGAACCTAAAGATATAAGAGCTGTAGATGGTTATTTCAAGTATGATCCGAAGTTCAATTTTATGTATCTGCCTTCTACACCTATTGTATATGAAAACGATCCCACAGGGCGACAAGATGGAAGTTTGTATATGGAAGTAATTTCTTATTCTGAAATTCTGAGAAGAGCAGAAAAACGAAATGAAGCATTTATATCTAAATTGTTCCCTCAAAAAGTTGATAGTGAAGAACAAAACATTCAACAAGAGGATCCCGAGTTAACAGAAACAGATTATACATTATTTTGATATTAAAATTATGCCCACACTTGATTGGATTGGAAAAGAAAAAGTAATCAATCATCATCACAACGTTCCTTTTCGTGTATTAGAACATAAGTATGGTTTTCGAGCCGACAACTCTGAGGATAAGTCTGAAACACATAGCGGTAATAAAATCATTCATGGAGATAATCTTGAAGCTTTAAAGGCCTTATTACCGGAATATGAGGGCAAGATTGATTGTATCTATATAGATCCGCCATATAATACAGGTGAAGAAAGATGGATTTATAATGACAATGTTAATGATCCACATATAAAGAAGTGGCTTGGTGAAGTAGTGGGCGTTGAAGGTGAGGATTTTAGTCGTCATGATAAGTGGCTTTGTATGATGTATCCTCGTTTGATGATGCTTAAAAAACTTCTTAAAACAGATGGCGTGATTTTTATATCAATAGATGATAATGAATTCCAAAGTTTAAGATATATATGTGACTCCATTTTTGGTAAGAATAATTTCGTTGCTACTTTTGTTTGGCAGAAAAGATATTCACGTGAAAATAGGGAAACTATAGGAGATGTACATGAATACATCCTTTTATATGCAATGGATAAAAAGAGGTTTAAAGAAATTAGAAATTTAATTCCAATGAATCCACAGCAAGCTAAAGTCTATAAAAATCCGAACAATGACCCTAAAGGACGATGGAGGCCTGTACCAATGACTGCGCAAGCAGGACATGCAACGAAAGATCAATTTTATCCAATTGTAGCTCCAGGAGGTAAAGTGCATTATCCTCCCGAAGGGCGTTGTTGGGGAATTTCTGAGACAACATACATGGATTTATTGGAAAAAGGGCGAATATATTTTGGTAAAGATGGTAATGCTCAACCCAATATCATCAGATATTTATCTGAGGTTGATGGGGTGGTGCCGTGGACTTGGTTGCCACATGAAGAAGTCGGTAATACAGATGCGGCTAAAAAAGAAATTTATAGTATTTTAGGGAAGGATGTTGATTTTGATACTCCTAAACCTACCTCTTTAATTCTGAGACTTTTACAAATAGCGACGAAAGATAATAGTCTTATTCTTGATAGTTTTGCAGGTAGTGGTTCTACAGGGCATGCAGTGCTAAAATTAAATCAACTGGATGATGGTAAAAGACAATTTATTCTCATAGAATTGATGGATTATGCGGAAACAATTACAGCTGAAAGGATAAAACGTGCGATTGGTGGCTATTCATATAAAGGAAAAATAGAGGAAGAAATCTATTCTAAAAAGCTTACCCCAACGAATCTTATAAAAGGAATGGATTTAATGGAGCAAGCAAAAAATGCCATTGAAGAAAACAAAGATAAATATGATAAAATTGGTAAGCCTACGATTAAAGACAATTGTTTGAAAGTAATCGGGACTAAAGTTTTTACAGATAGAATGGAAGGTCTTGGAGGGGCCTTCGATTATTACGAACTTGGTGCACCTTTATTCAATGAAGATGATACATTGAATGAAGAAGTCGGAGAAAAACGGATTCGTGAATATATTTATTATACAGAAACTCGTGAATATCTGACAAGAGAACAGAGCGAAGAATATCCGTATCTATTGGATTATCATGATGGTACAGGTTACTTCTTCTATTATAAAAAGAATGAACTGACAACGCTTTCGCATGATACACTTAACATTGTACCGGAGAGGGCAGACTATTATGTAATTTATGCTGATACATGTACTATCAGTAGAGAACAATTAGCTAAAATGAATATATCATTTAAGAAAATTCCACGTGATATAAATAGATTTTAAGTATGGAACTGAAGAAATATCAAGAAGATACATTAAGAGATCTTGCTCAATATATTGACGTGTTAAATGGGTGTAACAGTCTTTCGGTAGCTTATTCTAGATATTGGGAACAGAAAGGTGTGTCTGTCTGTGGAATAAATAATGATTATTTACGACCTTATATCAATAGTATCAATTCTGTACCTCGTGTAACATTAAAAGTTCCAACCGCAGGTGGAAAGACGTTTATTGCTTGTAATGCTATAAAGACTATTATGGAGCGTTTACAAACGGATGCTCCAAACAAGGTTGTAGCATGGTTTGTTCCGAGTGATACAATCTTGAAACAAACATTGGAAAAATTACAAGATGTAGAACATCCGTACCGTCAACGTTTGGATGCATTGTTTAATCATCGTGTGATAGTGGTTGATAAGGAATCGGCTCTTATGGGACAAGATATTAGCCCTACGAGTATGCAAGAAAATTTGATTGTTTTTGTACTTAGTGCTCAGTCATTTGTAGAAACTATTCGGGCAAAAAACAATAAGACATCGGAACAGGCAAAGCCACGGGTCTATCGCGAAAATGGAAACTTGGTTGAACATGCAAAGCTTTATGTTAATCCTGACAGGTTGATTGAAGGCACTGACCCAACAGCACTTATACAGGTGATTGCCCAACAGAATCCGCTCGTGATTGTAGATGAGAGTCATAATTTTAAAGCTGATTTACGAGTGGAAATGTTGACTAATATTGCACCACGTTTTATACTGGAATTGACCGCAACACCACGAGAAAATAGCAATATTATTTCTTTTGTAGATGCCATGCAATTGAAAAAGGAGAATATGGTTAAACTGCCTGTTATCGTGGAAAATCGTAATTCAGCCAAAGATGTATTGGTTAATGCTATACGCATGCGAAATAGTCTTGAAGAGCATGCTAAAATAATGAAACAGCAAGGAGGTAAATATATTCGACCTATCGTGCTGTTTCAGGCACAGCCTAAAACAGATGACGACAATATTACGTTCGACAAAATAAAACAGAACCTGATAAACTTAGGTATTCCCGAGGAAGAAATAAAGATAAAAACGGCCAATAAAGATGAATTGAAAGGTATAAATCTGATGAGTGATCAATGTCTAGTCAGATACATCATCACAGTAAATGCTTTGAAAGAAGGTTGGGATTGTCCGTTTGCCTATATATTGGCTACATTAGCCAATAAAACGTCTGCTGTAGATGTTGAGCAGATATTGGGACGTATTCTGCGTCAACCTTATGCAACAAGACATTCTAACGAGCTTCTGAACATATCATATGTGTTTACCTGTTCAAATGATTTCCGCCAGACGGTAGAGAAGATTATTATGTCGTTGCAAAAAGCAGGCTTCAGCAGAAAAGACTTTAGAGAAATAGAAAAGGTCATTCCTCAACAGCAGCATCCTGTAACAAGGGGAAATTTGTTTGAAAATATGGAACTTAATGATATAGAAACAGAAGATAATCCTATGGACATGACGGATGAAGAAGTTGAATCTATCAAGGCTGAACTTCATGTACCAGGGACAAACACTGAAATTGCAACCCTTCAAGAACAAGCTAAGCAATTAAGCAAAGAATACGATAAGCAAATAGATGATAATTCTAATTATAATGATCCTTTAGCTGGAATTATGCCTATGGATAAATATTACAAAATAAATGTAGAGTATCAGAAAGTGGCTTCAGAAATGATATTACCCATTTTTTATACTAAAACAAGTGCTTCCGTATTTTCAGAAGAAGAATGGATTCCATTGGAAAAATCTATGCTGACAAAGGGATTTGACTTGTCAACCAAGGATACCTTCGTGGATTTTACTATAATACGCCCTCAGGGAACTACTATTGATATTGCTGGGAGTGGTGATAGTTATGTTCCTGTCAGGAGGAATAATCAACAGTTTATTGATTTGATTCGTAGTCAATATGTGGATAAGTCCGCCTCTGATAAAAAAGGGTTATTGGCGAAACAAATAGCGCGTTTAATAAAGATAGACAGTATCCCTGAGCCTCGTATAAAGGAGTATGTATCTAGAGTGATAGAGCGATTTAATGCTGATGAAATCAATAACCTGATAAGCAATATTTATAATACGAGGGATGCGATTCAGAATAAAATAGAAGCTTTGTTGAAAGAACATCAAGCTGAAACTTTTTATTATTGGCTTGATATATCACGTATAGAAGTGCGGCCTCATTATACTTTCCTAGACAAAGTCGTTTTTACGGGTAAGGAGCTTCAAGGATTAGAAAAAGGGTTATATGCAAAAGAAGAAAACGTAAACGACTTTGAGTATGATGTTATTTCGGCCATTGCTGATAACAATAATGTGCTTTTTTGGCATAGAAATTCAGACCGTAAGGGGTTTTGTTTGAATGGATTTATCAATCATTATCCGGATTTTATAGTGCGTATGAAATCGGGAAGGACCATTCTTGTAGAAACTAAGGGTGACCATTTGGTGAATGATGATTCATTAAATAAAATAAAGATTGGCCGAAAGTGGGCAGATATGTCTGGTCCTAATTATCGATATTTTATGGTTTTTGAAACCAAAGAAGTTGAAGGCGCAATAACAGTGAAACAGTTATTGCAATATTTGAACGAGCTGTAGTACTAAATAATAGCAAGCGATGGTTATAAAAAGAAATAACAATTTGAAAAGGAAACGGACTGTGAAATCAAGCATGGGTTTTGACTTAAAAGTTGTTATGTAATATTTACTGAATGTCCCTAAGAAAACACTGAAAAATAGCAATAAAAAATGGCATACGAAGATGGTAGACCATAATCACTTCGTATGCCATTTTAGGGACATTCAGTAAATAATATAAAATTAGCCAACTAATTCATACACAAAGTGTTGCGAATTAGCTGGCTTTTTTGTATCTTTAGGTATTCCCCCG
>OAUQ01000135.1_pt1 | contig 33978 bp, 27 predicted proteins | sample 1476151 | NCBI WGS metagenome assembly OAUQ01 (sample SAMEA2580008, study PRJEB22360) | human gut metagenome | biome: human gut; feature: human-associated habitat; material: faeces | place: Denmark | collected 2008/2010 | reverse complement strand
GCGAAGGTCATATTTTTTATTCTTTGGAGCAATACGTCAAAATTGGATGCTTACTGATTATTATTGAATACGTTAGTAAAAATATTTTGTTATAACTTTAATACACAGCCGCCCCAGCTTAATCCTACACCAAAACCGGTAATCAGTATATTTTGAGAGGAGTGAATGAATCGTTTATCAATGCAATCTTTCAAGCTTATCATAATTGTTGAAGATACAGTATTTCCGGTTTCTTCAAGATTTATGTAGAATTTATCTTTTGGAAGGACACAGACTTTACGTATAGTATTGAGCATGAATTTATTTGCTTGATGAAAGACGTAATAGTCAATAGCCTCCTTGGTTAGGTTATTTTTAGCTAATACCTGATTCATCAGTGTTGGTACTGTGTCTAAAGTGAAATTAAAAATAGCTCCACCATTCATATAAAGATAATCATCATATTTAGTATGACCTTCATCGTCTGTTTCGTAGCGTCCTGTTTGTTTCCTCGAACGTGCAGCACCTGTCTTTACAATAAGATTTTCTGCTCCACTACCGTCTGTTCCAAACACAAATTCTCCGATTTCGGCAAATCCATCTGTTGAGATTAAGCATGCAGCAGCCCCATCACCAAATATGGATTTATTACTTTTATCTGTAGGATGTAGATATTTGTTATATGTTTCAGCTGTTAAGAGTAAGATATTTTTTGCTGATCCTGACATTATTAGTCCTTTAGCTAATGCTAGACCATATATGCAGCCAGAACAACCTAAGTTGTAATCAAAAGCTCCACTGGAGGTTGGAATTCCTAATTTATTCTGTAAAATACATGCGGTGGATGGGAGAAAATAATCAGAACTTTGGGTGCAAAGCATTAAAAAGTCAATATCAGTGGGAGATATTTTATATTCCTGAAATAGCTTTAATGCTGCTTTTTCTGCTAAATCTCCTGCTGTTTCATTTGCTTCTGCAATGTGTCTTTTGTTTACTCCTACTTTTGAGGCTACCTTCTCCACACTCCACTCAGGGAATTCTTTTATCAGATCCTCGTTTGTAACAATTTTTTAGGTAAATAGTATGATATTCCCTTGATATATGCTTTCATTATTTTTTATGTTAAAGTTTGCTCTCCCCTCCCGTAATATCTAAAATACTACCTGTCATCCAGCAACTCGCATCAGATAAGAGGTAAATTGTAAGATATGCTATGTCTTCTGGTTTCCCATATCTTTTTAGAGGATATTTTAATTGAGCTTCTTCTAATTCTTCTTTTGATATGCCTTCTTGGATAATTAAGTCTGTCCAAACCATTGCTGGACATATACAATTTACTCTTATTTGACGGGGAGCTAGTTCTAGTCCAAGACATTTGGCGTAAGAGATGACAGCTCCTTTTGATGCACTATATATTGCGTTTCCTATACTTGGAGACGTCGCTGCTCTGGAAGCGATAAAAACGATAGAAGCGCCTTTATTGATTTTCTTTGATGATAATATTGTGGATTGAAGTAAAACTGAAGAGGAAAAATTAATATTCATGACCTTGTCAATATCCTCTTTTTCAATCATCTTACAAAGTTTTCGACTGCCGATTCCAGCATTATAAACAATGCCATCTAGTTTGGGTAGTTGAATCACTAAGTTATCTATTTCTCTTTTATTGGTTAAGTCTGCTGTCAATATCTGGTGACAACCTTTGTCCATCAATGAAAGTGTAAATTCCAGTTTTTGGAGATTTCTACCAGTTATAATTACATTGGCTTTCATCTTAGAACAAGCTATGGCGATAGCTTGTCCTATCCCTGATGAGGCGCCAGTTATGAGTATCGTTTTATTTTCAAGTGAGAAAGGGTTGAATTCCATGCGGTTATTTGGATTTTACTAATTCAAACAAATCTTCAACGGTTTCACAGGAGCGGATCTCTTTTCCTGTAATGGTTTTGTTATAATTCGTTTTGACAAATGCAATGATTGACATTGCTGATAATGAGCTCCATTCATCTAACTCTTGGAAACATGTATCTGCTTGAATATCTGAAGCATCAGTTTCATCAAATTGTTCTGCAAATCCTTTAATAAATTCATTTAATTCCATAATTCAAAAAATTATCAGTTAATATTTCCATAAAACATCTTCGTCCACTATAATAGCGGGATTGCCAGACACGACTGCATAAGCTGGCACATTTTGGGTTACGAAAGCATGGGCTCCAATGATAGCTCCATCTCCAATTTTTACTCCGGGCATAATAGTACATCCTTCGCAGAGCCATGCTTTGTCACCAATAATCACAGGACGTGAATTTTTATAACCGGCCCTATTTAGGTAATGATTTCCATTATTATCTCGAATAGTTACATTTCTCCCTAACATTACATCTTTTCCAATTTCAATTTTCTCGGAGCATATTATAGTGGCATTTATGTTCGTTCCTCCACCTCCCTTGAACGTTAATTTTCCCCCAGGGAATATTTCAATATCTGATCCATATCCAATGGTGATATTGCCTAATATTTCTAAAGTTCCTCCTTTATTTATAAGCAGTCTCGTTTCCAGTTTAGATTTGGTAAACTTTTTCCATCCTAATAAAAGATTACCTTTTTTTATGATGTTAGCTCCTTTTTCAATTTGAATGCAGCAATAGGGAGTAGGAAGAATGACTTTATTCTGAATAATATCACTAATAGAGTTGATACAGAGTAATTTGAATAAGGCCTTAGGAGAATATTGGGTTGCCTTGACACAAGTATATGCTTTTTTTAGTAGATTCTTTATTCTTCTTTTTAAAGAAATTGGATTTTTGATGTATTTATCTGCAATCTGGACAAAGCTCATTTTGTCTAAATCCTCAAAAAACTGTTTTCGGTCTACTTTTGGAGGGTCAACGGATAAATTTAAAGATCTGTTGCCGGCCTCTATTGATTTGAAAGGTACTTGGATGTAATTGATTCTTTGTTTAACTTTCTCAAAATAAGCTTTTCCTTTTTGGGAGTTGATCATGACCAAGGAAGTTCCTAAGTCTTTTTCCATGCTTCTGTTTATATTCTCAATGCCCCAAAAATCGGCTAGAGTAATATCGCTGATTCGTGGATAACCTTTAAACTTGCAGTCATAGCATGAAGGACGGCAATAGACGCCTGTTTGTAAGTATCCTTTAGTGAAATTACTTTGATCTTTTGTTTCATAATAGGCTTTCCCATTGTCCAATATAACCTTTTGAGTTAGATTTCGCCATCCATACTCTTTAGATTTGGCTTTACAATAAACAACTTTATGGCCATATCTTTCCTCAAAAGAATTAAGATACTTTCTCCACACTTTCGGTGAATTGATTCCTCTACAGATATAGTCAACTATAATTAGATTGTCATAGTCTTTTCTTAAAAATGCTCTTAATGCAGTCATTTGGCATGGACTTCCACAAACCAAAACATTTTCTCCAGATTTTACTAAATCACGTACTTGCTTGAAGAAACCTTCAAAATTACTTTGAAGATACTTTGAACTGCGTAGTCTAGGTAAATCCGCTTTATCGTTGGATATATATTGGCGTACGGAAAAGTCTTCGTTGAAAATGGCTCCTCCTACATAGCCTTTATTGCGATACATGATATCTGCGAGTGCAGAAAACATTCCTCCGGAGGTACTGTCAAACACGACTTCCAAGTTCTTGTGTTCGGCAGCATAACATATGGATTCCGGTAAATCATTTTTCTTTAAATCTTTGATATTAATAATGGGGCATACTTTTTCACATAATCCACAATTTATACATTTATTTTTATCGACTTCTGGATACCAGAAACCTTCTATATCTGTATTAAATGCAATAGCATCTTTGGGGCAAATATCTCCACAAGCATTACAACCACAACATTGAGATTTATCGGTTATTTGTATCATTTTTATGTAAAGATTTGTTATTTTAAATATTGTTTTAAATGAGCCCAATAAGATTGTCCCAATAACATCCATGCACCTGTTCCGCATACTGCAAGAAATATGATTCCAAGTATAATCACTTTCCGACTAGTTCCAGAAGGTTGCAAAGGTACAATAGCCGGTTCTACCACAGCAAATACAGGTTTCTCTTCCTGTATCTTAGCACGTGCTACCTGCAACTGCTGTGCTACTTGGCTATATACCTGATAAGCAAGGTTCATATCGTTTTGGAGGCGTTCCTGCTCAGCGCGTACGCTTTGCAGGGCGATATTGCGGTTACTGTCGAAATAGTGTGCATACTTGCTTTGGGCATCGTAATACTCCTGCTGGCGTTCCTTGTAGAGTTGTTCCAGATAGGCACAGTCTTCCTTGGCTTTCTTGATACGATAGTCGATGATATATTGCTGGAGTTTGGCTACTACACTGTCGGCTACAATAGCAGTTACCTTCGGATCTTGCTGTGTAACACTGATAGTAGTTTTGGCTGTTTTTTTGTCTACATCAGCGGTAAGAGCTTTTCTCAGTCCTTCTACTTTTTCAGATTCCTCTTTGGTTAGTTGGAAAGGATTCAAGACAGATGCGGTATCTGCTTCTTCCGAAAATAATGATTTGATAGCTCCAATAGCCATACCGGGAGCTTTTACAATATAGCTGAACCAGGGAGATTTTTGTTCATCCAGATAAGCGACCAAAGTAGTATCCAGTTCACCGTCCAGCGTCTGTACTTTGGTATTGAATAATTCCAAAATGAATGGGGTAGAGGCTACAATATCCGGTGCCAAGGTAGCATTCAGTGCATCGGGACTATTGCTGCTTGCTGCTGTTCCTAAGAAAGAAGAAGCCAGGCTGGCAAGTCCTCCGCCTGTTTTGTCTCCGCCCATTTCGGGAGAGAGGGTAACGGTTACGGTGTATTGCTTGGGGATGCTCAGGGCAATGATGATGCCTAATACTAAGCCTACACCGGCTGCCTTGTAGAGCGTCTTACGGATGGCGATAATCTTACGCAAGATCTCCATCCAGTCTATTTCGAGTTCATCGTTTTCCGGTTCCTGTACGTCCGGATTTTGATAGTTATTGTTTTCTGCCATTATAGAATAATTACGCTATGTGATAATCCGTTTATTTAACCAATGCGGCGATGGCTGCTGCCATGGTGCCGAGTGAGGTGATAGAGCTTGCCAAAGCTACGGCATTGCCAATATTAAACTGCTTCTTGCGCTTGCTGGGCACGATGATCTCGCAGCCCGGCTCGATCTGGCTCTTGCCGCTGCCTTTCACTTCGGCTATCTGGCCGTTCATGTAGATGATGAACTTCTTGCTCTTCTTGGCGTTCTGACCGTAACCGCCGGCCTGACTGATGTAGTATTTCACGCTTTCGCCTTTCTTGAAGGATACGGTGTTCGGCATCATCACGGCACCGTCTATTTTCACGGTGTTATTGTATTCCGGCACGCTGATCACGTCGCCTTCACGCAGTACGATGTCGGCATCGCTGCCCGGATTGGCAAGGGCGGCTTCCAGGTCGATTCCTACCGTAAAGGTGTTTTGTACGTTGATTCCCAGTGAGTCGATCATGGCGTCGCCTACCTGACGGCGGAGTAGGGTGACTACGTCCTGCATGCGGCGGATTTCTTCCTCATTTGCCACACGGGTCAGTTTGGCGCCCTTTACGTAGGCAAACGGAGTGGCACCTCCTGCCTTGGCGATGACGCTGCTGATGCGCTCGCTTTTGGTGGTCAGGGCGTAGGTTCCGCCGTAGAGTACTTCGCCGCTTACGGTTACGTTCTGCTGGGCGCTGTAGCCCGGACTGCGGCGTACGAATACCTGGTCGTAGGGCTGGAGGGTGAAGCCCGGTTCGCCGTCTACTACGAAGCCGTCCTTCAGGCCGAAGGAGAAGGTCTGTCCGATGGTAGCCGAGCTTTCGGTGCTCTTCGGATCTTTTACGCGGCGTGCCACGTCGACACGTACCACGGAGGCCGATTCACGCAGACCGCCTGCGGTGATGACGAGGTCTTCCAGTGTCATGTTGTCGGCGTAGGGATAGTCGCCCGGATGAGCTACTTCGCCGTATATCTGTACGTTACCCAGGTCTTCCAGATCGTGGATGCTGGGGATGTAAAGCACGTCGTTTTTCTGCAAGGGGATGTCGGGCTGGGTACCTTCCATGATGGCGCGGATGTCGATCTGCTTCACTTCGCGGGTCTTGTTCTCACGCTCGCGGTACAGTACGGCACGACCGGTAAAGGCGTCTGCCATCAGTCCGTCGGCTTTCTCTACCAACTCGCGCACGGTGTTCAGCTTGCCGCCCAGTTCGTAGATGCCCGGACGGTACACGGCGCCGCGTACTTCCAATTTGTTGGTGAAGCGGTCCAGAATGGCCTCGGCAGTCACCACGTCGCCGTCGTGCATCTTGCAGACGCTGTAGTCGGTGTCGTCGACGGTGTTCACCTGATACTCCTTACCGTTCTGGCGCACGATGCGCAGGCTCTTGGTGTAGGCGTCGCTGGTGAATCCTCCGGCGTATTTCAGCAGGGTGGAGAGGGTTTCGTCCTTCTTCATTTCGTAGCGCATGGGGCGCTTCACATTGCCGGTAATCTGTACCAGTGCGTCGTAGGCGGGAACGATGATCACGTCGCCTTCTTCCAGACGGATGTCGTCGCGGGTCTTGCCCTGCATGATGAACTGGTAAACGTCGACGGTTGCGACGATTTTTCCGCCGCGGGATACTTTCACGTTGCGGAGGCTACCGATGTTGCTTACGCCGCCTGCACGGTAGAGGGCATGGAACACGGTGGAGAAGGCCGACAGGGCGTAGGTGCCCGGCTGTACCACTTCACCCATCACGTTGATCTGGATGGTGCGGGTGTTGCCCAGCGTGACGCGGATCTGGTTGCTCTGGTCGGAATAGATCTTGCGCAGCTCGTCGGTGAGGTACTGCTGTGCGCGGTCTACGGTCATGCCGCTCAGGAAGACGGGACCCAGCTGCTCCAGATTGATGGTGCCGTCGGGCGAAATCTGCTGGCGGATGGTGTTCTGACTGGCTCCCCAGATGTCGATTACCACTTCATCGCCCGGACCGAGACGGTAGTTGGGCGGGGTGGCTATGTTGACGTTCGGTTCGAACGTTAAGTTACGGGTGTTGAAGATGTTGCGTCCGAATACGGCGTCCTGCTGTGCTACTTCCTGTGCCTGTGGTTTCTCGTCGAGCATCGTGGAGTTGTCTTCCTGTGTCTGCTGGCGGCTTTGGCGGTACCGGTCAGGTTGTTCGAATCGGTGTTGGTCTGCTGCTCGTAGAGTTTTTTCACACGTTCCGCCTGTTCGCGGGTTACGCCGCGGCGTGCCAGTTCGGTAGCGATGGTACGCTGGTCCTTACCTTGTTTAACTCCGTCTTTGGCATACTCCAGCACTTGCTGGTCGGTCATGCCCGACTGCGCCATGAGCAGGGGCGAGCATGCCATGAAAATGAGAAGTGATAAAGCTTTAATCTTCATACTTGTCTTAAGTTATATAAAATGTGATTGTTTGTTTCCGGATGGGAATGGGACACAAATAGTGGTATCGGTACGCCAGAGGGTTTATACCGATCTATGAGAGATGAGCTATTTGTCTATGATAAAATTTATTCGGAGACGAATTCGCACCAGGTGTAGCTGACTTTCAGCAGGGCGGTGCTCTGAGGCATTTCGATGGCTACATAATGGCGACTGCCGTAGCGCATGAGTTTGCCGGTGATGCCGGAAAGGGGACCTTTCTTGATGATGCGTACCGGCATGCCTTCTTTGTCTTTCAGTTTTTGTGGATCAATAAAGCGTGTGCCCTGAATACGGGGGTCGGTGGCGCGCATGAAATTGTTCATCTCTTTTTCGGAGATGGTACAGTATTCTCGGCCGTCTCGTTCTTTTTTTAGAAAATACAGCGGGTAGGGCGAGGTCTGCAACAATTTGTAGCACCAGTCTTTGTCGTATTCGCGATGTATGAAGAGCAGATTGTGAATGGCGGGCACCAGAACGTGCTCACACTCTCCGCTGGGGAGGTCGCGCGCTTCGTACATCATGGGGATGTAATACTCGATTTCTTGTTCTCGGAGAAATTCGGCTACTTGTAGTTCCTTGTTGTAGATGGTTTGCAAGGGTAGCCATAGACGTCTTTCCTCTTTTTCTCCTTTCATGTTCTTCGGGATTCCTTTTTGAGGGGGTTGTTATTCATAAGGGCATATATTTTCTTCTCCTCCATAGCATGTATATTGCTATGAAGCAGATAGTTATGCCATAAATAGAAGATTGTGGCATCTTGCTTCCGTCTAGGAGCGCAAGGCTCCCACAGCCGCACGGATGTACAACTTCGGCTGCAAATTTAGGAATTTTTATTCGAAAACTATATAAAAAAGGGAAGTTTTTGTTGTTTTTAGTATTTCTTTAGTTCTGCTTTCTTATGTTTGCTTTTTTTACTGCTTGGCTCTTTGCTCCAAAGAGGAAAGGAAAATGGAAAAATGCCGTGTGGTATATGAAAAAAGCTCACCATGTTTTGGAAAAAACGTGGTGAGCTTTTTTTATTTTTTGTACAAAAAATAAAATGTTTTGTACAAATTTCCGGAGAATCCCGCAGGACTCTCACGGAAATGTTTTATGAGTTAAAAACGATAATTAGCAGACTTTGTGTGAACCGTCGCTAATCACTACATCGTATACTTTCGGGGTACGACCGAATTTTTCTTTGAAACGTTCCTTGGCTGTGATGATGAATGTTTCGTAGAGTTCATTCTTTACCAGGTTGATGGTACAGCCGCCGAAGCCGCCTCCCATAACGCGTGAACCAGTTACGCCGCAATCGAAAGCAATGTCGTTCAAGTAGTCGAGTTCTTCGCAGCTTACTTCGTACAGTTTGCTCATACCGTGGTGGGTTTCGTACATCTTCTGTCCTACAGTTTCGTAGTCGTTGCGTTCCAGAGCGTCGCATACGTCGAGTACACGCTGGATTTCTTCGATGACGTATTCAGCACGTTTGTAGTCTTCTTCGCTAACTTCTGCCTTTACTTCGTTCAGCATGTCGAGGGTACAGTCGCGCAGGAATTCTACTTGCGGGTATTTCTTCTTGAGGGCTGCCACTACGTTTTCGCAGCTCTGGCGGCGCTTGTTGTAGGCTGAAGATGCGAGTTCGTGCTTAACAACTGAGTCTACCAGTACCAGACGGTAGCCTTCCGGACGGAAGGGGAAGTACTGATATTCCAGTGAACGGCAGTCGAGGCGCATCAGGCTGCCTTCCTTACCGAATACGGATGCAAACTGATCCATGATACCGCAGTTCACACCGCAGTAGTTGTGTTCGGTAGCCTGACCTACTTTGGCGAGTTCGAACTTGTCGACCTTGTTGTCGCCGAACAAGTCGTTCAGGGCAAATGCGTAAGTCGACTCGAGGGCAGCAGAAGATGACATTCCGGCTCCCAGAGGTACATCGCCTGCAAAAGCGGTATTGAAGCCTTTCACGTCTACTCCGCGCTTGATCATTTCGCGGCATACGCCAAATATATAGCGTGCCCAGCTTGCTTTGGGAGCATCTTCTTCGTTCAGACCAAATTCTACATAGTCTTTCAGGTCGATGGAATAGGCACAGACTTTATCTTTTCCGTTGGGCTTGATTTCTGCCATGATACCTTTATCTACTGCTCCGGGGAAAACAAAACCGCCGTTATAGTCGGTATGTTCTCCAATCAGGTTGATACGTCCCGGAGAAGTATAAATGCTTCCCGTTGTGCCGTCGAAGTGTTTGATGAAACGGCTTCTTACATATTCTATATCCATAATGGTATAAGCTTTAAAGGTTAATATTGTTGTTCTAGTTATATCAGTCTATCAATCTACAGGGATATCCTTGTTTACATTCTTGCAACCGATCAATCCGTAGAACAGCAGGTATGCCAACATGGCGATGATGAGCCAGTAGCTGTTCATGTAGCCGGCTGAGTCGGAGATGAACTGCTGTAACAGCGGCAGGATACCACCACCTACTACCATCATCATGAAGATACCGGAAGCCTGTGCGGTGTATTTGCCGAGTCCTTCTACTGCCAGGTTGAAGATACCTCCCCACATCACTGAGGTGCAGAGTCCGCAGAGTACGAGGAACAGGGCGCTTAAAGGTACGGATGCCATCTGGAAACCGTTGTCGGCGCTATAGCCCGGCATGGAAACGGTTACTTCTTTCGGAGTGAAGATGGCTATGAGGATAAAACAGATAGCAACGGTTGATACAACGATGAGCTGTACACGGCTGGATACTTTACCGCTGATAACGCTACTTGCCAGACGGCCTACCAGCATGAGCAACCAATAGATTGCGGCAATGGCTCCACCGATAGCTGCACCGTCGGTGAGCAGACCGGCACCTTTTTCGCTGGAGTCGGCCAGGTAGAAGTTCAATGTTCCTGGGATACCTACTTCAATACCTACATAGATGAAGATACCGATAACGCCCAGTACGGTGTGGCGGAAGCTCCACGGGCTGTGAGAGAATTTTTCTTTCTCTACTTTGCCTTTGCGCAAGTGGGGTTCCGGAATGGATACAAATGAAATGATGATGAAGGTAAGGATGAATACACCCATAGCGATGAAGAGCAGCGGAGCTACATCGCTCATGGCTGTCTGGGGAGTCACGCTACCAATCAGCACACCTACGAAAAGCGGAGTCAGGGTTCCTGACAGGGAGTTCAGGGCACCACCTGCCTGAATGAGCTGGTTTCCTTTGTTACCACCTCCACCTAACATGTTCAGCATCGGGTTTACAACTGTATTCAACATACATACTGAGAAACCGCAGATGAACGCTCCCAGCAGGTAGATGATAAAGTTCAACTTGATGTAATATTCACCCATTGCAAATACATCTACATCGGCGCCCACAAGGCTGGAGATGTACTGGGTTAACAGGCCTAAAAAGCCGACTGCCATGGCGATAAGGGCAGTTTTCTTATAACCAATCTTTACAAGCATGTTTCCGGCAGGAATACCCATAAACAGGTATGCAAGGAAGTTCATCATGTTTCCCATCATACCGAGGGTGTTTGCACCGGCGTACTGGTTCTTCCAGATTGTTCCGAATGGTGCGGCAAGGTTGGTTACAAAAGAGATCATCGCAAAAAGAAAAAACATCGTAATAATTGCGATGAGATTGCCATTCTGTTTTTGTTGATTCATGGTTTAATTGAAAAATATTGGGTTAATAAATTAGGTTAGTTTTCTTGGTATTTGAATTTTATTTTTCAGTCCCGAACTTATAGACGGTTACCTGATGGTAAACTTCGCCAGGGTTGAGGGCTGCCGACGGGAAATGTCCCTTATTGGGAGTGTCGGGGAAGTGCTGTGCTTCGAAGCAGATGGCGCTGCGGGCGGGGAAAGTTGCGCCGTGCCAGCCAGCAAAACCGCTGTGCCAGTTGGCTGTATATACTTGTACACCCGGTTCTGTGGTATAAACTTCCAGTGTACGTCCGCTTGTTGGTTCAACACATTTGGCTGCAAAGACAAGTGTTCCTGCTTCACGCTTGTTGATGACATAGCAGTGGTCGTATCCGGCTCCGTATACCAACTGCTGGAATGGTTCGTTGATGCGGCTGCCTACGGTGTGAGGAGTACGGAAATCCATTGGAGTGCCTTCTACTTTCAGAATCTCTCCTGTAGGGATAGATACTTCATCCATAGGAGTGTAGAAGTCGGCGTTGAGAGTGACTATATTGTTTTCTACGCTGGCGGTAGGAGTTGCCAGACCGGAAAGACTGAAAAATGCGTGGTGAGTAAGATTGACAATTGTACGTTTGTCGGTCGTTGCCGTATAGGTTATGATAAATTCATTCTGGTTGGTAAAGGTATATACCACAGTGACATCGAGGTTCCCGGGAAATCCTTCTTCACCGTCGGCCGAGAGATAATGGAGCTTCAGGCTCTGCTTGCTGGTCTGTTCGGCATCCCATACGCGTGCATGAAAACCTGTCGGTCCTCCGTGTAATGAATTGGGTCCATTGTTGATGGTGAGTTTGTATTCTTTTCCGTCGAGCAAGAAGCTTCCTTTGGCGATGCGGTTGCCGTAACGGCCAACCAGGGTGCTGAGGAAGGGTTCCGGACTGTTGATTACGCTTTCGATGTTGTCATGGCCTTGTACTACGTTGGCCAGTTTGCCGTTCTTGTCGGGTACCATGATGGCAAGGAGAGCACCTCCGTAATTGGTAACTGCCATTTCGGCACCATTGTCATTTCTCAGGATAAATAAATCTGTTTCCTTGCCTCCGATGTTCTTCTGGAAGTCGGCTCTTTTCAGGCCGCAAAGGTTATTTTCGTAATAAAATGTGTTATTCATGTTTTGGATTCTATATTGTTATCTTTATTATAGGTATAATATGTGTGCAAATAAAAAGATTTTATTCAAAATACACAAACAAATCTGTTATTTTATTCGCTCGGGAAGCAGGTAGAAAGCAAATCGGCAACGATAAAACTGCTTCCGCCTACAAATATGAAGTCGTCGGCACCGGCTTGCTTCTGTGCGGCTTCGACTGCTGTTTTGACGACAACGTAGGTCCGTATGAGTTTGCCAGTTCTTTGACTTTCTCGGCGGGCAGAGCACGCTGTACGCTGGCACGGGTGAAATAATATTTGGCATCTTTGGGTAACATGGCAAGTACGCCGCTGATGTCTTTGTCGTTTACCATTCCGATGACGATGTGGAGCTGCTTGTATTTCTGGAAGGACAGTTGTTTGACGATGTACTGGATGCCTCCTACGTTGTGTCCCGTGTCGCATACGATAGCAGGGTGGCTGGAGAGTTTCTGCCAGCGTCCCATCAGACCGGTCAGTTCGCATACGTGGGCGAATCCGTTTCGGATATCAGTTTCGGTTATATGGTAGCCTTGCTGTTCGAGCAGGGGGAGGGCAGTAAGCAGTGTATTGGTATTCTTTTCCTGACAAAGTCCGCCTAATTCGCCTTTCAGATTGTGGTAACGGGTAGTCTGATAGACATAGTTTCCTGCTTCGTCGTGTGAGGCGCTCAACAGTGGATGTTCTTCTTCGGCAAAGTAGATGGGGGCATGTACTTCGGCTGCCTTCTGGAGGAACACGGGTTTGGTTTCAGGAGTGGTCTCGCCGATAACGACGGGTACGGAGGGTTTGATGATGCCTGCTTTCTCACCTGCTATCTTGGCTAAGGTATTTCCTAAGAACTGTACATGGTCGAAGCTGATGTTGGTGATGAGGCACAGGTCAGGATAAATGATATTGGTGCAATCCAGTCGCCCGCCCAGCCCGACTTCGATGACGGCTACGTCGACTTGCTGACTGGCAAAATAGTGAAATGCCATGGCGGTAGCCAGTTCGAAGAAGGAAGGATGAAGGGGCTCGAAGAAAGAACGGTGCTTTTCCACAAAATCGACAACGAATGCTTGTGAAACGGGGACTCCGTTGATGCGGATGCGTTCGCGGAAGTCGACCAGATGAGGAGAGGTATAAAGTCCTACACGGTAGCCTGCCGACTGAAGTATGGCGGCCAGGGTGTGCGAGCAGGAGCCTTTCCCATTGGTGCCCGCTACATGAATGGTGCGGAATTTGCGGTGGGGGTGTCCGAAGTATTCATCGAGTGCCAGTGTGTTTTCTAATCCTTCTTTGTATGCTGCCTTTCCTACATGCTGGAACAAGGGAGCGCTATTGTATAAGTATGTGAGAGTTTCCTGATATGTCATTGCGCTTATGATATTTTTAACTATGCAAAGTTAATTTATTTATCGACATATTGATCAGTACCACCACGGATAATCATTTTTTCTGCCCTCTATGCCTATACTGAACGAGCTGCTTTCGCCCACCTTGAAGTTGATCATGCCGCCTATGCGGTCGGGGGCATAGTTAGGAAGGGGATAATAGTAGGGAGAGCGTTTGGGGTTGAAAGATTTGTTTCCGTAGGCGTAGATGCTGATTCGGTCGGTCAGTTTATAGGCCGCCACTCCGGCAATACCTACTTTATGGTAGCGAAGGAATCCCCAGTCCATGTTACTGGCATAAAGTCCTCCGGCTACACTGAGACGGTCGGTCACGGGAACAGCGTACATGAAGGCGGCATCCTGTCCGAATCCTACTCCCGAAGGGGCATACCGGCTGGGGCTGAAGGTCAGGTTCAGACCGATGGAAGCGTTGAATCCTTTATGGAGCTGCCACGTAGCATAGCCATAATCGAACGGGGTAATGCCGTACATACCGAAAGGGGCGACAAATCCCGGCTGTGGAATGGGGGAGGAAAGGGGAACGCTCAGGCTGTCTTTGGCTACGGTGAGCGCGGTTTCCGTTGGGGAGGCAGCTGGAGCTTCTGTTTCAGTGGCTGCTATGTTTTGCTGGTTTTCCGTTTGCGCAACAGCAGTGAGTGGGGACAAGATAGCAACTAATAGTAGAATGTATAATGATTTCATCTGTTTAAATTTTTTGTAATGGCTCGTATCAAAGATATGGAATTTTGGAAAGTGCCGTTCGGGCTGCAACAGAGATTAACGCAGATTAACGCTGATTTATAAGAAAAAAGGGTACAACACGACAACTTTTTGGTGTATAGTTGCCTTGCTGTACCCTTCTTTTATCGGGGAGGAAGTGTCCGATGCTTAATCGAACAGACTTCTGAATTTCTTGAAAATCTTCTCTTTCAGGCTGATGTTGGGCTTGAAGCTTTCTGATTCCTGCCATTTTTCGAGTGCCTGACGTTCTTCTTTTGTCAGTTTCTCCGGAATGTATACGCTGACGTTGACCAGTAGGTCGCCTGTTCCGGTGCTGTATCCGTAACTATTGATGTTTGGCAATCCCTTACCACGCAGACGGAGAACCTTACCTGGCTGAGTACCCGGCTCAATCTTGATCTTGGCTTTTCCATCGATAGTAGGTATTTCTACGGTACCTCCCAAAGCAGCTGTCGGGACGCTCAGTAGCAGGTTATAAATCAGGTCGCTTTCATCACGAATCAATTCCGGATGCTTTTCTTCTTCGATGAGAACCAGCAAGTCACCCGGTACACCGTTGTGCTTTCCGGCATTACCTTTACCGTTGATGGTAACCTGCATGCCTTCGGCTACACCGGCAGGAATCTTGACGCTGACTACTTCTTCACCGTATACGATGCCTTCGCCACCGCATTCCTTACATTTGTTTTTGATGATTTTACCTTCACCGCCGCACTGAGGACAAACGGTCTGAGTTTGCATCATACCGAAGATGCTCTGCTGGGTGCGTGTAACGCTTCCTGTTCCGTGACAGGTAGGACAAGTTTCTACACCGCCGTCGCCTTCGGCTCCCGTACCATGGCAATGTGAGCACTGTACGTATTTCTTGAGTTTGAATTTTTTCTCTACTCCTGTGGAGATATCTTTCAGGTTCAGTTTAACCTTTACACGTAAGTCCGAACCACGGAACTTACGCTGGCGGGGCTGTGAACCTCCTCCGCCAAAGCCACCGAAACCGCCATGTCCACCGAAAATATCGCCGAACATAGAGAAAATATCATCCATAGACATACCTTGTCCGCCAAATCCTCCGAAGCCGCCTGCACCGGCTGTTCCGTCTACACCTGCATGTCCGAACTGGTCGTAACGTGCACGTTTATCGGGGTTGCTGAGGACTTCGTAAGCCTCGGCTGCTTCTTTGAACTTTTCTTCTGCCTCCTTGTCGCCCGGATTTCTGTCGGGGTGATACTGAATGGCTTTTTTACGGTATGCTTTCTTTATTTCATCTGCTGAAGCTGACTTGTCGACACCCAGCACTTCATAATAGTCTCTTTTTGCCATAATCAACGAGATTTAGGAATTACTGTGCTACAACAACTTTTGCGTGGCGGATTACTTTGTCGTTCAATTTATATCCGGTCTGTACGCAGTCGAGAACCTTTCCTTTCTGGGCTTCATCCGGTGCCGGTACCAGTGCGATTGCTTCGTGGTAGTCGGTATCGAAGGTTTCGCCTACAGGTTCCATTTTCTGAAGCCCTTCCTGTGCCAGAACTTTGTGGAACTTTTGGAATATCAGATCCAAACCTTCGTACATAGATTGTACATTGTCAGCTTTCTGCATGTTCTGTAAAGCACGTTCCAAATCGTCAAGAATCGGAAGGATAGCACTGATAGCTTTCTCACCGCCGTTCTTGATCAGTTCGGCTTTTTCCTTCATGGTACGTTTACGGTAGTTATCGAATTCGGCTGAAAGACGCAAGTATTTGTCTTTTTGTTCTTCGATGGTCTTTTTAGCCTCTTCCAGTTCTTTTTCCAACTTCTGTTCGGGAGTGAGTTCTTCACTTCCTTCTTCAGCGTGCTGAGCATTCTGGGCTTGTGCTTCGGCTTGTTCCGATGCTTTTGCCTGCTGATCTTTCAGCACTTCGTTTTCTTCTTGTGAATGATGATTTTTTGTAGTCATGATGTTATCTGTTTTTATTTCTTATTTTCTTTGGTATAGTATACGTGAGTATCGCATACAAATTTCGTGCCCGAGTGGGACTACAGGCAAATTTGCTGCAAAAATACTAAATTTTGTCATACTGGCAGTGAAAAATGCCTGCGACTTGCCCTTCACGCCCTTCACATTGTGTTAGAGAAAGTAAAAATATCGGTAGGTTTCTGTGGTAGAAAGCTTGCTTTTTGTCTTATGTGAAGGGCGTGAAGGGCAAAAAAGCCTGATTTTTTTTCTTATTTACCGGATGAAGGCCGGGACTTGAAGGGAATCTCGGTATCTTTTGGGGGATTTTCTCTCGATGTTTTGAAAAGATTTGTACAAAAGATTTTAGTTTTTTGTACAAATCAGAAACGGTTTTCTGGTAAGTTTGGAGACTAAAAAACCGGTCTTATGCAGTGGTTCCGGGGGAATGGAACAACGCATAAAACCGGTATATGAAGAATTATGATTTATCTCAGTTTATTTTTTCAAGACTTCTCTGATACGATCGATTACCTCCGGATTGGGCAGCCCTTTTTTCTCCATGATGAGGGAAGCGAAATTGTCAGCCAGAATCTCTTCCGGATTGACAACATACTCCGTATTCTTTCCGATTTTTTCGTAAAAGTCTTCAGCCTGTTCGACGGGAACAATGATTGTCTTGCCGCTTTCTTGTACCGGAACGAAATGTTCATTCAGAGGTATAAGTCCAGTTTTCATATAATCGAAGAGATTGCCTCCTTCATAAGGACGGTCGGTATAGGTTACCATGGTGTAGTTTTGAGTGGTACCGTTTACGGTAAAAGGCGCATAGCTGTCGTAACGGCTGATGTCCGGGTTGGAAATTCGTTTTTCCATGAGGTCTGTAGGAAAAATAATTTCACGATCGAGTACCGTAAATCCGATGGTCTGGTATACTGCCTTTTTGAAATTCAGATCGTAGCGGGTAAGGATATGAAACAGCTCGTGTGCCACCAGCGATTTCAACTGTGTTTCTTGTGCGTTATTCAGTACGTTTTCGTTTATCGCAATCCAGTTTTTACGCGTATAGGCATCTGCTCCTCCTTCTTCCTGCATGGACGTCTTTATCAGAACGATTTCATCGGGATAATGCAAGGTGAGCTTTTGCTTTTTGATGGAAGCTATGACTCCATTGAAAGCATTTGTTACCTTTTTCTTATCTGCATCGCTCCAGTTCTGTACACAACTCATGGCCAGTGTCAGTAGTTGTGATTTTCGTCCTTCATTGGTTTGCATCCGGACGTTAATGTCAAACTGATTCCAGCCGTTGGTATACTGGTCGATGTCTGTAATGAGCATCTGTGCTTCAGCTTTCGTCGCAAAACGGAAGAGAGGATTGTTTTGTCCCTTTTGGGCAAATCCTGCTATCGCAGTCAGGCATAAGCAGACGGCGAGGAGTGTGCGTGCTAATTTCATAATATACCCTCCTTGATTTATTCTTTATCTTTTAGAGCTGCAAAGATCAATCCTTCCAGTTCTTCTGCCAGTTCAGGGTTGTCCTGAATACACTGTTTGGCAGCATCGCGTCCTTGTCCCAGCTTGGTATCGTTGTAGCTGTACCATGATCCGCTTTTCTTGATGATACCCAGTTCGGCTCCCAAGTCTATGATTTCTCCGCTGCGGGAAATACCTTCACCGAACATGATATCGAATTCTGCTTTTCTGAACGGGGGAGCTACCTTGTTCTTTACCACTTTTACGCGAGTCTGATTACCGATTACTTCCTCTCCATCTTTAATAGGCTGGCCTTTACGGATATCCAGACGTACAGAAGCATAGAATTTCAAGGCGTTACCTCCAGTAGTGGTTTCGGGATTTCCGAACATGACACCAATCTTTTCACGTAACTGGTTGATGAAAATACAGGTTGTATTTGTCTTGCTGATAGCGGAAGTCAGTTTACGCAGTGCTTGTGACATGAGTCGTGCCTGCAATCCTACTCGGTTGTCTCCCATATCGCCTTCAATTTCAGCCTTTGGAGTCAGGGCTGCAACAGAGTCGATCACAATGATATCGATAGCAGACGAGCGGATTAACTGCTCGGCTATTTCCAGAGCCTGTTCACCGTTGTCGGGCTGTGATATCCACAGATTGTCAATGTCTACGCCCAGTTTGGCAGCATAAAAGCGGTCGAATGCATGCTCGGCATCGATGAAGGCAGCAATACCTCCTGCCTTTTGTGCTTCGGCAATGGCATGGATGGCCAAAGTCGTCTTACCGGAAGATTCCGGACCATATATTTCTATAATACGCCCTTTGGGGTAGCCGCCTACGCCAAGTGCCGCATTGAGTGCGATAGAGCCAGTAGGTATTACTTCTACCTCCTGCACATGATTATCGCCCATTTTCATGATAGAGCCTTTTCCAAAGCTTTTTTCTATCTTGTCCATTGCGGCTTGAAGGGCTTTCAGTTTTTCACTGTTATTGTTATTAGGTTGGGGAGTGTCAACTCCTCCTTCGAATGCTAATTCATCTTTTTTCGCCATATCTGATAGTTTTATGTGTCAAGAATTGATTGAGGGATAAAAGTAATAAATTTATCCCAAAATCTGTGCAGCATGGTCTTTGGTTTTCACTTCTTTTGGGGAAATAATCCGTTCGATGATACCTTCTTCATTGATGATGAAGGTTGTACGGAACGTTCCCATGTATTTTCTTCCATACATGCTTTTCTCTCCCCATACACCGAATTCCTGTACCAGTTTCTGTTCTGTATCAGCAATCAGGGTAAACGGAAGATTGTTCTTTTCTATAAATTTCTGGTGTGATTTCTGATCGTTGATGCTTACGCCGATCACTTCATATCCTGCCTCACGGAGTGCCGTATAGTTATCGCGCAGGTTGCATGCTTGTGCCGTACAACCAGAAGTCATATCTTTGGGATAAAAGTACAAAACAACTTTCTTCCCTTTGTAATCGCTCAAACGGATTTCTTCTCCTTTTTCGTTTAGGCCTAATATTTCGGGGGCTTTATCTCCTACATTCATAAATAGATAGAGTGGAAAATGTTTCTGTTTAAATCATTGAATGAGAAGTCTTTATCCAGATTTTGCTGGTGGAATCCGACTAAAACTGGAATAGACTATAAGAATGTGATGTATACTTCTTACATCACATTCTTAATTTTTATTAGATAAAATACATACCGGATAAAATAAATTACCCGCGATTTCCAAAGAGAGTATTAAAGTTCGAGGTCGCCATCGAATACTTCGTGCCAGGGCAGTCCGTATTTATTCAGAGCATCCATGAACGGATCCGGATCGAATTCTTCTACGTTCCATACACCCGGACGTTTCCATAAGCCTTTCAGGAACATCATGGCACCAATCATGGCAGGTACTCCAGTAGTATAGCTTACGCCCTGCATGCCTGTTTCCTTGTAAGCAGCCTGATGTGAACAGTTGTTATATACATAATAAGTATGTTCTTTTCCATCTTTTACGCCACGGATACGGCAACCGATAGAAGTTTCTCCATCGTAGTTCTCGCCCAGATCCTGCGGGTTAGGCAATACGGCTTTCAGGAACTGCAACGGAACGATTTCCATTCCATTATAGTTGATCGGTTCGATACTTGCCATACCTATATCCTGAATGACACGCAAGTGAGTCAGGTATTCCTGTCCGAACGTCATCCAGAAGCGTGCGCGTTTGATGGTCGGGAAATTCTTGACCAATGATTCCAGTTCCTCGTGGTACAACAGGTAAGAGTCACGCGGACCGATGTTCGGGTAAGTCAAGTCCTTATGGAATTCCAGCGGTTTGGTTGTAATCCATTTGCCGTTTTCATAATAACGTCCGTTCTGGGTAATTTCGCGGATATTGATTTCCGGATTGAAGTTTGTAGCAAATGCCTTATGATGGTTTCCTGCATTACAGTCGACGATATCCAGATATTGGATTTCATCGAAGTGATGTTTGGCAGCATAAGCCGTATAGACACCACTTACTCCCGGGTCGAATCCGCATCCCAAGATTGCGGTCAGGCCAGCTTCCTCAAAGCGTTTCTTGTATGCCCATTGCCAACTGTATTCGAAGTGAGCTTCGTCTTTCGGCTCATAGTTTGCCGTATCCAGGTAGTTTACGCCGGATTTCAGACAAGCTTCCATGATGGTCAGGTCCTGATAAGGAAGAGCTACGTTAATAACGATTTCGGGTTTAAAACCATTGAATAAAGCCACCAGTTCGTCTACATTGTCTGCATCTACCTTAGCGGTTTTGATGTTGGGATTACCGATTGCTTTTACAATCGCGTCACATTTTGACTGGGTGCGGCTGGCAATCATCACTTCGCTGAATACTTCAGGATGCTGAGCCACTTTGTGTGCAACAACGGTACCTACACCGCCTGCACCGATAATTAATACTTTACTCATTTATCTTAATTATAATCTTAAATGCCCGGTAAACGTTACCGTTCAATATGCAAAGATAAGAAATTTTCTAAAACCTCATGCAGTATTCCGATTATATCCGTATTTTTGTAATAGATAAAGTTGGTTTTGGTAAACTATTTGATGCCATCTTTGTTATTTAAGCAAGAGATTTGTAATATTTTAAGTTAATGGATTTAATTTTTTAATATAAATATGACTGATATGAAGACGAAGTTTTGGGGAGTAACTGCTGTTTGTACAGGAGCTTTGATGATGGCGATGACTGGATGCAGCAGTAGTAAGAACATGCCGAAAGTAGATTTGGCAGGCGAGTGGAACATTGTGGCCGTAGATGGCGAAAAGATAAATGCAAGTGATATGCCTTATATCGGCATGGATGTGGAAGCTAAGCGTATTTATGGTAATGCCGGATGTAATAATATGATGGGAACTTTGGTGCTGGATTCACTGAAGCCGGGCGTTATTCATTTTACTCAAGTGGCTACATCTCGTATGATGTGTCCGGATATGGATATTGAAAATAAGGTGATTGGGGCATTGAATAAGGTGAACGGCTATGCGGAAACAGCAGATGGCGTGGCTTTGACCGATGCCGATGGCAATACAGTCATCAGTTTGGAAAAACGGCAAGTTCCTGAAGTGTCTGTGAATGACCTGGCAGGTGAGTGGATCATTTCGTCGGTGAATGGTACAGAATTGGGCAAACAGGAAAAAACTCCTTTTCTGGCATTCAACGTAGAGGAGAAAACGGTACATGGAAATGCCAGTTGTAACATTGTAAACGGTGGGTTTTCACAAGAAGGCAACAAGGCTAATTCGCTGAAATTCTCTCAGATGATTTCTACCATGATGGCATGTCCGGATATGGATACGGAAAGAACGATTCTGGAGGCTCTTAATAAAGTGGCAAGCTTTACGTTGAACGATGATAAATCATCTTTATCATTGCTCGATGAAGGAGGAACAGAAGTGATGAAACTGACAAAGAACACTGGCGATAAGTTGTCTGAGTAATAATCGCTTTGTATAGAGATAAAACCGATGTTGTTTTCCGTAGAGGGAAAGAACATCGGTTTTTTATTTTGGCTGGAGCAAATCTTTAGTTCATGCTGTTCAGTTCGTATTTCAGAGAAACCATGACATATCCTCTGAGCTGCTGTTCGTAGTACTCATAGAAGCCTGTAGCACCGGCGCTGCGCGTCAGACTCTTTCGCTGGTTCAAAATATCTGCCCAGTAAAGGGAGAGCTCAGCTCGTTTTTCTTTCAGGAATTTCCATGAAAGCTTGATGTTCCATAATATTTCATTGTCATCGTTGCCCGAGATGCCTGTACCGTTACGGAAACGGTAATTGGCATCGGTCTGGAAAATGAAATCGCCGGGCAAGTTGGCGGAAGTTTCTAGTCCCAGTGTATAGACACGTGTATAAGTGTTCCGGTTCTGTAGCGAGTTTTTCGACTGGTAGAATGTCCATTTCCCGTTCAGATCGATGTTTCCCCACGAGGGCAGGTAAGACAATCTCAGGTCACTGTTCAGTCCGGTAGTATGTGTGTTGCTTCGTTGAGGCATATTGTCTTCATAACCTTCGTTTATCAGACTTACGTTCTGATTGAAGTTGCCGGACCCCATGACGTATATCCGGAACTGATTGAGCCGTTTGTCGTAGGAAGCATTCCCCGATAAGTACCAGTTTCCATTGATGTTGACCGGAAACGTTTCCCTGCCTCCGGTTTCTGTATTATATAGGGTGGCACGTGTTACTGCGTTGATTTGCTGGTTCCAGTTCAGTCCTACCATGATCCCTTTGCGGAAATTGCTGAACATGGCATATATATAATGTGTATACGAAGCGTGAAGGTTGGGATTGCTGCGAGTGACATTCAAAGGCGAACTGTAGTCGGTAGGTGCAATTAAGTCGCGCAACGCAGGCTGTGAGGTGCTGCCGTTGTAGCTGATCATGCCATAGTTATCGCCGCTCCGGTAGGTAATGGTCAGATTGGGTCTCCATTCCACTGAGTTGATCGTTGTATCGGCCAGCTGGCTGCCAGTGCTTTCTTCGATGGTGCGCTTCTGAATAGTAGCGGTCAGTGAGCTTCGCACTCCCCACACTTCACCATTGTATGTAAACAATACGGAGAGATTTTGTCCCGTCGTCCGGCTGTTGCTACGACTGGTCAGGCTGTCGATATTGTTTGATTCATAACCTCCAGGCAATGTTCCGAAAGGCATATTCGAAACCTTCCAAGGACTTAAATCGTAGGTATTGCTATTCAGCCTCTCTTTGTTGCTGTTGAAGCCATAGGAGAACTGCAAGCGTGACTTTTCAGTCAGTACCTGTGTATATGCCAGATTTAGTGTATACTGCTGTTCCTTGCCTGGCGTGTGCTGATACTGGTTACGGTACAGTACAGAATCTTTTCCAGTCAAGTTTTGCAACCGATAGTAATCCGTGGATGACAAGGTATAATATTTCGTATTGTCCGTTTGCTGATAAGTAGAAAAATTCAGGCTGATATTGTTCCCTTTTTTATTCAGCTTTCGGATAAGGCTCGTACTGAAGTTGTAATTGATATTCCGGCCCTGCGTCTGTGATTGACTCCTGCTGTCGTTGATGCGGGTGGCCGGGTCAGTTTGTTCAAACTGGGCAAACGGGCGTTGTGTGTCGACTTCCGGATTGGTGTCGAATGTAGCTTCCCGATTCTGGCTGTTGCTTTTGTTGTTGTTGGAGTTGACGGTTCCGGAAAAATTGAAAGTTGTCTTGTCATCTATCTTCCAGGTAACGTCCGCACTTCCGTTTATCCGGTAGCTTTTGCTTCGGCTGCTGGACTCGGAGATGGCATACTGGTTGGCAGTGGTCATGTATTGTTCACTATAGGAACTCGATTCACTGCCGTTCCGGTCGTTCGAATAACTGAGATTTCCTGAAACCTCTATTTTATCTTTTACTTTAGTGATGCTGACTCCTGCGGTATTTGATATATTTCCTTCGTAAGGTGTAGTAGAGTAACGGTTGGTAGACTGTCCGTTGACCATAAAATTATCACCGCTTTCATTGAAACGCATGATTTTCCCGTTGATGTCACGCCTCTTGTGCGTACCATATCCGGCTTCGGCAGATAAGAGCAGTGCATTGTTGACTTCCTTTTTGGTCTGAAGATCGAGTACATAATTCTTTTCTGTCGATTTGATGCCTGTAGCTTCTTCCTCTTTGGTCGGCTTGTCGTATACTTTCAACTGGCTGATGAATTTGGCAGGAAGGTTTTCCAGTACAACCTGCTGGTTGCCTTTAAAGAAATCTTTCCCGTTAACAGTAATTTCCTTTATCGTATGACCGTTGTACGTGATTGTCTGGTCTTTAGAATCGTACGTCAGTCCCGGAATACGCTTGACCAGCTCTTCCAGATAAGCCCCTTCGGGAGTAGGGTAGGCACCGGCGTTGTAAATGGTGGTATCTCCCTTTTGCTCCATGGGTTTCAGCGGGGCTGTTACAACAATTTCTTTCAGATGTAACGGGTTGTCTTTTAGCTTGATGGTGCCCAATTGTATGGTGTCTGGTTTTGATGGTATAGACTGATATACGGACGTACATCCCGTGTACGATACCTTTATCAGGTAGCGGACTCCCGGCTTTCGCAAAAATGAGAAGATAAACTTTCCTTGTTCATCGCTTACCGTACCCTGTGTAAAAGTGGAATCGGGCAATTGCATCAAACTGATGTTGGCATATGGCAAAATATCGGCTTTCTGGGAAGTGCCGAATAGAGCGACACGCCCTTTTACTACTTGTTTTTGTGCAGAAATGCCCAAAGGAAACGCCAGCAGTAACATTATACTTACTATAAACAAGTTTCGTTTTTTCATTGCGAACACAAATGTAAGAAAATACTTTTCAAAGTCTTATTCAGACAACATAGATATAGGAGTTTTAACTATTAGGCTCTATTTTTAATAAACGCTCATTTCGTGGCGGGGCAGTTGCTGGACGTTTTAAGCTTGTGCTGGCTGATCCGAAAAAGGAATACAAACTGAAGTGCTTATATATAATAAGGAGAAACAGACCGATTGTTTCGATCTTTCAAAAAAATAACGGGAATAGTTGGCCGGTTTTTGTACAGAAACCGGATGTCTTTGTACAAAAAACAAAAACTTTTGTACAAAAGCAGATTGGAACCTGCGGATATTCTTTATGCTTTCTCCTCGTGTGCCAGAGAATATCTGGCATAGATTCGGAAGAAACTGCCGAAACGGATGATGTCATGCCATTTTATCTGTAAATTTTGGCGGAGAGCTTGCCGGGGCTGTCAGGCTTTTCTGACAAATTGTCGTTTTTGCTTTTTGGCACACCATTTGTCTTAAATAGGGCGTAATGCTTCGGCATTACAGAGTAAACTTGAATAAAAAATAAATAAAATAGATACAATTATGGGAAAGATTATTGGTATTGACTTAGGAACAACAAACTCATGTGTTGCAGTATTCGAAGGTAACGAACCGGTGGTAATTGCCAACAGCGAAGGTAAACGTACCACTCCTTCAGTAGTAGGTTTCGTAGACGGCGGTGAACGTAAGGTAGGTGATCCAGCTAAACGTCAGGCTATCACAAACCCGAAACGTACGGTATATTCTATCAAACGTTTCATGGGTGAAACTTACGATCAGGTTCAGAAAGAAATTGCACGTGTACCTTACTCAGTAGTAAGAGGCGAAAATAATACTCCGCGTGTAGACATCGACGGACGTCTGTATACTCCGCAGGAAATCTCAGCAATGATTCTTCAGAAAATGAAAAAGACTGCCGAAGATTATCTGGGACAGGAAGTTACAGAAGCTGTCATCACCGTTCCGGCATACTTCTCAGATTCTCAGCGTCAGGCTACTAAGGAAGCTGGTCAGATTGCAGGTCTGGATGTAAAACGTATCGTGAACGAACCGACTGCTGCCGCTCTGGCTTACGGTGTCGACAAATCTAACAAGGATATGAAGGTTGCCGTATTCGACCTTGGTGGTGGTACATTCGATATCTCTATCCTGGAATTCGGTGGCGGTGTATTCGAAGTTTTGTCAACTAACGGTGATACTCACCTGGGTGGTGATGATTTCGACCAGGTTATCATCGACTGGTTGGTACAGGAATTCAAGAATGATGAAGGTGCTGACTTGACAACTGATCCGATGGCTATGCAGCGTTTGAAAGAGGCTGCTGAAAAAGCTAAGATTGAATTGTCTTCTTCTACATCAACTGAAATCAACTTGCCGTACATCATGCCGGTAGCCGGTGTTCCTAAACACTTGGTTAAGACATTGACTCGTGCTAAATTCGAAGCTTTGGCTCACAATTTGATTCAGGCTTGTCTTGAACCATGTAAGAAAGCCATGAGCGATGCTGGTTTGAATAACGCAGATATCGATGAAGTCATCTTGGTTGGTGGTTCTTCACGTATCCCGGCTGTACAGAAACTGGTTGAAGACTTCTTCGGCAAAGTTCCTTCTAAGGGTGTAAATCCGGATGAAGTAGTAGCCGTAGGTGCTTGTATCCAGGGTGCCGTATTGAACAAAGAAGCTGGTGTAGGCAACATCGTATTGCTGGATGTTACTCCGTTGACATTGGGTATTGAAACAATGGGTGGTGTAATGACCAAGTTGATCGATGCCAACACGACTATTCCGTGCAAGAAGAGTGAAGTCTTCTCTACTGCAGCTGATAACCAGACAGAAGTTACTATCCACGTATTGCAGGGTGAACGTCCGATGGCTGCTCAGAACAAGTCAATTGGTCAGTTCAACTTGACAGGTATCGCTCCGGCTCGTCGTGGTGTTCCTCAGATTGAGGTAACCTTCGATATCGATGCAAACGGTATCTTGAAAGTTTCTGCTAAGGATAAGGCAACTGGTAAGGAACAGGCTATCCGTATCGAAGCTTCATCTGGCTTGAGCAAGGAAGAGATCGAACGTATGAAAGCTGAAGCAGAAGCTAACGCTGAAGCTGATAAGAAAGAAAAGGAACGTATCGATAAGCTGAACCAGGCCGACAGCTTGATCTTCACTACTGAAAATCAGTTGAAAGATCTTGGTGATAAGATTCCGGCTGACAAGAAGGCTCCTATCGAAGCAGCTCTCCAGAAACTGAAAGATGCTCACAAGGCTCAGGATTTGGCTGGTATCGATGCTGCAAGCGCTGAATTGCAGGCAGCTTTCCAGGCTGCAAGTGCTGAAATGTACGCTCAGACAGGTGCACAGGGCGGTGCTCAGGCTGGTCCTAATGCAGGTCAGGCAAACGGCAATGCAGGTCAGGGTTCAAGCAATAAGAACAATGACAATGTACAGGATGCTGACTTCGAAGAGGTTAAATAATATCGGTAAATAAACGATAAACATCCATAAGAAAAGGTGTGGAAATCAGACGATTCCACACCTTTTTTTGTTGTTATATTTGGTGTTTTTCTATCTATGTTTATTGTTTTTTTATGGCTTATTTGTACCACAACAAATTAGTAGATAATGTGCAACAAACAATCATATAAATCATTCAATTACAGTATATTAAGATCTTAATTAGACACCGCATTTTAATGGCATATTCTTTACGCCTTCTTAGTAAAGAATAGCTGAATAAAGTTAGATTGTTCTCCAAATTCTAATTAATTTTACTCTTTCTCCTGCTTAATTACTTCATATATCATTTGATAAGCCTATATTGTATATTAATTTACGCTTATAACTATTTTATATTCAATTATTTATTAGGTAACTTTACATTTTACGCAGTGGAATTTTTTATTGCTTTTACAATGAGATCATAATTTTCGATAAAAACGAAAGGTTTCTTAGTACAAAACACTTCATAATACCTTAATAATCGTCTTCTTGTAAAGAACTAATAGCAGACAAACTGTAAGTAAGCATTGTATGTCGCTTTATTTTTCCTTCTGTTTTGCCTAACTGCTACCATCTTTATATTTCTGTCATGGATGCAACAAAGAACAACCAAGTAAAGCTGAACGGAAAAATACGTTAATCGCTTACAATAGAGAGGAATATTTTTCAGTTTATCCCTATGACTGTCAATCGGCATTATCAGAATTGTGACGGGCAGGTATTTTCGCAATAAAATAACTCTGCCTAGGTTGTACAGCTGAATGGTGAAACATGGGATAAAAGAGTTCTGTTTATAACAGGAAAGTGATATGCAATATAGAAAGAAACGAGAAAAGCTGATGATTTTTTTGTAAAACAGAAAAAATGTGTTACTTTTGCAGCAACATGCTTACCCCGCTTCCCATAAGAACAGCGCGCTCAGGGTGAGCTTTTTATTTTATATACTCATGGAGACGAAAGCGAATAAAATTCCTTATCCCAAGCATCTCATATCTTTTATCGGCCAGATAAACCTGCTCAAACAAAGAGGAATGGTTTTCGGAGATGAGCCAAAAGCCCTACACTTGTTGCAGAATATCAGTTATTATCGTCTGAGCGGTTATTGGTATCCTCTTCTGGCTGACAAACAACAACATATTTTCAAACCGGGCAGTACATTTGAAACAGCCTATAATATTTATAAGTTTGACAGTGAACTCCGAAAACTGATTATTGCAGAGATTGAAAAGATAGAGGTAGCAGTACGTACGCAGACAGCATATATTCTTTCTTCGCAGTACGGTGCATATTGGTTTGAAGATTCCTCGCTTTTCTCAAGCCCCGTTCGACATGCAAAGTTATTGTCAAAAATTGACGAAGAATACAGCCGCAGCGATGAAGAGTTCATAAAAGCGTTCAAGACGAAATATTCCAACCATTTTCCACCAAGCTGGATAACAATGGAAATAACCTCATTCGGAACACTCTCCATATTGTACGAAAATTTGTTACCAGGAAAGACCAAGCGTTCCATAGCCGCATACTTTGGGCTGGCTGATAAGGTTTTCGCATCATGGTTGCATAGTGTTGTGTACGTACGGAATATCTGTGCGCACCACAGCCGTTTGTGGAACAAAACTTTAAGTATCCGTCCATTGATGCCACGCTCTCCGCGCAATACTTTCATCAAATTGCCAGCTAACGGCACACCGCAGATCTATTTTGTATTAAGCATGATTATATACTTGCTGAATACGATCAATCCAAACCATTCGTTTGTTTTGAGGTTCAAAGATCTTTTGAACCGTTATCCGTCAATTGACATCCATGCCATGGGATTTCCAGACGATTGGAAGAATGAGAGTCTTTGGAAAGACTGAAAGTGAAATAACTTTCATAACACACTGACAATTGAGTAAGCCCAGTGTCGTTTCATCTTATCTATTATTCAATGTAATTGGTAGTAGCCTAATTATCAAAAAAATCCCATAATTTCGCCATGCCTTATTTTGAGATTCAAAATCCATTTTTTATAGTGCTTTTTACCCCATTTTTTGTCTCTAAATAGTTACGGTATAAAATTACCATATTTGTATCATGACGTTTGTAACCTTTTGATAATCAGCTAAAGTTTTTTTAGAAGAGGTCAAGTAAGTAACGATAAATAAACTTAGGTTTCACACCTTTTTTGTTTTTATATTGTCAGTCACCAAGTATTTCTGTGTTCATCCGATTGAGAGCTATCCTTTCCCCAAATGTTATTTTGATATCCTCGCTTTATGCTGAAAAGACTATTTATTATATAGAATAGCCAACTTTATCTTTATCTGTGATTTTCCTTAATACACGGCAAGGATTTCCGGCAGCTAAGACACCTGAAGGTATGTCATGAGTTACGATACTACCGGCGCCAATAACACTATCATCACCTATAGTAACTCCGCTGAGAATTGTGCTACCGCCTCCAATCCAGACTCTGTTTCCTATGGTAATAGGCTTAGGTACTAAGGCACCGGCTGTTCGTTCTGCTGCATCGAGTGAATGATTACCCGAATATGCACTTACATTAGAGCCTAATAGTGTGTGATTGCCTATTGTTATCTGTCCGCAATCAAGAAGTGTACACCCGAAGTTGATATAGACATCGTTTCCAATTGTAATGTTTTTACCGAATTCGCAGGTAAAGTCCGGTTCCATCCAAACACGTTCACCTACTTTCTTGAAGAGTTGTCGCATGATTTCTTGGCGTCGTTCAATCTCTTCGTCTTCGGTGCGGTTAAATTCTTTAAATAGTTTTTTTGCTTTAACTCTTAGTTCAAACAAATCAGGATCAAAATCATTGTAGATTTGATGCTTCTGCATTTTATCCCATGCTGTCATATTCAATTTTGCTTTGAGTAAGTAATTAAAATATTTTATGTTCTGAACAAAATATTATAGTTTCATATAGCTATATCCCATTTCTATCAGTATCCATGTAGAAAGAATAATCCTTCTGCGTAATGATAAATGTGATGGTTATTCGATTAATCTATCATTCCTAATCTTTTTGCTTTATGACACGCCTCGATGGTGTTATTTACTCGTAGTTTGGTTATGATATTCTGTCTATGGCGGTCTACAGTATGTTTACTGATTTTCAATTGCTCTGCAATCGTTTTACTGGATGTTCCAGTTTGTATCATTTGCAATATAATTTTTTCCCGAGCAGAAAGAAGTTGATTCTCGTCCGTCAGAAGGATTTTTCTCTCTCCCGTCATCGTATTTATCAAATAAGCAGCTTCGCTATCTTCGGATGTCAAATTATATAAGCAGAGAGAATAACTTATTCCTTGTTGCCCGTTGCCTGAGAAGTAAAAGATACGATGCTTCCAATAGTGGAATTTACCATCTTTTCCACACATTCGCATCGTATTTTCAAGGTACCATGAGAATGATTCTTTTGAATGAGATGAAGATATCTTACGGAAAAAAGTTAATTCTTGCAGGCATCGCTTTTTCCAGTCATCCGGATGAATCCGATTGTAAATCTCTTCCTCCCATACAGAATCAACCGTCTGAATGGTGTTTGGTTTACCTAATCCCAATATACTGCAAGACTTACCGAAAAAAATATGGCTTTTCCCTATACGCAAATTACTTAATACGGCAATGGAGTTCTCACAAATAGAGTATGACTGCGCAATAAGACACAGGCGTTGTTCCTCGTCTTGTGCATATATTCCATCCATTTGTTGGTGGAACTTTTCGCTTAATCTATCATCTATTTCTATCATACATTCAAGTTTACAGAGTAACAAAAGTAGACAAAGATTTTTCGAACTAAAATGAAATGATAATGTTCTTGATAGTGTATGGTTATAAATCAGTATAGGAAATGTTTTTCTTATTCTTTTATCAATACGGGTCAATGTCCCATATTGATATGTTGTGGTTAGTATTTTCTATCCTTGTTTAGACTTTTTCTATGTTTTATATGTACCATATTTGTGTTTAAATATACATTCCATGCCGCAATTACGGAAGATTAAGGGAGTACATTATTATATAATTTTCTTTTTTCATTCAGAATAAGAAATATTTTGATACTAATTATGGGGTTGAATCTTAAAAAAACTATCTTTGTAGTGTGAAATTATTTTAATGTTTATGCTATGAAGAAATCTCTCATGATGATTGCAGGACTGTTTTTTTCAGTCTTATCTGTAGCCGGGCAAGGTCTTTCTATGGATCGGGTGAATGCCGATTTCCAGAAAAAGAAGGAGGCATTGCCTACAGGTGATTTGTTTAGTGTCTTCCGGCAACAGCTTACACAGGAAGAGCGCGACGCACTTACTTTCTTTTATGCTTATATGTCGGTAGGGGATATTACCGATTATTCCGGTGATTTTTATCTGGAAAATGTACGGAGTTCGCTGACAACTCGAAAGGAAACCACATGGGGTAAGACAATTCCCGATGATATTTTTGTCCATTTTGTTCTTCCTATACGTATTAATAATGAAAACCTGGACCGTGCGCGTATGGTCTTTCACGATGAATTGATGCCTCGTGTGAAAGGATTGTCAATGCTTGATGCAGTGCTTGAAGTGAATCACTGGTGTCATGAAAAAGTGAACTATCAGCCTGCTGATGCACGTACCAGTGCTCCTTTAGCTACCGTAAAGACTGCATACGGACGTTGTGGTGAGGAATCTACTTTCCTGGTTGCAGCTCTTCGTTCGGTAGGTATTCCTGCTCGTCAGGTTTATACCCCGCGCTGGGCACATACCGACGATAATCATGCGTGGGTGGAAGCATGGGTTGATGGTGAATGGCACTTCTTAGGCGCTTGTGAACCTGAGCCTGTACTTGATTTGGGTTGGTTTAATGCTCCGGCTAGTCGTGGCTTGTTGATGCATACAAAGGTGTTTGGTTATTATCAGGGACCGGAAGAGGTAATGCGTACGACAGCCAATTATACTGAGATTAATATTATTGGAAATTACGCCAAGTTTGCTCCGTTGACAGTAACTGTGGTTGATGAACAGGGAAAAACGGTGGAAGGTGCATGTGTGCAGTATAAGATTTATAATTATTCTGAATTTTTTACGGTTCATACAGTTGTAACGAAACAGGATGGTCAGGCAAGTTTATCAGCTGGTTTGGGCGATATGATGGTTCTTGCAACCAAAGGTGACCGGTTTGGCATTCAAAAAGTAAGTTTCGGCAAGGAACGTAATGTGACGATTGATCTCCGTCATCGCGTAGGTGAAGAGTTTTCATTCCCTGTAGATTTGGTTCCGCCTCCCACAAAACCCAATATTCCGGAGGTTACCCCAGAACAGCGTGCGAAGAATGATATCCGTTTCAATCAGGAGGATTCTATCAGAAACGCTTATGTCGCTTCTTTCCCGGATGCTTCAGCCATTGAAAAGTTTGCTGGAGAAACTGGCTATAAGACTCAGGATATTACCAACTATATCGTTGGTTCAAGAGGTAATTATGCAGAAATCATGAATTTCTTGCAGAATGCAGCTAAAAAGAACTATGCATCACGTGCACTTCAGTTACTGGCTACACTTTCTGAAAAGGACTTGCGCGATACGCCTGAAGCTATATTGAATGACCATCTGTATAATACAGATCTCTCGGCTGATGCTACTAAGGTACTTGCTCCGCGTATTGCCGGTGAGATGTTGACTGCTTATCGTTCGTTCTTCCAGAAAGAAATTTCGAAGAAAGATGCTAAACAGTTCTGTGCCGATCCAAATGTCTTGGCTGAATGGTGCCGTAAGAACCTCACATTGCGTGATGATTTGTGCTGTGTGGGAACTTTCATTTCTCCTGAAGGCGTATGGCGTAATCGTACAGCCGACCGTGTATCACGTGATATCTTTTTTGTTGCGGTAGCTCGTTCGTTGGGTATTCCGGCATGGATAGATGGGGTTACAGGAAATGTATTCTATCAGAAGAACGGTTCGGATATTCAACTGGATTTTGAAAGTGGTGTTTCTGGAGCTGCTGAAACGGGTCAGTTGCAGTTGAGTTATTCAGCTATTCCGCAGCTGGATGATCCTGAATATCTTCGTCATTTTACCCTTTCTAAATATAATGGAACAGGATTTACCTTGTTGAATTATCCAGATTTTGCCAAATGGAGTGCTTTATTCAAGGATGCTTCTTCATTGGATGAAGGTTATTATATGATGGTATCAGGTAGTCGCTTAGCCGATGGTGGCGTATTGGGACAAGTTTCTTTCTTCAATATCCGGAAAGGTGAACAGACCAGTGGCGAATTACTGGTACGCGATAATACAGAAGCTGTTAAGGTCATTGGTAATTTTGATTCTGAATCGAAATTTGTGAATGCCGAGACAGGTGAAGAAACAACCGTATTGAAGTCTGCGGGTCGTGGCTTGTTCGTACTAGCTATTTTGGGAGTAGGTCAAGAACCTACCGACCATACATTGAAGGATATCGCAGTGAAGGCAAAAGAATTTGATGCTTGCGGACGGAAGATGATATTGTTATTCCCAAGTCGTGCTGCTTATGAAAAATACTTGACGGCTCCGGCTCCAGGGCTTCCTGAACATATTGTCTGGGGTATTGATACTGATAGTAAGATACAAAAACAGTTGCTGGAGGCATTGAATTTGGAAGCTAATACACAGTTGCCAATATTTATTATCGGTGATACATTCAATCGTATTGTCTTTACTTCGCATGGCTATACCATAGGTCTAGGAGAGCGACTGTTGAAGATTATCGATAGCTTGTCAGATTCGGAAGTTACTAATAAATAATAAATGCTTGTAGCATGTGAAAAGAGACCGATATAGGGTAATTACTTATATCGGTCTTTTTA
>OAUQ01000129.1_pt1 | contig 34614 bp, 26 predicted proteins | sample 1476151 | NCBI WGS metagenome assembly OAUQ01 (sample SAMEA2580008, study PRJEB22360) | human gut metagenome | biome: human gut; feature: human-associated habitat; material: faeces | place: Denmark | collected 2008/2010 | reverse complement strand
AAATCCTCCACCCAATACTCTTCCACCGTCGTAGAATACGGCGGACTGTCCCGGAGTGATAGCCGATGCTTCCGCTTCGAACTTCACCAATAGGTGTGTGTCGTCGAGCAGTGCAATGCGACAAGGGATGGGGCGGCTGCGGTAGCGGATACGTACAGATAAGTTCGGACATTCCAATAGCTCTTTCATGTCTATTACGTTGATGTCTTCTACCAGCATGTATTCAGCTTTCAGTTGTTCTGCGTCGCCCAGCATGACGGTGTTTTTGGCTGGATTGATCTTGAGTACGTACGCCGGATGTCCGAGGGCGATTTCCAGTCCTTTCCGTTGCCCGATGGTATAATAGGCAAATCCTTTGTGCTGTCCTAGTTTTAAACCTTTGCTGTCGACAAACCATCCCGGACCGATACGCTGGTCGATGTCCGGGCAATGTTCTCTCAGGAACTCCCGGTAGTCTTTGTCGATGAAGCAGATTTCCATACTTTCCCCTCCACGGGCTTTTGCCTCAAAGCCTTTGCTGGCAAGATAATCACGCACTTCTGCCTTGGTCATTCCTCCCAACGGGAATACCATCCGCTTTAATATTTCCTGCGGCAGTTTCCAAAGAAAGTATGACTGGTCTTTTGTGGCGTCATCGCCGGTAACGATATAACGGTGTCCGTTCCGGTCTTCCAGTCGGCAATAATGGCCAGTGGCAATCTGTGCACATCCGGTCCGGTCGGCCCATTCGCAAAGTATGCGTTCCTTGAACAGCGGATTACACATGACGCAGGGATTCGGAGTACGCCCTCTCATATATTCGTCGATGAAATACCGGACAATTACATCTTTAAATTCTTTGCGGACATCGGCTACATGGTGCTCTATACCTAATCGTTCTGCCAGTGCCTGAGCTTCCAGTACTTCGTCGGGCTGTTCTTGTCCGGGAGTAGAGAAATGGGAAGGAATGTCCCAGGTTCTCATGGTTACACCTACTACTTCGTAGCCCTGCTCTTGCAGCATGATGCAGGTAGCGGAACTGTCTATTCCTCCACTCATGCCTACCAGTATTCGCTTTTCTTTATTCATGGTAAAAAGTTTCTGCCATTTGTTTCTGGCAAAAGTAAGTATAAAAACATAAATCCTTTATTAATACATATGGAATCTTCCCTTATAAATATTGCATATCGACTCGTTTAACGTTTTTTGTATATCATAGAGGATAGGAAATTTGATCTGTTTTTTTAGTGTTTAATAGTATTTTAATCTTTTATGTAAAAATAAAAATGATATAACTTCCCGTTTGTAAAATGATTTTCTTTGCACTCTGTTCGATCGTTTTCTTTAAATATTATCTATTTTATATCAAAATGATAGCTATTTTTATTGATATGTGTGATATTTGTTGTTTAAATTCTCTTTTATGTGATATTTGTATATTTAGTATTTTCTATACTTTCTTATAATTTGTTTTGTGTTTTCAGATTTTTGCCTATTTTTGCATTCAAATTTATGATTGTTATTAGCAATATGAAAGCATAACTTTAAGACTGTTGAGCTAAAGAATAGTAGTATTTCAAATGGCAATATGTTGTATAAATAGACACACACATATAATTGAATAATTTTCCCTTTCTTATTCTCTTCTGGCTGCATCTTGCAGTAAGTCATACTGAGAGGTGTCAGCTGACTTGGCCGTGAGGTTAGGCAAGAGGATCTTAGAGCGGATGCCACCGTCTTTTATAAATCTCTCTTAAGATGGCATCCGCTTCTTTTTTTGTTCTTTTATAAGAAAAGTTCGGGTTCACGGCGTGCACTGAATTTCTCGTGCAGGATGGCAGTGAACGGGCTATAATAGGTCCGTGCGGCGTTCGGGCATTCTTTTACACAGGCGCAACAGCGGATGCACCGTGTAATGTCTGTTTCAATGTGTGAACCGTCGTCGCTGATACGGATGGCATGGGTCGGACATACTTCCACGCATTTTCCACAGACAAAACAATGCTCATTACAAACCGGAGCCGACGGCTGGGAAGCTGGAACGACCTTATAGGGGAAATTCCCTTTTACAAAGAAGGAACTGATACGGCTGGATAGTTCAGCACTGATACTTTGTTGCGTATGTTCCGTTTGCTGGGAAGGGCTTGTCGTCTGCAACTCTCCGATGCTGGCAACGGCTTCTTCCAGCTTTTTCAGACAGTCTTTACCAAACTGGCTGGCAATTTGCAAGTCTTTGTCGTCTGGGCGGCCGGCTGCTACGGGCATTTCGGCTGTACTGTAACTGTGCTCTCCGATAAAGGCTCCTGCTGCCAGGGGAGTGAATCCTAATGATACGGCAGTATCACGAAGCTCCAGCAGAGCATCTTCATAATCGCGGTTGCCATACACCACCACGACGATGGCTGGTGAATTGTTCCCTTTCAGGCGCTTGATGCGTTGTAGGGCTGTAGGGGCTACCCGCCCTCCGTATACCGGTGCGGCAATGACCGTCAGCGAGTCATTTATTTCGATAGGAGTATCGCTTTCATCGAGAGTCAAGTCGGTTTCGATTCTTCGTCCCATACCGATACCTTCGCCGATAGCTCGTGCTATTTTTGCCGAGGTATGGGTAGGCGAGAAGAAAACAAGATGATTGGTTGTATAGGTGTTCATAGGTCTGAGGTAAAAAGTTAGTTGTTGTTCCTGCAAAGATAAAGTTTTTTATATCGTTCTTCACACGATTTATTTGTACTTTTGCATCATTATGGAAGAACAATTTGATATACGTGATTATAAGCCAACAGGGAAGGAGAGGGATTTTGAAAATGCCCTTCGTCCGTTACAGTTTGGCGACTTCAGTGGTCAGGACAAGGTGGTCGACAATCTGCGCATCTTTGTCAAGGCAGCACGCCTCCGTGCTGAGGCACTGGATCATGTTCTGCTGCACGGACCTCCGGGACTGGGAAAAACGACGCTGAGCAATATTATAGCCAACGAGCTGGGAGTGGGATTCAAAGTGACTTCCGGACCGGTACTCGATAAGCCGGGAGACCTTGCCGGAGTGCTGACCAGTCTAGAACCGAATGATGTCTTGTTTATCGATGAAATACATCGTTTGAGCCCGGTGGTGGAAGAGTATTTGTATTCGGCCATGGAGGATTACCGGATTGACATTATGATAGACAAAGGTCCGTCGGCACGCAGCATCCAGCTCGACCTGAATCCGTTTACGCTGGTGGGAGCTACTACCCGAAGCGGACTGCTGACGGCTCCGCTTCGTGCGCGTTTCGGTATCAATCTCCATCTGGAGTATTACGACGATACGGTTTTGTCGCGCATTATCCTGCGTTCTGCCGGTATCTTGGGTATTCCGTGCGATGTGGAAGCGGCGGGAGAGATTGCTTCGCGCAGCCGTGGAACCCCCCGTATTGCCAATGCCTTGTTGCGTCGGGTACGCGATTTTGCTCAGGTAAAAGGTTCCGGACGCATCGATGTGGAGATAGCCCGATATGCCCTCGAGGCACTGAATATTGACCGTTACGGGCTGGATGAGATAGACAACAAGATACTGTGTACCATTATCGATAAGTTCAAAGGCGGGCCGGTGGGACTGACTACTATCGCTACGGCGCTGGGTGAGGATCCCGGGACCTTGGAGGAAGTGTATGAGCCGTTCCTTATCAAAGAAGGTTTCCTGAAGCGTACCCCACGCGGACGGGAGGTTACGGAACTGGCTTATAAACATTTGGGAAGAAATAGATTTAACAACGTTAAAACACTTTTTGATGACTAATTATGGTGTGTGCCATAACTGCGGCACACACTTTTATTTTTTTACAAATTATGGCTGGACTGAAATCGTTAGCAAAAGATACGGCAATTTACGGGTTAAGTAGCATTGTAGGGCGTTTCCTGAATTATCTGCTGGTGCCACTTTATACGGCAGTGATTCCTGCATCGACAGGTGGATATGGAGTGGTTTCGAATGTGTATGCCTATACGGCACTTATTCTGGTGCTTCTGACGTTCGGTATGGAAACAGGCTTTTTCCGTTTCGCCAACAAGTCGGGCGAACAGCCGGAAAAGGTATATGCCAATTCATTGATATTCGTAGGAGGGCTGTCGTTGCTCTTTGTGGTGCTTTGTATGATTTTTCTGCATCCTATCTCCGCTTTGCTGGAGTATCCCGATCATCCTGATTACATTGCCATGATGGTGCTGGTTGTAGCGCTCGATTCGTTTCAGTGCATTCCGTTTGCTTACCTGCGCTACAAGAAGCGTCCGATAAAGTTTGCATCCATCAAGCTGTTCAACATCGTAGGAAATATCTGTCTGAACCTGTTTTTCCTGCTGCTGTGTCCGTGGCTGGATGTGCATGCACATCAGCTGGTTTCATGGTTCTATCGTCCGGAGTATCTGGTAGGCTATATTTTCGTAGCCAATCTGATCATGTCGGTGGTGCAGATGTTCTTCTTCATTCCCGAACTGAGAGGCTTCTCTTATCGTATAGACCGTCCGCTGATGAAGCAGATGATTTCGTATTCTTTCCCGATTCTGATTTTCGGATTGGTGGGTATATTGAACCAGACCATCGACAAGATGATTTATCCTTTTTTGTTTGAGGACCGTCAGGAGGGACTGGTGCAGTTGGGTATCTATAGTGCAACGAGCAAGGTTGCCATGATTATGGCAATGTTTACTCAGGCTTTCCGCTACGCTTACGAACCGTTTGTCTTTGGCAAGAACAAGGAGGGCGATAATCGTAAGATGTATTCGGCAGCCATGAAGTATTTTTTCATCTTTTCGTTGTTGGCCTTTCTGGCTGTGATGTGCTATATGGATATTCTGCGTTACATGGTGGCGCGCGATTACTGGGAAGGACTAAGTGTGGTAGCCATCGTCATGGGGGCAGAAATTTTCAAGGGTATTTACTTTAACCTGTCTTTCTGGTATAAGCTGACCGACGAAACGCAGTGGGGTGCTTATTTCTCGCTGATAGGCTGTGCAGTGATTCTGGCATTGAACGTGTGGCTGGTACCAACATACGGGTATGTGGCTTCGGCATGGGCGTCGGTTGCCGGCTATGGTGTGATTACTGTCTTGTCTTATTTCATCGGACAAAAGAAGTATCCGGTTCATTATCCGTTGAAGCAGATGGGCGTTTACCTGATTCTTGCTGCTGTTTTATTTATCCTGTCGCAGGTAGTGACCATTCAGCATGTAGTGTGGAGACTGGCATTCCGTACGCTATTATTGTTGGTTTTCGTAGCTTATATTCTGAAAAAAGATTTACCTTTGAAAGCGATTCCGTTTGTGAATCGTTTTGTTAAGTAGTAACCTTTCTTTTAATGGTATGGAAAGAGACAAAAAATTTATTGTCAAGAAATTCTTTAATGAATATCTGGACTTGAACCGGAGCAAGGAAGATGAACAGGTAACCGTAGAGTCTATCCGTAACGGGGTGGAGTTTAAAGGTACCAATCTGTGGATTCTTATCTTTGCGACGTTCATAGCTTCGTTGGGATTGAATGTAAATTCTACTGCTGTCATTATCGGTGCGATGTTGATTTCTCCTCTGATGGGTCCTATTATGGGTGTGGGACTTGCTGTGGGGCTGAATGACTTTGAACTGATGAAACGTTCATTGAAGAGTTATCTGGTTGCTACCTTATTCAGTGTAATTACTGCTACAATATATTTTGCGTTTACTCCCCTCGACGAAGTTCAGTCGGAATTGCTGGCACGTACATCGCCTACTATTTATGACGTGTTCATCGCTCTGGTGGGTGGTCTGGCTGGTATTGTGGCACTGGCAACAAAAGAAAAAGGAAACGTGATACCCGGAGTGGCTATCGCTACAGCCTTGATGCCGCCTCTCTGTACAGCCGGATTCGGACTGGCTACGGGCAATCTGCTCTATTTCCTGGGAGCCTTTTATCTTTATTTTATCAATTCGGTATTTATCAGTCTGGCTACTTACATCGGCGTGCGGGTGATGCATTTCCAACGCAAGCAGTTTGTCGATAAGGTTCGCGAAAAGCTGGTGCGTAAGTATATCATTGGCATTGCGATTGCTACCATGTGCCCGGCCGTTTACCTGACTTACAACATTGTTCGTGAAACCATTTATCAGTCTTCGGCCAACAGTTTCATTACGTCCGAATTGCAATTCCCCGATACACAGGTTCTCAGTCGGGAGATTTCATTCGACAAACGGGAGATAAAAGTGGTCTTGATAGGCAAGGAAGTATCGGATGACCAGTTACAGGCGGCACGTCATAAACTTGCAGAGTATAAGTTGAACGATACAAAGTTGTCGGTCTTTCAGGGTGTCAACGGAGCTGGCTCCATGGATATAAGCAATATCAAGTCGTTGGTAATGGAAGACTTTTACAAGAACAGTGAAAAACAACTTGCTTCGCAACAGGCGACACTGGATTCCTTGAACCGTATCTTGCCCGATTTTACCGGATCGAATCTGATGAATGAACGGATGGGGCAGGAGATTAAGGTCCTTTTCCCTTATGTAAAAACGATATCTGTATCCAAGAGCTTGCAGTTAAATGTAGACAGTATCCGCATGGATACGGTTACCTTTGCATTTGTCGACTGCAACAAACAGCCGTCGAAGCAGGAAAGGGAGAAAATGATGGAATGGCTGCGGGCGCGTACCGGTGCAGGTAAGCTCCGTCTGGTAGTGGAATAGTATTTTTTTCGTACGGACTTAAAAAAGAAACCAGAAATTACATGGTCAACGGAAAAGATGATTCATGTAATTTCTGGTATATAAAAGGCAATCAGTAACGGATATTACTTTTTGCGCTTGCTTCGTTTGGCCCAGCCTTCTTCTGCAAAATCAGGCTCTTCACCACGCAGGGGGCGGCTGTCGTTCTGGAAGAACTGTTTCCAGTCGTCTTTCTTCTTAGGACCACGTGCGGCTGTATAGCCTCGCTCTTCACGGCTCGGCTTATCCTTTTTCTTATCGGCTTTTGTTTCTTTTCTCTTGGCCGATTTTTCTTCCTTTACGTTTTCCTTGCCACGTTTCTTTCCGCTCTTGTCGCTTTTGCCCGTATTTTCTCCGGCCATTTCTACAATCACCTTACGACCTTTGTTCAGTGTCACCTTGTTCAGCACTTTCAACACCATCGGAGCCTGGTTCTCGGCTACCTCGAAGAAGGAGAAATTCTGCATCAGGTCAATACGTCCTATCTGTATATGTTCCTTCTTCAGGTTCCGGTTAATCAGCTCAATGATCTGATTAGCATAGAAACCATCTGTCTTTCCTAAGTTCAGGAACAGTCGGGCGTAGCCTTTTTCGGCTTTGCGTGCCACTTTTTCACGGTCGCTTCCGCGGTCTTTCCGCTCTTTGGGCTCGCTGCTCTTTTCGCTTGCTTTGGGCTGTTCTATTTCTGGCGCATTTTTATAATACTCCAGGAAGCGGTTGAATTCCATCGACACCACTCGCTTGATAAGGTCTTCCTTGCTCAGCCATTCCAGCTTACGGTAAATGCCCGGCAGGAATGCTTCGATTTCCTCTTCGTTGACTTTTACCTTTTCGATGTCATCGATTACTTTGATGAGCTGCTGTTCGCAGATTTCCTTTCCGCTGGGCAGTGTACTGATGGTAAATTTCTTGTTGATGATACGCTCTATCTCACGCATCTTGCCTTTTTCCCTCAGGTTGATGATGGCAATGGAAATACCTGTCTTTCCGGCACGTCCGGTACGGCCGCTTCGGTGTGTATAGCTTTCCGTATCATCGGGAAGACCGTAATTGATGACATGAGTCAGATCGTTTACGTCCAGTCCACGTGCTGCCACATCGGTAGCTACCAGCAGCTGAAGGTGACGTTGGCGGAACTTCTGCATCACCAAGTCACGCTGTGCCTGACTCAGTTCGCCATGCAAGGAATCGGCATTGTATCCGTCCTGAATCAGCTTGTCGGCTATTTCCTGAGTTTCCTTGCGGGTACGGCAGAAAATGATACCGTAAATTTGTGGATAATAATCTACAACTCGCTTTAAAGCCAGGTATTTATCCTTTGCATGTACGATGTAAGCGATATGATGTACGTTCTTGCTTCCTTCGTTTTTTGTTCCGATAGTAATTTCCTTGGCATCATGCAGATACGTTTTGGCGATGCGGGCTATTTCCGGACTCATGGTAGCCGAGAACATCAAAGTGTTCCGGTCTTCGGGAACTTGTTCCAGAATGGCGTTGATGCTGTCGGTAAATCCCATGTTCAGCATTTCATCCGCTTCGTCCATTACTACGTCGCGTATTGTTTCCAGATGCGCTACCTTGCGCTCCATCAAGTCTATCAAACGTCCCGGAGTAGCAACAATAATATGTACTCCTTGTTTCAGACTGCGTATCTGGCTTTCAATAGATGAGCCTCCGTATACGGGAAGAATCTTTAAATCGGTAATGTATTTAGAGTAATCGGTCAAATCGCCTGCTATCTGTAAGCAGAGCTCTCGTGTAGGACAAAGTACCAGTGCTTGTGGTATACGATGCTTTACATCAATTTTTTGTATCAGCGGCAGACCAAATGCGGCTGTTTTTCCGGTTCCGGTTTGTGCCAGAGCCACTACGTCGTTGCGGTTTCCTAACAGATACGGTATAACTTCTTCTTGTACAGGCATGGGATTTTCGTAACCCATTTCCTCGATTGCCTGGCGTATTTCTGCGGAAACGCCGAGTTCTTCAAATGTCTTCATTTATTTCAAATATCTAATTCGGCTGCAAAGATACGGACAATTAATGGATTATCGGCTATAAGAGTTGTTTATTCTTTGCTATTTGACAGCCTTTTACCGGAAGAGCTTTACTCTTCCGGCCTGTATTCCAATATATCTCCCGGCTGGCAATCGAGTGCTTTACAGATTGCCTCCAGGGTAGAAAATCGGACTGCTTTGGCTTTTCCTGTTTTCAGGATGGAAAGATTGGCGGGGGTAAGGTCGATTCTTTCGGCAAGCTCTCCCAGCGAAATCTTCCGTTTTGCCATCATCACATCAAGGTTTACTATAATCGGCATACGTTTTATTTGTTGTTTAGTCTCTTCCACCATTTGGTATAACGGTGGGTTATTTTATAATAAGCAAAAGCTCCGGCATAAAGCCATATTAGGCTTGCAAATATACGCAGAAACCTGTTCTCCAAAAGTGGATAAAAGGTGAGGAAGCAAATCAATTCTAATACGATGAGTGTGGCAAGAAAACTTATAATAATGTAAATGGCTGCCATCGGGCGTGAATAGTTGCTTTTCGGTTTCATAGGCGATATGTGGTTAAATGGTTAGGTCGTTCTCTTCCTTAATCTTTACGGCCTTGGCAAAGATTTCCGTAAGTAATACGATCAGGATGACTAAATCCCATTGCAAGGGTATCGGGGTGACACCTATCACCTGATAACCCGGCAGGGATACTTGTGCAAGGACTGCCTGCTCGATGCTCCAGTTTAACAAGTACGAGAGTGAAATGGCTGCTAACTGGCCGTAAGCTATCCAGCGGAGCCACCAGATATTACGTCGGGAGAATACATCTTGTCGGGTGATACGTATAAGTACACGTATCAGGCAGTAGATACCATAAGTCGCTAATACGATGGTTGCCAAAGCTGCGAATATTATGGTGATTAACATGGTTGGAGTCTCTTTGATCAGACAGGTGATTGTTGAAACATGATACGGCACTTTTACTGTTTCACCGGGTAATTGCAAATTCAGACTATCGCTTGGACTGGAGATAGGAGTAACTCTTACTTCTGCCCTGAATACGTGTGAATCTGCCTGTGTGCCGTAAGTAGAGCCAGCCTTTTGTCCATCTTCAAAGCCTTGCTTGAAATCTTTGAGATTACTGCCTATGGCAAAAAAGATATTCAGTGCTATGGCAAAAATGGCCAATATACCTAATATGCTGATGTGTTTCATAAATTCGGGGTATTATTCGATTGTACTTGTGGGTTGTTCTTCTCTCCATGTTGCAGGCTGTGGAAGCAGTCTTTGGATGTACTTGATGCATACGAAAGTGAGTATCGCTCCCGCAACCGCCATGAGTGCAGCTCCTTCGGGGCCGTAGGTGGAAACCATTGTAGCATTCGGATCATCGGAAAGCCAAAAGCTGACAACGGCAGTGCTATTGTTGACGAAGTGCATCAATATGCCGGGGAGCAGACTACCTGTATGATAATAGACCCAGCCTAGGGCCAGTCCTACTACGAAAGCAAAAGGAGTTTGTACCCAGTTTCCATGTACGATACCGAATATCAGTGACGATACAACAATAGCCCAGAGCGGCTTTTTCCATTTGCGCAGCAGATGTCCCTGGATGGCTCCCCGGAACAATAGCTCTTCTACAATAGGGGCCATAATCGTGATTGCCACAATTCCCAGTGGATGCTGCATCATCATGGCGAAAGTTTCCTGCATGTTATTGGGCAAGTCGGCGAGTTCGTTCAGGTAATTGCTCCACAACCCCATACCTACGATTAATAGGATAGCGGCAATCAGGACCTTACCGGAGTTGTAATACGCCCAAGTTTTTCGGTCGAGCGGTACATATTTTCCCACTATCAGATGAATACCTACCGCGGCTGTAGATAGAACCTGTGCCAGCAGAATGAGGGTTATGTAAGTAGAGTCGGTGGGTTGAGGTAATTCTGTGGTATGATGGAAGATCATATATCCGCACAGGAAAACTCCCATGAATGCCAGTTGGTAGGCAAAATAGTATAGCAATAATTTGATGGTGCGTCCCATAATAATTGAATTTTAATTATTTGTTATTTTCACTTATTTCGCAGGCAGATGAACGGCTATAATAAGTCAATAAAGCATTCGAACTGTCTACATAATAAACACTTTGTTGGCGATTACGCTCAAAGTTACAAAAAAGTTTGTCCCATTCGGCATAATCCATGATACATATCGAGTCATTCGACATAATAGTGAGCAGATAGGCGGGTGTCCACATCTGTTGTCGCAAATTCCATCGATATGCTTTCTTCTCGGTCAGTCGTCTTTGTTCGTCGTACCGGTACTCGTATTTCCATTTTGGAGTAAGTGTTTTGCCGTCTTCATTCAGGGTAGAAACAATCAACCCGTTGTCTGTTTCTCCATAAATGAAAGTTTCTTTTGCGTTTGCCTTTGTGACTGTTAGTGTCATCAGGGTGAAGAGGCTTGCCATAGCTGCTTTTTTTAGTAATGTCTTTTTCATAATTGCATCGTGTTTGTGGTTCTTAATTATTTTATCTGTGTTTGTTTTCGATAAATATTTATCGTTTTTCGATATGCAAATGTAGATATTATTTTTAGAGTACAAAAGAAAATCAGGAAATATTTATCGAAAAACAATAAATATTTTCTGATTTATATTGAAAATACTTTTAGAAAGCCTTCTTGAAGGCATAAAGAAGTTTTCAAAAGGGGAATAAGTGTATATTTGCGGATAATTGTTATATTTACAAAAGTATTTATTTTGTTAATCAATAAAGGTATTATGAAAAAACTAATTCTCTCTGTAATGATGAGTTTGTTTGTCGTGGGATTCTCTTTTGCCCAGACATTGACTTCACCCAATGGAAATTTAATCATGGATTTTCACTTGTCGGCTGATAAGACTCCGGTTTATTCGTTGAAATATAAAGGGAAAGATGTTATCCGGGAAAGTAAGATGGGCTTCCAGATACGTCCGTCGTTCGATTTCAGTAAGAACTTCCGTATCATAGAAACAAAGGAAACAGCATCCGATACTACCTGGAATCCTGTTTGGGGGCAGAACAGTGTCATTCGGGATAATCATAAGGAACTATTTGTAGCCTTGGAGCAAGAAGGTACGGGGTGGTTGCTGAATATTCGTTTTCGTTTGTTCGATGATGGGTTGGGATTCCGTTATGAATTTCCGGTACAGAAAGAATTACGGCATTTTACTATTAATGAGGAAGTGACGGAGTTTCAGCTGGCAGGCGATCATAAGGCATTTTGGATTCCAGCTGACTATGATACCAATGAGTTTCAGATAACGACTTCCAAACTGTCGGAAGTGCCGCAGCTGATAGACAAGGCGCGCGATGAGGCCCTGGCTTGCAAGTCACCTTCGCCTAATCTAGCTGTACAGACTCCGTTGATGCTGAAGTCGGATGACGGACTTTATATCAACATCCATGAGGCGGCTTTGGTTAATTATCCTGCTATGCATCTGAATCTGGATGCAAAGACTTTTTTGATGAGTTCGCACCTGACTCCTGATAAAAACGGGGCGAAAGGATATATCCAGACCGGCAGTACCAGTCCGTGGCGTACGATTGTAGTAAGCGACGATGCACGTGATATCTTGGCCTCGAACTTGATAGTAAATCTGAATGAACCTTGCAAACTGGAAGATACTTCCTGGATTAAGCCGACCAAATACGTGGGTGTATGGTGGGAATACTTTACGGGCGGAGGCTCTACCTGGGCTTATACCGATACGCAAGACATCGTAATCGGTAAAACTGACTATACCCAACTGAAACCGAATGGTCATCATGGTGCCAATACGGCTCATGTAAAAGAGTATATTGACTTTGCAGCGAAACATGGCTTCGATGCCGTACTGGTAGAGGGATGGAATGAAGGTTGGGAAGACAATTATGCTCATGCCAAGGAATTTATATACAGTTTCACTAAAGCTTATCCGGACTTCGATGTAAAGGAACTGCAACGTTATGCCGCATCGAAAGGAGTAAAAATTATTATGCACCATGAAACAACTTCGTCGGTGGCCGATTATGAACGTCAGATGCATGATGCGTTCCGTTTTATGAAAGAAAATGGCTACGATGCGGTAAAGACGGGTTACGTAGGGCCCATCATCCCACGTAGTGAACATCACGACGGACAGTGGATGGTGAACCATTACAATCGGGTAGCTGAGACGGCTGCGAAGTATCATATTATGGTTGATTCACATGAAGCCGTACGTCCTACGGGTATGTATCGTACGTATCCCAACTGGATTGCTCAGGAATCAGCGCGTGGTACGGAGTTTGAATCGTTCAATGGCATTCGTCCTGATCACCAGACAATCTTGCCGTTTACCCGTCTGATGGGTGGTCCGATGGATTATACTCCGGGAATTTTTGAAGGTGATCTTTCTGTTTATGGTTCTAACAAGGCTCAGTTGGGTACTACCTTGGTAAAACAGCTTGCATTGTATGTAACGATGTATAGTCCGCTTCAGATGGCAGCCGATTTATATCAGAATTATGAAAAATATCCGGATGCTTTTCAATTTATTAAGGATGTAGCAGTGGATTGGGACAATACCTATATTCTGGAGGCGGAACCGGGTGATTACATCACGATTGCTCGTAAGGCAAAAGGAAAGAACGAATGGTATGTGGGTGGAATTACCAATGAGAATAGTCGGGAAACTGTTATCGATTTGAGTTTCCTTCCGGCTGGAAAGAAATATCAGGCAACTATTTATGCTGACGGAAAAACAGCCGACTGGCGTACAAATCCCAAAGAATATGTGATTTCGACAAAGAAAGTGACCAGCAAAACGAAGTTGAAACAGCGTCTTGCTCCGAGCGGTGGTGTAGCTATCAGCATTAAGGAATTGTAATCTGTTATCATAGTTTTTTTGTAATCCCCGATTTCTTTGAATAAAAGATGTCGGGGATTTTTTTGTCTTGACAGAACTCGAATCTTTTATTCCTTAACTTTTTAATAACAGGCGAGATATTGTTTCGCGATCGGCATTCAATTGGGCAATCAGTTGTTCCAGACTGTCAAACTTTTGTTCTTGGCGGATAAATTCAATAAATTCTATCCGCATGTGACGGTTATAAATATCGCCAGAGAAGTTAAGAATATGTACTTCGATACTTAAGTCGGAGCCATTGTCAACGGTTGGGCGATGTCCGATGTTTAACATACCGGCATACTGTGTCCCGTCGATGTCGGCATATACAGCATATACACCTTCTTTGGGAATCAGTTTGTCGGAACAGGAGGGGAGGAGATTGGCTGTTGGAAATCCCAGCTTACGACCTACTTTATACCCGTCGACAACTGTTCCATCCAGATAATAGCGATAGCCCAGATAATGATTGGCATGCTGTATGTCTCCTTCCTTTAAAGCTTTACGTATGACAGACGAGCTGATGGATACTCCTTCTTCCACCAATGCTTGTGCACGAACTACTTCCATATCCAGTTCCTTTCCATATTGGCAATAATCGTCGAATCCTTCGCTGCGGTTATGACCGAAGCGATGGTCGTAGCCGATGACCAGCACACGGACGTTAAAACGTTCACGAAGCAGTTGCATGAATTGGCGTGCAGAGAGCAAGGACAATTCTTTGGTAAATGGAAGCATGATGCAATAATCTGCTTCCGTTTGCTGGATAAGAGTTGTTTTTTGTGGCAGACAAGTAAGCCATTGAGGGCGGTAATTACTTTGCATGACCTGACGTGGATGCACGGGAAAGGTTATCAGGGCGCTATGGAAGTTCCTTTGGCGGGCTTCTCTGCAAACCTGTTCGATAAGGAAACGATGGCCACGGTGTAGTCCGTCGAAGCAACCGATGGTTGCCACGCAAGGTGAAAGTATTTGCTTAATCTCGTCTGTTATAATCTTCATGTAGGAATTTATTTAAATAATTCACCGAGATCTGTTCCCGGTATGTAGTGAGCAGCCTGCATGCCTGTTGAGGCTGCTGCCAGACAATTTGTCTCTGCATCGTCTATGAACAATGTTTCTGCTGGTTGGAGACCGGCTTCCTGTAAAACTCTTTGGAAAATAGCGGGATCGGGTTTTGACAGGTGCATGCGATACGACAGGAAAATACGCTCAAAGTACATTGTATAGTCTTTACCGTTACGGCAGAATGCATTCTTGTAACCATATTCCCAGTGAAGTTCGTTCGTATTACTCAATAAAAATAGCCGGTAATGTTTGCTCAGTTCAGCGAGCAACAGGAGTTTTTCCTCAGGAATGGTAAGCAGCTCCATATTCCACATGCGGTCTATTTCCTCATCCGTAAGCGGTTTATTGATATGTTTACGTATAGCCTCACGAAATTCGGGCGTGCTTATTTTCCCGCACTCATAATCGCGGAAGAAGCCCAGCTCATTAGTACCTGTCAGCAGGTCACGCACATTGACTGCTCCCGCCTGTTCGAAGGCGCTGATACACCCTTCCAGATTCAGGTCTATCAGTACGCCTCCCCAGTCGAAGATGATATTTTTTATTTGTTCATTCATGTCATACCCAATGTTTACGGCATTGAATTATTTGCTTTTCAAGCGTTTGATGCCTCTCCATATTTCACCAATCCACAAGACGAATGAAGTTCCTCCTATGATGTATAACCATTCACTCAATGGAAGAGGTTCGGTACGGAATACTTTGCCGCCAAAGCTTACGATGATGATTTGTCCTACAAGAATAATCAGTGCAACACCCAGCATGCCTAATGCGTGTCCTGCATCTTTAAAGAATGAATGGTTGGTACCGAAAACACTAGCATTGAACAGGTTCCAGAACTGAAGCATCACAAATATGGTGAAGAACACAGTAAGATGATGTGTATCCATACCGCCTGAAAGATTCTTAAAGTAAACCAGCAATCCCATTAAGATGATGAGGAAGCCTAAGCCCACTCCGAAAATTGTGTTGCGCATGACCGGTGTAATGATGAAATCGGTGCGGCGACGCGGTTTCTCATTCATTACATCCATGCTTGGTGCAATCGAAGCAAGAGCCATTGCAGCAAATGTATCCATGATCAGATTCACCCAAAGCATCTGAGTAACGGTAAGTGGTAATTCTGTTCCGAAGAAAGCACCTAACAAGACACTCAGCAGAGCCACTACATTGATGGTCAGCTGGAATACGATAAAGCGCTGTATATTCTTATACAATGAACGTCCCCACATGACAGCTGTTGCAATGCTATTGAATGAATCATCCAACAAGGTAATATCGCTAGCTTCTTTAGCTACAGAAGTCCCGGTACCCATCGACAAGCCAACTTGTGCGTGGTTCAGGGCAGGTGCGTCGTTTGTTCCATCACCTGTAACGGCTACGACAGCTCCTTTTTGCTGTAACAATTGCACTAGACGCTGTTTGTCCATCGGGCGAGCACGGCTCATTACTTTCAGGTCGAGTACACGGTCGAGTGCTTCTTCGTCACTCAATGCTGCAAATTCTACCCCTGTGATGCGGTTACGTTCTGTATCTTCCGGAGTCCAAAGTCCGATCTGACGAGCAATCTCCGTAGCTGTTCCCGGAGTATCGCCTGTTACAATCTTGATTCCGATGCCAGCCGACTGACATTTCTTTACGGCATTCGGTACATCCGGACGAATCGGGTCACTGATCGCAAAGATACCCAAGAAAGTCATTCCACCTTCGCCGACTAACTCAGCACAATCGTCGGAAGCGTTTTCTGGGACAACCTTGTAGGCTATACCCAGTGTACGCATGGCTTTATTCTGATAAGCAAGTAGTTGTTCGTTATATTTATCGATCTGAGCCTTTTCCAGATTACATTTGCTCATGACGATTTCGGGAGCTCCCTTAATGTAAAGTATCCGTTTCTTCTGAATCGGTGAATCGACTAATGTAGCCATGTATTTGCGTTCAGTTGAGAAGGTCAATTGGTTGACTACTTTGGCTTCTTCGCGTAGTTTCATGTAATCCTTTCCTTTGCTGTTCAACCAGAGCAAAAGGGCGATTTCAGTCGGGTTTCCTACTCCTGAAGGCTTTTCGCCTTCAGCCTTTTCTTCAAGGAATGCAGTCGAGTTAGCAGCTATACCTTCTGCTACCAGATCGGGCTGGCTTTCATCTACCTGAGCTTCGTATACCTGCATCAGGTTCTGAGTAAGTGTTCCTGTTTTATCGGTACAGATAACTGTGATGGCACCCATTGTTTCGCAGGCGTGCATCTTTCGAACCAGGTTGTTGGTTTTCAGCATGCGTCGCATGTTCAGGGCGAGGCTGAGGGTTACGCTCATTGGCAGTCCTTCAGGTACTGCTACAACGATTAAGGTGACAGCCATCATGAAGTACTTCAATACGATACGTGCTATCTCCAGCCATGAATGCCAATCGTTAATGCCAATGAAATTTTCTGAAGTGATAAAACTATATAAATCTTTACTGGTAAAAACGATAAAAGTCAGTGCGGCAATTGTAAAACCTGCCTTACCAATCAAGTTTGCCAGTTTGGTAAGCTGGATATTCAGCGGAGTTTGTTCCTGACTTTGTTCGGTAGACTGCCGTGCAACCTTACCGATTTCTGTCGCATCGCCTACACGGTCTACACGCATGATACCGTGTCCGTCGGTTATGGTCGTTCCGCGCATAACGGCATTCGACGGATAAGTAGCTTCCTCATCAAAATGTGCCTTATCGGTGGTTTTGTTCACCATCAATTCTCCGGTAAGAGTTGATTCGTTGACTTGCAGTGAAACGGCTTCCACCAGTGTTCCGTCGGCAGGGACTTCTTCTCCTGTATTCAGCACAACAATATCGCCTACTACGATGTCTTTACGAGGTATTTCTTTGATTTTTCCGTTACGGATAACCGTTACAGGGGTTTCTTCTCCCACAGCATTCAGCAGGTCGAATTTTTTATTAGCATCATATTCAAAATAAAATCCGATACCTGTAGCGAGGAAGATTGCAAAAAAGATACCGATTGTTTCGGCATATTCGCTTTCGATGATTGAAATAATCAGGGAGAATACCGCAGCTACCAGCAGTACGCGAATTACAGGGTCTTGAAATTTTTCCAGATATAGCTTCCAGATGGAAGGACGTTTGGGGGGAGTCAACAGATTAATTCCATTTTTCTCCCGGCTCGCTATGACCTCTTGATCGGTCAGTCCGGTCAGATGTGGTTCATTTGTGCTTTGTGACATAATGCCTAGTTATTAATTGATTAAGTAGCACAAAAATACAATATATATTGATATGCCTGTACAGACTTAGTTTTTTTTATAAAAAAATCTCCATAAATGTTGCAAGTTTCAGGCTAATCTATTACTTTTGCACTCAGATTTAAGGAGCCCCCTTATATTAGGACTTGTAGCTCAGTTGGTTAGAGCAACAGACTCATAATCTGGAGGTCCCTGGTTCAAGCCCAGGCTGGTCCACGAAGAAAATCAGGCAGTTAGCAATTCGCTGACTGCTTTTTTTATGTGCTTGCGTAAACAATGCGTAAACAAACTGTTTGAGTTGATTATGTTTACAAATAGAATTTCTATGAAGTTCCATGTAGTCCTATAAACATTACTCATTAATATATGTAGCTAATGTAGCTTCTTTGGCGGTTAAATAAACTCAAATATATTCTATTTTCACTTTGATTTATAGAATAATATTGTATTTTTGTATTGCGTAATGCATTTGTAGCAAGCCATGACCATTATAATACTCTTTTTTTAGAAAAGGAAAGTGAGTTTGCTTAACTATCGTGGGTCGGTTATCCCATTCCGATGAATCAATGCGTAGAGGGAGTACCAGTCGGAGGGTACTCTATATAACAAACGAAACGCGAGAGTTACTTCAGGGGTTGAGACCGATTAGCATAAGCCCGGTTACCATTCAGCGACAGAGGTTAACGAGATTGCACCGCTGCATATAACAACAATGTTTTTATACGTCTAAGTGTAAGGACTCTGTGGTTATATGCAGTGTTTTGTGTATGTATGCCTCACATTGCAAAGCGTCTGTATTCAGAGGTTGTGTTGAACATAAACAATGAATGCAATGGAAAAACTGACAAAATCCATGTCCCTTTTCAAAGAACGTAACTGTTCTGTTTCTATCGTGTTGGACTCACGTACTCGCAGAAAAAATGCGTATGAGTTTCCATTATCTCTTCGTTTCACGGTAGACCGCAAATTCTTTTATTTCACAGTTGGAAGTTCTTTTACTGAAAGAAAGTTTTCAGATATTTGTAATGCAACTAAATGTAAGAGCGAGAACTACAGACTTCAAAAAGAGTGGAAAGATACCCTTATTCCCAAATACAAAGAAATTCTGATGAATCTGAATAAAGGTGGTATTCTGACATTTGAAATGGTACGTCAATGTATCATGGGAGAAGAAGTCGCAACACCCAATGAAGAAACAATTAAACCACAATCTTTTATTGGCATATGGGAAGAAATCATTAGCGGATTACGGACAGACGATGATGGTGCACGCTTTACTACAGCAGAGAGTTATGAGTGCGCACTCAAATCATTAAGAAAGATACTCGGACCAAATTTGATTAAAGGATTTTGCATTAGTGCAGCAGAAATTCAGAAGTGGAAGGACGGAATGCATAATGGAGTAAAAGATGAGAATGGGAAGATAGTAGGAAAAATCAGTGATACTACCGCAGGGATATATTTACGCTGTTGTCGTGCCGTATGGAATAAGTGTGTACATGAAGGCTATCTCAAAGATGTTCCTTATCCTTTCTCTAACAAGAAGGAGAAAGGGCTTGTAAGTATTCCTAAGAGCGCAAAGCGCAAACAAAGTTTCCTGAATGTTAATCAAATGACAGAACTATATAACCTCTTTGTGTCCAAGAAATATCCCGAATATTGGTCAGAAGAATATACCAAACGCGCTCATTACTCATTGGGATTGTTTCTTGCCCAATACTTGTGCAATGGGTTCAATATGGCAGATGCAGGGCGATTGACTTACGATAATTATTATTATCAGACACATGGCAAAGCTTTCCGCTTCAACCGTAAGAAAACTTCCAGAAGAAGCACTGACGGTTCCGAAGTAATCGTTCCTATCATACCTCCTTTACAATATGTTTTAGATGAAGTAGCTGCACCTCCGACCCGAGGCGGTTTGGTCTTTCCCCACATATTAAAAGGAGCTGAAACAGAAGAACTACGTCGCAAATATACAATGCAGGAAAACTCTAATGTGAAAGACCGTATCATCAAAATATGTCACGAAGCACTGAAGTGGGATAAATCCATCTGTCCGTCTGGTACATGGTGCCGTCATTCGTTTGCCACGAACTTACATAATTCCGGAGTAGATATGGATTATATTTCTGAAAGCATGGGACACGCATCTTCTGATCATGCAATCACTCAAATATACATTGAGCACTATCCACTTGAAATTCAGATGGAAAATAACTCAAAACTGTTGAATTTGACAAAAACTTCTGAAAGAGATTTGTTATTGGCAAAACTGACGAGTATGTCCACTGAGGATTTATCCAAATTGTTTAAACGACTATAATACGATTTTAAGGATGATTCATTTCATAGAGAGAATAAGGGACTATTTTACTAGAAAGGATTGTGCTGATATGGCTATTCGTACTTGGAAATCCGCCAACGAAGAATTGTATGCAAATTTCTGTAAACGCATGGATGCTGTTGGAAAGGGTAACTTATCTGTTTTGACAGATATGTATCAGATGATGCGAGAATGTACACCGCCAGAAGCTTTGCTGTTATATAACTGGCTTTCTGAACTTATAAATGGAAACGGTAAAAATGTACAGAATATAGCCAATCAACAATGGGCCGGCAAGTATACAGATATTATAGCCCAATGTATTACCAACAAACGATTATGGATAGGCATAAACATAAAAACGGCTACGGTAGAGCTACTCACATCCCCAAAGTCAGAATTACTGATGGTTCATTCCAAAACACCTCTTGAAATTTGGAATCGTTTGCCACAGGAAACGAAAGCCTATTTGACTGGGCAGTTGGATGTACTAATGAGAAACAACAAAGGATGCTATCTGTTAAGCAATCTTGAAAGAAAAATGGTGTATCAGTTCTTGACGTACATTTCCCAAATCATCGTCCTATCACACGCCGTGTTTGTTGGAGAGTTTGTGGCTAACCTGTACGATTATGTGATCGAGAAAAAGGAGGCTTTAAGTTATTGTATGTACTATTTCGTAATATTTGACCACGGCCTTTCACGTATGGCTAAGTTGCTTGACCGTCTGTTGAGTAGTGAAGAAGTTGATAATGGCGATATGCTTCTGATAAAATCGTGTATTGCTTTGCTTGTTAATAAAAGCATAGAGATAGGAACTGAAAGTAAAGCCGAATGGGAAGCAACGGCTGAAGTATGTAATCCGGATATTTGGAAAGAAGTTATGTTTGCCTTGCGAAAAGTGAAAGGTAAACGTGGAAACAGAAAAATAATACAATCATTGGATGACATCCTTATTGGGGATAAGGAACGTATCAAACAAGGCATTTACTCTTTTCTTGAAGAGAACACCGAAGATATAAGCCTTGCCTATTTATTGAAAGCTCTGGTAAAAGCTGGAAGAATGAAGGCTTCTATAAGATACATGACATTTCATCGTGCCATCGAACAATTCTACCAGCGACATTACGGACATGACATTCCACAGAAAAGATATGGTGAAATCAAAGACATTACATTGACTTCACCTCAAAGAGGAAACAGTTATATCAAAGCAAAACGGATAATAGACCGATGGACAGATTATTTTATAAAAAACGGGTAGTTGGGAAATCCAGCTATCCGTTTTTACTTTCTGTAAATATCTGTTGTAAATCGGTCGGTTATATTAAGGTATAAATAAGCCGACCAATACGCTGAGTTTCATACAATACCTTTGCTTGTGAAATCGGTTTCACAGAGTTAAACCGAGGCTTAAAGTATTCAATAACTAAACAAATAAAGGTATGGAAGAAAAATTCAATCTAAATCAGTTGCTCCAAAAGCCCATTGCTATGATGACCGGCGAGGAACTTTGTTTTCTAATTACAAAAAGTGTAGAGTCCACAGAAAAAGCTACATCCCCAATAGCTCCAAAAGGCAACTACTATGGAATAGAGGGTATTGCCCGTGTGTTTGGATGTAGTGTACCTACGGCTAATCGCATTAAGAAGAGCGGTATAATTGACAAGGCTATCACACAAATAGGACGAAAAATCGTAGTGGATGCAGATCTTGCATTATCGCTGGCAAAGGAATCAGGTGGTATCCACATTAAAGAGTAAACAGTATGGAAGAGAATTGGAAACAGCAGCTGGCAACAGACAGCTACGGGAATCTTTTCCGCTCCATAAGCAATTATAGGCTCATCTTTACATCGGATGAAAACTTGAGAATGATAAAGTACGATACCTTTTCTCAGGATGATATATGTTTCTGCTCTTTATTTCATAATGTCAATGGCAATAAAATTGATGAAGAGTCAGTTGGAAAGATACAAGACTATCTGGAAAGGACATACAAATTATATTTGACGCAAAATAAGGTATTTGAAATATTAAAAACAACCTCTTTGGAACGTGGTTTTAATCCTGTACAGGATTTTATCACCCAAGAAATATGGGATGGACAACCTCGTATAGCCACAACTATTATTGATTATTTAGGAGCGGAAGATACCCCACTAGTAAGGGAACAAACAAAGTTATGGTTCGTAGCGGCTGTTGCTCGGGTTTTTACCCCCGGTTGTAAGTTTGACAACGTATTGACTCTGCCTGGTCCCCAGGGTATTGGAAAAAGCACCTTTTTCAAAACCATCAGTGGAAAGTGGTTCAACGATTCGTTCTCTTTTGCCAGTGGAGACAAGGAGAAGGTAGAAACCATAACCAATGGTTGGATTATAGAAATAAGTGAGTTGAACGGTTTAAAACGGGCAAATGACGCAGAGGCAGCCAAAGCTTTTCTGAGCCGCTGTAGTGACTTTATGCGGCCTGCATACGGACATAAGGTAGTGGAATTTATGCGGCACAATGTCTTCGCAGCTACTACTAATGAAACAAATTTCCTGCAAGGTGACAATGGAAACCGTCGCTGGTGGATAATCCCGGTCAAAGGTAACGGTCATGTATCAGAATGGTTGGATATTTTACAACGTACTGTTCCTCAACTTTGGGCAGAAGCGTACGTCTATTATCGGCAAGGAATGAAACTTTACTTAACACCAGATTTAGAAATCAAAGCAAATGAGGTACAGGGGCAACATTCCAACATTCTTGTTGACCCTATCATGGAAGATTTGGAAATGTATTTGGAGCGTGAGATCCCCATCCAATATGCAAGTTGGACTATTCCTAACCGATTGGCTTATCAAAAAGGAGCATACCTAGATTCAAACTTCAAAATGACCACACTCAATATGGTTTGTGCCCGTCAGATTATAGAGGAACTACCCAATGATATAGTCAGACGCAATCCGTCTAAATACACATCACAATATATTAATCGCCTGATGTCTATGATTCCTAATTGGAAACGGAGTGATCAGGAAAAGGTCAAGGGGCTGCACCCTGCATACTGCGACAAGACAGGACGGACAAAGCATCCTTGGGTGAGAATAGATACACCAGGCGAAGAAACCAGTGCAACATTATTATTGTGAACAGAATTTACCATTCAAATTAAGGGAAAAGACAAATATCATGTCCCTTTGTCCCTCTTTCCCCCTAAAAAAATAATAAAAACAAAAAGTAGATAAAAAGAAATTTATAAGATATGCATGGGACATGGGACAAAATGAATTGACTGTATGAAAAAGGAAGAGCTAATCAGGCAAATACAAAAGTATGAACCACTACTGGCAAATGCGGTCAGCCATATGGTGGAGTATATTCAAGACAATTATTCTGCTGCATATCCAAGCAAAGTACAAACCGAAGTTGTGAACGATTATCTGCGGAGTGTTTATGCTGACGGAGATGGCAGTATGTCAGAAAAGAATTGTGAACATCGCCGTATCGCTTCACAGAAAATCACGATTGCTGCTATTCCTGTTTTGGATAACTACCAACTTGATAAGCTGCAAAATGTACTTGACCATATAGCCTACGACAAGGAATATTATATGCCAGATAGAGGATATGGAATGCACCGTTAACTTTCTCTTTTGGCTGCACTATTTATAAAAGATCTTCAAATAAACAGACGATGAAATCAAATTTGAACTATTGTATAGTACTTTCGTCAGAGCAGCTTACGTATCTGTCAGAAAGTAAATACGGCATTGACCGTATGAAGATTCTGCACCGCCTTATTGAAAAGGCAGTATTGAAAGAAAGCAAGTATGCCATAAAAGGCTTCTCTACGACCTTGCAAGTGGGACAAGCCGTCCTTTCGGAGGTAGAATTGTCCAGCAAATTGGGCTATGATAAAAAAACTATATCCCGTGTACTTGACAAGATGAACCAGTTAGGAATTGTCACATCTACACAAAGCAACCGAACAAGCATCCATACGCTGAAATGTATATCGGCATGGATGCAGGACGGCAACCGAATTGACAATCCTTTCTATGTCCGTTTAAAAGACAGACCTGACGATATGGAAGGAATGAGTGTAAATTCAGTTAAATGATGCGGTTGGTATTTTGTCAGTATTACCATAGTAGATTTGAATAGCCATATTGAAGAAGATTTTCCCAACTATAGGAATCAAGAATGGCATAAAACAAATATAGATACACAACCTTGTAATGGTATACCTTTGTATTGACACAAGTAATACCTCAGTCTTGATAAGATAGTTTTTTTACCCTATTTTTTGTTATATATTATGCTTCTGTTTTACCACAAACTATAGCAGAGGAAAAATTCAGTGAAAAATATTTAGAGTAAATGTCAAGTATAGCAATATCTAAAACGTAACGTGTCCAGAGCGATTATGTGTGGTATTGCAAGAAGTTCCTATGTCGCACAAATTCGCTAAGCTCATTCGTACTACATAGGCATTTTTCGGCGGTCGCAAGCTCCCACCGTGTTGTACCTTTTAAATTAAAGACCACTTATAAATGTATAATAAAACATGAAAAAGAAAATCGATAATAATACCAATGAAGAGAATAGCAAGAATGCCAAGAAAATTATAAGACGTAACCTGCGGCTTGAAGCTCGTGTAACAGAGAAGGAATATTTCCAAGCCACAGAACTAGCCAAAACCTGCGGTTTGTCCATAAGTGACTACATACGCCGTACAGCTTTGGGGCAACATCCACGACAACGGCTGTCTGAGCGTGAAATAGAAGCCCTATGTAGTTTGACAGATGCAAGGGGTGACCTTATTCGTATTGCAGCAGCCGTTAAATCCATACAAACAGATAAACGAGCCATGTATTTTAGTGATACCAGGTTTGTGGAACAATGGATGATAGCAGCAACGCAACTAATTAATCGCTGGAACCAGATAGAAAATTACCTTACCGAATAATTTACTTACCCATTATGATAGCAAAGGCCTCTACCATATCACATGGAGCGAATGCCATAAGATATTCCGTCAACAAAGAGAAAGCGGATATAGTAAAAGCCAATCTCCTTCCAGATAATATTACTCCGGAAGCAATGTATGGGCGAATGATGCTTATTCAAAAAAAATATGCTGAGAAAATCAATAAGGGCAGACCGCTTGGCAGGAACGTGATAAGAATTGAAATTTCCCCATCCGAGGAAGAAAGCCGGGGATGGACAATGGACGATTGGTTACGTTTGTCAAATGAGTTCATCCGCGTATTTGATTCCATAGATCTCTCTGGTAAGACAAAGAGGGCTTCTTCAAAGCATACCAACCTCAAGAACTCTCAATACATCGTAGCTCTACACCGGGATTCCCAAAGTGGCATTCTCCACCTACACATTGATGCCAACCGTGTGGATATGGATGGAAAAATCAATGATAGCCATAAGATTGGCGAGAGGGCTGTTCTGGCTGCGAACATCATCAACGAGAAACGAGGTTGGATACAATCTGAAGAAATAGGCATACACCATAGGCAGGAAATTTCAAACATCTGTATAGAGATACTTCGCTCTATGGAAAAATTCAGCTGGCAGCAGTATAGAACAGAACTGAAAAAACGAGGCTATAAAGTGCATTTGCAAGAAAAAGACGGAGGCGGAGTTTATGGCTATTCCATTAAGCGTGGTAACTCCACCTATAAGTCGTCCGTGTTGGGTATCGGGAGAAACCTGACCCCTTCAAAAATAGAGACTACTTGGGCAAAACTTCATTCGCAGAAAAGGAAATTTGAATCGAAAGAGCCTACTTCCAGACAAGCACGGACAACTGACAGGACTCCTGTTATACAACCTTTAACTATTTCACAGCCGGTTATGAAACATTATGATATAATGACAGACGAATATCACAAATTCCACGTGGAGATACCCGAAGCCGCAGAAAATATCATCCGTCAAGATTGTTCTTTGGAGGATGCCCATCCATCTGCAAAGATTGAAGAGATACAGCACACGGCTCTTTTGCTTTTTGCCGGATATTTGGATGCCGCTACAAGTATGGCGTCGTCAAGTGGTGGAGGCGGCTCTGACACAGGAGGTTGGGGAAGAGATAAGGACGAGGATGAACTTGAATGGGCACGCCGCTGTGCAAGAATGGCAAATAGTATGTGTAAACGTAAGAAAGGACTTCGCAGATAAGTTAACAATCAAGAAACATGAATCATGGGAATTAGAAAATCAAAAATCACACCATCAATTAACGTTGATGATATGTTGAAAAAAGCTGAAATCAGCCATGAAATAGAAACTGAGAAACTGGATGTCGATAAGAGGCTCAAAGAAATATGCGAAATAAAAGAGACTTTGTTGAAAATTCAACAAGACCTTCAGGATGCCATTAAAGCCGAAGGTAATGCTTCAGTGGTGTTGAAGAAGGCTATCAGTAACTCCAATAGCATTGTAAATGGCATTTGCAATGCTATTGTAAAGGCCGAGCAAAATACAGAATTTAGAGCAACTATAAAATCTGAACATTTTGCTCAACTCCAACAACTCCTAAACCAGTCTGTCAAAACATGGGAAACCATGTTGGAGAATCATCGTTCCGAACAGACGAAAATGTTAATAGACCATGAGTCCAATATACGCAAAATTCTCAAACGAAATGAAGGTATCTGGTTCTCAGATTTCTGGATGAAAGTTTTGGTGATATTTTTGTTCGTTTATACAGCGGTATTGGGGATGGTTGTATATTGCGTTACATAAATTCACATGAATGTGACCATCCGTTTCTTCATAGACGAGGAAACTCTTACAATGGCTGTACGCCATTGCCTGCACTTCCAGATAGAGCCATCTTTTCCGAACGTAAAGAAAGCCATCAGGAATGCAGTCCTGAACAACGGAAGATCCATCATAGATTTTCCTGAATCCTAGGGTGATGACCTTATGGATGTTGAGAATGAGAAGGTAAATGAGGTATTGAGGAAGATACGGACACTATTTGGTCTCTAGTACTTTTCTTTCCCTTTGGTTAGTTTGTAAACTGTTATTCAATATTTCTTGTAAACATCTCCATCCCTGAATATTCACTCCATAACAGGTTGGCCGTTTTGCGTTAACCTGTTATGGAGAAGTTAGAAACATTATCTCTTTATCGTCTTCCTTATCGTACCCGACACGCTCAGTACAGGCAGATAGATAAAGATACCAATAACCGACATCACCAGTCCGCCTATTGTTCCGGCAGCTAAAGGGAACCAGAACGGAGTCTTCTCACCTATCATGAACGGTACGAAACCGAGAATGGTCGACATCACTGTCAGGAAGATTGGGATGACCTTCACATTCCATGCCTTGGTATAGGCCCTCAGCGGAGAAAGTTTCGGGAAGTTCCTTCGTATGGCATTATACTCGTTCAGGATATAGATACTTGCGTTCACCGTAATACCGCATAGCAGCACGAAGGATGCGAAGCCTCCCTGGTCGAAGTTCAGTCCGAACAGATAGAAAGTGAGGAACACCCCGATGTACGATACCGGTATCACGAAGATGATGGCAAGCGGCTGGCTCAGCGAATCGAACAGGATAGCCGATATGAAGAAGATGATGGAGATGACTATCAGCAGAAGCCAGTACTGGCTGTTGTCATCCTTGCCCCAGCTCCAGTAGGCGCTGTCACTTTCCACGGTATATCCCATGGGCAGACGCTTCTTCATAAGTTCTATATCCTTATCCAACAGTTTTCTTCCCTGTTCCGACGAGCCGATATACTCATATTGCAGACACAGACGGTACTGCTGGTTCTCCTTCGCCACCTGTTTTGGAGCCTGACTTTTGGCAAGCACGGCAAGGTCGGACAGCTTGTACTGTTTCCCATTCACCACAAACGGAACGGCCATGAACGCCCATACGTCATAGTCACTGCTCTGTCTGGACGAAAGACGCAGATACTCTAAGCTGTTGTCGTATATGATGCTTCCGGCCAGCTGGTCGCGCATGAATACCGGACGCAACACGGCAAACAGGTCGTATGCGGTAAGGTTCTCCTCCGCCATCCTGCGCTTGTCGAACTCAAGATAGAACTCCGTATAGTCGTCCTTCCACCATGAGAACTCGGAGCTTACGGTCACTTCCTTTATACGCCGGTGGGTAAGCAGCTGTTTCTTCATCTCCTCTGCCCAGTAGCTAAGCTCATCATAGTTGTAGCCGTACATCTTCACACGGAAACTTCCTGCCGATTCGCGCACGTCGTTGCTGAATCCCTGGTCCTGAAGTCCGTAAACTGTCCAGCTTCCGCCTCCTAAGGTAAGCGTCTTGCTGATTACATTCGACTTCAGCACGTATGGGAATCCCGTATGGCTGTGCTCCTTCTTGAAATATACCTGTATGCCTGCCCGGCGCGCATTATATACTGAAGTCTGGAACTGGCGTATTTCCTTGAACTCGCTCAGATATGTCTCCATTCTCTTTATAAGCGCATTCATCTGTTCCAGCGTACTGCCGTTGGGAAGTGTGGCATTGATATACAGCACCACCTCACTCTCGTCACGGTTGAAGTAGCTGCCGTCGTACACCTTCTCCGCGAACAGACGCAAAGAACCGCCTAAGGCCTTATCCACTATGGGCTTTATGTCTTCCCTGTAGGTCTGGTTGTCGAACACCTTGTTGTACCATTCCGCCCATCTGCCTTTCGTCTCCGCATCCTCTATCTTTTCGGGAAGCATGAACACAGGAAGTCCGAAACCCAATACAAGCAGTATGAAGGCAACGGCCCTGTACCGGCTCAGTAGTATTATCATGCCACGGTAGAAACGTGTGAAATATACCGCTCCACGCTTTACCCACATACGGACATGGCGGGGTTTTCCCTCGGCAAGACCTATCTTCTCTATCATAGGCGGCACGAAGAAAAGCGCAACCAACAGGGAAATACCCAGATTGATGATAACCACGGCAGCGAAGTCCTGAAGGTTCAGGCGTATCTTCTCGTCGAGGAAGAATATGATGACCAGTGCACCGATGGTAGTCAGTGTAGCGGCCAGCACCGACATGAAGGCCTTCAGGTTGCGCCTCCTAAGGATATGGTCGGTCATCACGATAATATTGTCTATCACTAAGTTCAGCGAGATGGTGATACCGGCCAGTGAGTAAAGCTGTATCTCCAGTCCGAAGGCATAATAAAGTATGGCGGCAACCGCAATATTGACGGTCAGCCCGGTAACAATCAGGAACAGATAACGCATGTTCCGTGTGATAAGCGCCACGAAAAGCAGCAGTATCAGCACGGTGATTCCCGTACGGAACCAGATGGTATCAAGTTCCTTCGATATGTATTCGGTGGCATCATAGCCGGTATGTATCTCATATCCGGGAGGCATCACGGCTTCAGCTTCGGCTATGACTTTCTTAACCTCCTCTGCCAGTGCAAGCTGGTTGGCCGTCTCGGATGCGGTAATGGAGAGGTAGATAGAGTTGAGTCCGTTGATACGGTAATACGATGTGGGCTCCTGCTCGGTACGTGTCACCCTCACCAGACGGTCGAGCGGGACCATGTTTCCGTCCTTCGACCTGACGGCAATCTCCGACGGCACGAAACCGTCCGCGCTGCCCTCCGTGGTACGTACAAGCCTTATCCATTCGGAAGTGCCGCCTTTCTCCAGTTCGCATATACCGAGAAACTCCCTGCCGTAACGCTCGGTGATGGCATCCAGGATATCCTGTACCGATATACCGGTGCTTTCAAGCTGCACATTGTCATACACTATTCTCCATTCCATGGGTGTGGCACCGCTGAGTTCCACCTTATACACCCCGTTCAATGCCGAAAGCAGGGGCTTTATACGCTCCTCCCCATACTTCTGTATCACTATCGGAGTGGCCGGAGCATTCAGCGTATAGGTCATGAACGGACGCGACGCGTTGTCATCGCTTCTCTGGGTGGAGATGAGCGGATAGCTCACACCGTCGGGAAGCTGCGACCACAGCTGTCTGATAAGTGTGGACACCTCAAACCGTGTGGCATCTATATCCGCATGCCTGTCAAGCTCTATCCTTATATATCCGCTCCCGTTGTCGGAAGTGGAGGTGATGTTCCTTATCCCGTTCACCCTCGACAGCATCCCTTCCAGGCGGCTGGTCACCTCCGTCTCCACCACCCTTGCAGAGTTGCCCGGCATGGAGAAAGAGACCGAAAGCCCGGGCATGTCACGTGAGGGCGACAACTTGACCGGAAGCAGCGGCACAAGCGCAATACCCACCAATGACAGGCATACAAACGTAACTATCAGTGTAAACGACGACCACACAAGCGGACGTTCCTTATTCTTTTCCTTCATACTCATCCCAATGTCATCTCAACAGGTTGTCAAAATCAAAACGGTCGGAAAGCGACATGCCCGACTCGAAGTCATGCAGCGTGAGCTTGCGTATCTTATAGTAGTTCAGCCAGTAGTTCTGCATGGCCTGTATATAATTCTTCTGTGCCTCCTGCTGGCGGTTCAGTGCAAGAGTCAGACTGTTGATGTCGGCCTTGCCTATGATGAACCTCCTGCGTGTCTGGTCGTATGCCAGTTCGGCAAGGTCGAGTGCCTCCTCTGCGCTGGCTATCATGTCCTGCTGCACGCTGAAGTCGCTCACAGTCATCATCACATCCTCCTCCAGACTTATCTCCTCCTGACGGGCTGCAATCTTCACCACATTCAGGTTGTTCTTAGCCATATTGTACTTGCCCTTGCGTACGCCCCAGTCCACAAGCGGTATCGATACGGTAAACGACACAAGGTCCTGCTGCAGAAGGTTACGGTAGGCCGCGCCGATATTGTCGGCCACCTGGTTGAAACCCACACTCGCGTTGAAACTGGCGTTGAAGCGCGACTCCTTCCTGGTGCGGTCAACCTCACGCTCGGCCTCCAGTACGTTCTGCCTCTGTTCCAGATATGTAGGATTGTTCTCGCGGGCAAGAGCCATGGCACGGTCGGCAGGGATTTCGATATAGCGCGGGCGTGCGGGAAGGTCTATCTCGATATACGAGTTCCTGTCCATATTGAGGAATGTGGCAAGCGCCGACATGGCACGCTTGCGGGCAATCTCAGCATTCTTCAGCGTATTGCGCGCGTTCACCCTGTCCAGTTTCAGGGTAAGAAGGTCGGCCTGCGAGATGGAAGCGATTTTCTGCCTCTGCTCGCCTATGGCATACAGTGTATCAGTGGTGGCCACATTGTCCAGTGCAAGCTTATAGTCAGCCTGTGCCATGGCAAGGGCGAAGAAATAGTTCACCGCCTCTTCCGATACACTCTCGGCATTATACAGATACTGCTTCTTCACCTTCTCGAACTTCAGCGGCTCTATCCTCCTGTCCCACCTGAAGGCGTTGAAGCCGAGCAGGCTCTGCTGGTATCCTATACGGAAAGGCACTGTAGAGAACTGAGTGGAATTTGTATCACCGAAATTGCGCATATAGTCAAGCTGCGTGTCAACATAGAACGTACCGCCTAAAAGGTCGAAGTTCTGCGCAAGGCTCAGTCCGGCAGAAGCGCTGAGCATCTGCTGCTCGCGGTACACGTCGATATCCTGCTGCGAGTCATAACGCTGCGTGATGTACCTGTAATACTGCGCCGGAGTCATGTTCAGGGTCAGGCTCGGCAGTCGCGCCGCCTTATAGCTGCGGTACTCCCAGTATCCCGAAAGATACATGTTCTGATAACGGAAAGCCGACAGCGAGCTGTCGTTGGCCATGGTTATGGTCTCCTTCAGGTCCAGTCTGAGGACACTCTGGGCCTGTACTCCCGCACCGCAAAGTGCGAGAAGGAAAAGTATGCTATTTCTTACAGTTCTCATGTTTTCTATATATAAACCAGTAAATAAGAGGAATTACAAAAAGGCTGATCACGAGTCCCACCATCATGGTGCCTATCATGGCAACCGAAAGCGGACGCTGCATTTCCGAACCGAGGTCGGAGGTGAAAAGCAGCGGAACCATTGCGAACACCGTAGTCAGCGTGGTCATGATGATGGCCCTGAGTCTTCTGTGGCCTGCCGTATGTATGGCATCAAGCAGGGGCATTCCTTCCTTGCGCAACTCGTTGATGGAGTCGAGTTTCAGGATGGAGTCGTTCACCACGATACCGCATGAAACGATGATACCGATGGCCGACATAAGGTTCATGGTATGTCCCGTAGCCCACAGCAGCACCAGTCCGAAGGCTATATCCATAGGTATCTCGGCAAGCACGATAAGCGGCTGGAGGAAACTCTCGAACTGTGCGCACAGTATGAAGTACATGAGCAGCACCGATATGAGCAGGATTACCGTCAGCTCACCCATCATCTTCTTGTTGGAGAAGAAACTTCCGCCGAACGACACATCCCAGCGGCTGTCACTGTCGACTGCCCTGCGCACGCCGTCCATCACCTGAGGCACATTCCCCACATTATAGAAGTTCACGGGGATATACTCACCGTTGCGTCCGGCGGTAATCTCCTTCAGGTCCTCGTCGGGAACTATACGTACCAGCTCGCGCAAAGGGATATAGTTCCTTTCCCCTGTAACTGCATCAGCGTTGGTCTCTACAAGCGTTTCCGCAAGGATACGGTTCACGCTCATCTCCCTTCCGGCTATACCTATGGGAAGATACTGCTGGTATGAGCGCAAGGTTGAAACCTGGTTGTCCTTCAGTGCGGTACGCAGCACCCTTACCACCTCGTCATAGTTCACATTATATATGAGAAGACGGTTACGGTCAACCTCTAAGTTAAGCTGGCTGCGGAACGGAGTACCGTCAGGCATATAGCCTGTCTCTTTTGCTATATCCGCCTCAATCTCCCTGACATCCGAAGCTCCGGGAGTCGAAGTGCGGTCGGAAGCCCGGAGCTGAGCCACAAGGTCAGGCTCCCCTGTCACGAAAAGCTTCTCGAATATGGTAACAGGCGGCGAGAAAGTCACCGTTGCTGCCGGATATTCCCTGCGTATCCTGCTGCCAAGCATTTCCGTAAGGACAGGTATACCCGAAGGTTCCGCTGTACGGAAATAAAGTTCCGCCTCGGCAGCGGAGAGTTCGTTCTCCGTACCCAGCAGATAGTCCTGCATACCCACGTAGGCCGTATGCTCCTCTACAATGGAATCCGTCATGGCAAGTATTGCGTTTACCCTGCGGTTGTTCTCGTCCACATGTATGTTCTCGTTCCATTCTATGCCCACCACAGTCTCGTTCTGGTCAATCTCCGGCATACGTTCCTTTTCAATCACCATGAACATCAGCACACACAGCGGAAGCGAGACTATCGCAAACGCCATAGTCATCTTCTTGTGTGCAAACACCCACCCGATGCCGGCATCATAGAAACGTGTCAGCCATTCGTTCTTGAGCAGATTCTTGAAGTTGGCAGTAAACCAGTTGTGCTTCCTTATGCCCATACGGTAGAACAGCACATACAGCACAGGCAGCAGCATGATACCCGTGAAATAGGACACCATCAGTCCTGAAGTGATTGAGAACGCCTCGTCCATGAAAATCGCTCCTGCAATACCGCTCATGAATACCAGGGGCACAAACACCGCAATGGTGGTAAGCGACGAGCTCAGCATCGGAGTGATCATCTCCGAGGTTCCCGCCACTGCCGCACGTTTCAGCGAATAGCCCTTCTCACGGTACTGCGACACGTTCTCCGTCACTATTATGGCATTGTCTATCATCATACCCACGGCAAGAATCAGTCCCGAAAGCGAAATCACATTGAGCGAGATCCTGCATATATAGAAAAAGAAGAAGGTGATGACAACGGATGTAATCATGGTAATGCCTATGACAAGCGGCGAGCGCACGTCACCGATGAAGAACACAGCCACGATGAATATGAACAGGAAACCAAGCGTGAAGTTCTGCTGCAGGTTGGATATGGTATAGTCAAGCAGCTCGGTCTGGTTGCGCGAGATGCCGAACTCTATGTCGGGATATATCCTTGTGAAATAGTCAGTTGTCTCCTTCAGCTCACGGCGCAGATTGTCCATGTTCTCCTCGCCCTGCTTGATGATGGCAAGAGTCACGGCTCGCTTCCCTCCGGCAAGCGAGCGTCCCGTCTCGTTTCGGGTAACGGTCTGCACATCGCAGATGTCGCCCAGACGCATCACCAGTCCGTTACGGTTGAAGCAGATGTCCTCCACATCCTCCGGAGTACGGAGAATTGAGGCTATACGTATGTTGTATTCATAATATCCGTCACGCACAAGCATGCTTCCAGGCTCCACATTGTTCGATGACAGTATGGATTCAAGGTCGGCCAGTCCCATGCCGAGGCTCTCCATCTTCCCCATGTCCGGCACAATGCGCAGCATCTTCTGCGGCACACCTGTCATATCGGCCATTGCCACCTGTGGCAGGGGGCCGGTACCGGGGTTTACCCCACACGGGTCGGG
>OAUQ01000115.1_pt1 | contig 36240 bp, 37 predicted proteins | sample 1476151 | NCBI WGS metagenome assembly OAUQ01 (sample SAMEA2580008, study PRJEB22360) | human gut metagenome | biome: human gut; feature: human-associated habitat; material: faeces | place: Denmark | collected 2008/2010 | reverse complement strand
GGGAGTGGGAATGAAAGTTAAGAACAAGCCTTGACACAGTTTAAATTACACCCCCAAAAAAAGCCGAACCAGAAGCTATATCCAGCTATCTGTTTCGGCTTTTATTTTACTTCATATTGAACTTTATCTTCTTCATTGCCATTTCAAAAAGCAAAAATCCTTTTTACCTTTTTACTCTTTTACTTTTTTACCCTTTTACCTTTTTACTCTTTTACCTTTAAAAGATTGATTGTCTGTGTTTTACCCGTAATACCTGTTACCACGGCGATTCCATTGTCACGAATCTCCACCTTCTCATATTTGGCATCAACAATCACTTTTCCTTTCAATGTCATAACGCCCCAATGTCTGGGAATCTCTTCAAAGGCGCAATAGGCACCAACAGGTTGCGCTATACTGCAGTAGAGGGGTGGCACGATAACTTTACCATCTACCTTCACACCCCATTTCTTTCCAGCCTGATATAATTCCACATGTCCTGCCTCAGACTTCTCATGCAAAAGAAGCATTTCGCTTGCTTCCATTTTCTTCTTATGCAACATCGCCTCATGATAGTATTTCTTGCCAAGACGTGGCATTACAACATTCAATTCCTCCTTCTCATTCTTTGGATTATTGCATCCTATATAGGTCTTCTTCAAATTTGAATCCACCAGGTAGTAGTCCTGCTTGCTGTCCATAACAACGATACAATCACCATATAGGACAGCACATAGCCAATACACATGCTCGTAATCATTACGCAGGAAACACACATTCCTGCTCTCTTCATTGCTCATGCGCATCTTCCCTTCACCACCCTCATAATGGTACCATACTTGACAACCGGAAGCAGAAGATTTGGATCTGTATATCAGATAATACCCATAATTCAGAAAATCATATTGTGAAGGACGATAAGGTAGAGAAAAATCTTCTTGGGTTCGAGACATGAAGATGTCGTTATATTCTATAAACTCCCATCCTTTTATGTTGACAACCTTGGGAGTTTCTGCTACGTTAGTGCCATCGTCGATGACAGCTTTTGCCAACAGGTCATAATAGCATTTCGCCTTTCTGCGAGGTCGGTAGAACAGGATGTTGCCATCCAACAGTTTCATGTCATAGTAATCGCCTGGCTCCAAGACCTGTTCTCCTTGTCGGTTCACTACCGTCATCTTTCCATCAGGCAGCTTGATGATGGCAAACTCCCCTTTGCTATCTACAAACTCACGATACTGTAGTGTTTGGAGCAATTCTTCATGGCTCATCACCATCATCATTTCCGAGTCTGGATGAATCTGAATATCGTCTTGCTTCTCGTTCATCAGGAAAAACTCTCTATCCTTCGGAGTCTCCTTTCTCTTGCCAACTTTCAGTTTTCCCTCGAACATAGCATTCCAGTTCCATACTTGCGAAGGCAACCCGAACACCCGATATAGTCCCACATTATCTATAATCACGCAGTTCTTCTTTCCCTTAGCCACTCGCAATCCTCGTCCCACCATCTGCAGATACTTGGCAAGCGACAACGTTGGTCGTGCCAACTGTACAAACTCCACATCCGGGCAGTCAAATCCCTCCGAGAATATGTCCACATTCACCAGCACTTGGATAGGAGCAAGCCCATCAGCAACTCCATCAGCAGCCCGCAAGCAAGTAGCACCCAGGGCATCACCAGCTCGCAAGCAAGTATCAGTAAGGCGGTCCCATCCCGCACAATCTGGCGAGACCTTTGATGGTCCGCCATCCTTAGAGCGAAGCGGTTCCGAGCACCGAGTAGGGCGGTTTCCTCCCTCTCCCCTGAGGGTGAGAGGGTCGGGGTGAGAGGTGGAGCCCTCTTTAAGGGTAAAGAGGGACGGGGTGATTTTCGAAAAAGATAAGGAAGAAGCTTTGAATCTTTCAATCAGCATTCTGCGCTCACTCGCAGGAGTCTTACTATCAATAGCAACAGCCGCGATGCCGTGTTCTCTGTAGAACTCGGCAATAGCATTAGCATGCCTGATATTGATAGCATAGACGATGCCCTTTCTGTCTTTACCATATTCTTCCAAGCTCTGATAGAGCCTTTCGATACTCGGTTTCTTATTCAGCAACATATCCATTTCCTTGTTCTGGTAGTCACCATCTGCCCCTCGCTTCTGCAAGGAGTCGATGAGCCGTTGCGTCACACCATCCGATTTGATGCTCACAAAATCGTATGTCGCCAATCTTCCCTTGCTGATAAACTCAGGAACACTCCACGACTGTACCAATACGTCAAACAAATCAGTAAAACCCTTACCGTTCAATCGGCAAGGTGTAGCTGTCAGTCCTAGGAACTTAGCATTCGGGAATCTCTCCCACATCTCCTTATAGGTCTTGGCAAGGGCATGGTGCGCCTCGTCAATCACTATCATTCCTGGTTCTTCCTCTATCTCGTCATAGTGTTTCGACAACCATTGTATCGACACCGCCTTGATAGGCATCATGTCAGAATTAGGATTATCAGAAGAGGCAGAAGTGGCACCAAGCCCATCACCACCCCTCTCACCCAGGCGGTCCCCAAGTCCCTCAGCAGGCCGCAAGCAAGTAGCAGCAAGCCTATCTGCAGCCCCATCAGCAAGTCCATCAGCAGCCCGCAAGCAAGTAGCAGTAAGGCGGTCCCATCCCGCACAATCTGGCGAGACCTTTGATGGTCCGCCAACCTTAGAGCGAAGCGGTTCCGAGCACCGAGTAGGGCGGTTTCCTCCCTCTCCCCTGAGGGTGAGAGGGTCGGGGTGAGAGGTGGAGCCCTCTTTAATGGTAAAGAGGGACGGGGTGATTTTAGAAAAACTGAAATTCAAAAGAAACTTATTCAAAGTGTCTTTTATCTGCGACACCAACTCCCTTCTATGGGCAACAATCCAAACATGGCAATTGGAATGTTCCCTCAAAAACGATTCTACGACCGAAGCGAGTAGAACCGTTTTTCCCGTACCCGTTGGCATTTGTGCCATTACGGACCGATGAAGGCGCAACGCCTTCTCAATCCGTTCCTTCATATCCTCCTGATAATCAAAGAGCTTAATATTCTTCATATAAAAGCATATAATGAATATAGCGTCCCTGCTATATTCCAAGCAGTGACACCTATCAGTATGTTAAAAAGTAATATGGTATCTTTTTTTAAATTCAAAAAAAAGAAAAGTCAAAAAGACGGGCAGAGCTTCATCAAAAGCTCTGCCAATCTTAAAGTATATAATTAAAAATCTAAATTCTTATCCTTTTGTGTTTTCCAAATTGTTTTTTTATCTTATATATTCCAACAGATCAAGATACATCATCCTTAACTCTAAGTGTTCATCTTCAGGAATATGATTGCTCTGCATAAAGGAATGCATCTTGATGAAAGAAATCATAAAGGGTTAACAAATGCCTTTACTAGACATTTGTTAACCTATCTTGCACATAAATATATATCTTTTCTTGTTGTGTTTTCCTTGGGATAGAAAATGCTACTACCTTTTTAAGGTATAAATCCCAGCAAGTTCTTTGATATACTTCTGTTCTTCCTCATCATCAGGTCTATCAACAGGAATACGTGCGACATAACTCGTAAAACGCATCATCATCTGTTCGATAAAAGGATGTTTCATTTGACCTATTGGTTCTAATGATTTCAGCTGTTCCAAATCCAACGACCTGATATGCTGAAAATCAACAACGACACAATCCATATCTAAAACAGGCCGAGGATCAAAAAAGAAATGCCTACAGATATTCTTATTGTGAATATAATCTTTTAAGAATCTAGTCAAAGCATCCCATTGTCTCCTTTTTAGTAGACCATCCGTTGAATCTTTCACAAGACTTTGGAATTCCTTCGACGCTCCAAGAACCTCGGCAGCTGGCTCAAGTGCTGCCACCATCAAGAATCCGCTATGGTCATGTTCCAAGTCACAAGCATTGGTGATGACAATACCTAAGGGATTGTCATCACCAAGGCCCCAATCAACACCATCTACGATGGTTCCTTGGGTAAAATCCCCATTAAATTCAGAAATCCAGATGCTCATTCTTCCACTGTTATTATTTCACCTAAAGTTTTACCATTGTACGTTTTTTTAAACCACTTAGACTGAGACAATCTCTTATATCTCTCCCTGAGATTCTTTTTTTTAGGGAAAAGATAGATCTTATCCTGCAATATAGGTTCATCACTAGCAGAACTAGTGTAAGCGAAAGAACATGCATTGGCAGTAAAATCAGAGTTCAATTCACTGGCATTGGCATTTACGCTCAACGCAGTCATTGTCATAGCCATAAATGCATAAAAGCTTTGACTACTTTTTGTCATTGTTGTTTTATCCATAATTCTAAACAATTATTCATTAAACAATTTATTGACAACTTGTGCTTCTATTCTAGAAATAGAAGCTTCTATCATTCCCCTAAGTTGCGCTGCATTTGGTATCGAATCCATATTTTGGTTATGATGATGGTTTATGTTGACAAATATACCATCATCCACCCCCATTCTAGGCTCGACATCAATATTCGCCACCTGATTTTCGTCTACCCCAATTCGTAAAGTCAACTTGCCACAAAGATGAAAATTACTATCAGGGTGAACATTATTTTTTATGAAACGATTCCACATCCAGACTTCAGCATTCTCACCTAGTCCTAGGATTTCCTTTTCAAAATTAATGCCATAAGCAGACAAAGACATATTAAAATTAGGAATCTCCACCTTCTCTATTTCAGCCTTTACTGCTTCCACATACTTCACGAGACTATCAATATTTTGAGCCTTAACTATCAACTTAGCTGGATTAATCACTACCAATGGATATGGTTTATTATTTACAGCAATAGTATAACCATCAGGCATTAAGCCATTGACAGTTTCGTAAGGCATACCAAACAGTTCTCTGCAAAACTTTGCATCCATCTGTGGCATAATCGTCATCGGTTGACTCCATACTGCCACATACGATAAACACATATCTTTCTTTTCCATAATCTGCTAATATTTATATTCTTTGTGCAAAAGTAATCAAATTCTTGTAAAGTCAGCTATTTTTTACCGTATTTTATCAATTTTGCTCAAAAATAACATAAAAATAATCGTTTTTCTTTATTTTATGCATGTCTATCCATGAAAAGAAGAGTATAATACTTATCCTCAGACGTAGAATCTATGCGCTACACCACATAGCTTGAAGTCCTCCCATAGCGGCTCGGCATAGCCCTTCCTAAACAGTGCCTTCTCCTCGCCCTCAAGTTTCTTCTCCTTTATCATTTCCTTCATTATTTAAGTGTCTCGTTGACTTTACTCCAGTCTTTATTCATCAATTCCTCGATGATGCTATGAATCTTCAAGGCATATTTCGTTCTCGGATGATTGCCATACTGTGTTCCTCTCAGAATACCTTCATAGAAGATGGTTACGATGATTTCAGTCTGTTTTCTATACATCATATATTCATCATATTTCTTGTTGTCCAATAGTAGGAACTTGCCCAGTAGCGCTTGTGGTTATCCAGCATCTCCGTTGCCAGGAAACCATACTTAACGAGTGTTGCCTTCTTGGTCTTCATGAGTTCATTCATCTTGCTGTGGAACAACAGAAAGGCATTGAACGACATTCCCTCCATGATGGCTTTCCATTCTTCACTCTTTGAGTTGGGTGTTGTTGATTTCCATAATGTATATTTATAATAATTATTCTTAATTATTCACTTAAAAGTGAACAAGCTATCAATAAAATTATTATTTTTGTAACATAGAGAATGGCATTATTACCATTGAAAAGAATATGATAACAGATATAGAAAGTGCAACATTTGAAATATAGTCATTATGATACAGAATAAACTTTTCCGTGATTACCTTGCAGCAATACCAGCCGAACAGAAGGCCGAATTCGACTTGTCGTTTGGCATAGCAGAGCGACTGAGTGAGATTCTGAAAGAAAAGGGACTCACCCAAAAAGACTTTGCCAGAATGCTCCATAATCGAGATTCCGAGATTTCCAAGTGGCTCACAGGTCGCCACAACTTCACCACACAAACCATTGCTCGCATTCAAACCGCATTGGGATGTAATTTGATAAATATTGCTCATTAGGAATATTGGAGAGCCATGCGGCTCTCCTTTTTCACTTTATTGATAATGCAATCTAACATAATCCTCATGCAGCGTTTCCCGCTTTATTTCCTCATCAAATTCTTGGATACAATTTGCTGCCCATTCCCTCACCTCTGTGAATTTATGATTCAGCAACTGCTCCATACACATCTTGTGATGCTGAAACAAACCTATTACAGAACCAGTCCAACCAAAAGTATGTATGTTTGCATGAATTCCACTCAGTACCATAGCTTGATTGCCATAAGTATCCAATATCCATTGCATTATCTCGCTAAATGAATTGCATTCCCACATGTTGCCATCATATATAGGCATCATTTCAGAAATTCTTACAGGAGCATTATTAGGATGTTTAAGACACATATCTTTAATTCTTTCATTACCTAACTGAAATAAAGGACCAGCTCCAAATCCAGCCCCAGAACCAATTTCATTCTTCACTTGAAGAATAAAACCAAGATATTTATCATCAGTAAAAGCAGCCTCAAAATCATTCCACACCTCATCCGTATATTTCTCTAACAAAATACTACAAAGACCATCAAAATTTGAATGCAAATAGCCATGATTAAAACCTTCTATCAGTTTTTTGTTCATCTTCTTGGCAAATACCGCATCATGATGTCTCTCCAAAACAGCTTCTTGATTGATTTCTTGGAGTTTATCCATCATTCGATTAAATAAATCCATTGACCTTTCACCCTGTTTGTTTGGGCGTAGATGGAAATCCGAAAAATGCAAAATCTTCATAGTATATCCTATTATATATAAGTTAAATCATAATTCTCTTGGCAAATAAAACTGCGTACAATCCTTTTGATACACAATTTTGGTTGCACTTTCATTCTGTAGCACTGCTCTTAAAGAAGGTTCTATAGCCTCTGGATTTGGATCCTGTATATAAACAGTCTTCAAGTAAGGCATGGCTGCAAATATCTTTCTATCTATTTGTCTATTGAAATATGGGAACGAATAACCTATGACAACTACCGTCGTTGTATCAGATGTTACTTTCTGAAGCATATCAAACATTTGCCTTTGCCTCTCAGAAGTCTCCCAAGCATAAGATAGACGTGAGGTAAATTGATAGCCAAATGCCGAAGTATCAGCACCCAAATTATCATAATATTCAATCAACTGAATAACAGAATCCACATCTCTATGCTTGGATATATAATCCACCATACAGAAATCATCAAAATTAGCAGAACCATTCACTTTGAATATTTTCCCACAATTACCAGAATCTTGATAATCTATATGAGCATTTTTGTCATATATCGGCAGGTTTCCAGTCTTTGAATAATTCCTATATGCCATTTCAAACTGGGAGTCGTAGTTCCAAGAAATGACACTTATTCCATTGGGAATAGATAATGTTTCATTTTGCAGAATATTAGCAAGAAAAGTATCATACCTTTGATCTGTCTTAGACACTAGTTGAGCCCAAACAAAGAATGTAGTAAGGACATTCTTCAAACGTTTCAGCTCGTTGGTTCTCCTAGTCAGATACAACTTTTTTCCATAAGTATCAATGGTCGCATGTTCCTTATTAGCTTGATAAACCTCTTCAATATCTGCTATCAAGCTATTACGCTTATGATTAAGATCGTCACCTCCTACACGAAACTTATTCAAAAATGAATAATCATTTGTATCAATCGGAGTATTCACTACAGCTTCCTTAAAAGAAAGGAGACATTTACCTATTTCATTGATAACAGGTAATCCCTCATGAATTAGAAGTCGCTCATTATCCGTTCCTTTCCCAATCAATTCTCGAGCATCGTTTTTACCATAACTAGCCCCTGCACCAATATAATATATAATTTTGCTCATATATCTAGATCGTTTCAAAATCCTTTCTCGGCATGCCATAATCCTTATAACATTCTGTATCTTCAATTTCCTTCCATGCCTTGTGAAGATACACCTTCACATCTTCAGGCAACTTACCTTCTGCTACAAGCCCATGAAAGACTCTCAACATATCGTTGACGGCATACTCAGGACTATACATATCATCAAAGTAGTTGTAATGCTCATCTATGACAAAATGCCGGCACATGGATTTTGTCATTTGCATAAATTTCAACGCTGCATCCATATACTCCCCCTTGGCAATCATCCGCTCAATCTTCCTATTCTCTTCAAGCATCAACTGCCAAATCAAATCACAATTCCAACCGATATTTCTACTGTTGAAGATACGACTCTCATAATCCTCATTCAACGGAATGACAGACTTTGCCTCTTTCTCTGCTTCAATTCGTTCCTTTTCCTCTCGCTCCTTTTGAAGGGCTATGCGTCTTGCCTCTCGCTCTTCCTCCTCACTCATTTCTCGCTCTACAGCTACTGTTTCACCAGTGAAAGGAGCCGCAGGAACCAAGACTAGCAACTTCTTCTCCAGTCCACGGAAGTTTCTGTATTCCTTGGAATGCAACAAGATAAACCTGCAAACCTGTTGGCGCATAATCTCATTGTTCCAAGCCTTCACAGTTTCCACCAATGCTGTGTAACTCGCCAATACCAACTTTCCGATTCTCGACTTGTATTCACCAATCAGTTCTGCAATGTCATCACGGTTAATCAGCAATGGAAGATGCTCACACAATCCCTTTGCGATGGCATACGCCGCATCCGGACGGTTCTTTGCTAATATCTGTGGAATGGATTTCTTGTGCCAACGCTCCAACAGTCGCAACTGATACATGAAATCCTCATTGTCCTTTGGCTTGAATGTCACTTCCTGCATGAAGAACTTGGCATATTCCTCCTCATAATTCACGGACAAGCCACGAGGCACAAAGTCAATCTTCGGTCTATCCATCTGTCTACGATAATGCTCCACCTCACGCATCCGCTTCTGCTTCTCGTCCCATTGGATGCGTAAGAACTTCTCCTCTCTGATTCTAAGTTCTACATCTTTAAACTCAGGAGTCTTCATCGCCTCCTCTTTTAGATGATTCTTGATGACTTTGTTCAAGTATCTTCTCCATGCCTCTTTGTTCTCCTCATTAACGAACGGAGGACACTCATCTGCGGATGAAGCTAGCCAAGTAATCTCGTCAAACTGGAGATACCATCGATAACGTTTATGTTGGTTGTGATTTTCCATTACAATGTATTTTTCTTGTTACCCATTCATCATAGCTCAACAACATTTTCTTTTCCAAACCATTCTTGAGCCTTATCAATTACACTTTTAGTAGGCTTGTGATAAAACACAGCCAAACGTTCCATAGCCCTAGTACAACATACATAGAAGATTTTTTCTGTTCTAACAACAACACTTTCTGTACGAGAGGTTGAAGTAAACAACTTCTCGAAATTATAATTGTTCCATCTGCCATTGTCCAATATCACTAACACATTATCAAACTCTGCTCCCTTAGTTCTATGCTGAGTTGAAAATGGAGTTTGACCTTCAAGATAATTGTAAAGGTTAACAAACTCTTGGTATGGCACTTCCATCATACGGTCATATATATATGGGGAACGCTCTTTGTAATTCCGTACTTTGTCATCTATCAGACAGATATTTTGCTCATCCGCCAATTCTATTACTTCTTGAATTGTTTTATGCTCTATGTTTTGAAGAGATTCAATAGAAGCCTTCAATTTTTTCTTATCTTCAATGCTTCTAATACTTCTTTCCCTTGTATATCCTGTCACTTTCAAAAATTCAGATACATTTCCATTCTGAAATAACCGTATAGCCTGTTCTATCTTACACAAATGCTTTACTAAAGGCGAACGTTTAGAACCTGTTTTGCTTTCTTCGTCTTCACTTTGCTTCTTGTCATCAACAAGTTGAGAATTTTCCACATAGGTGCGTCTTAAAACCAAATAATTGTAGTTTTTAGCTTTCTCAAACAATGACATATGGTCATCAATGAAATCTTTCTGTCCCTGAGTAGGCTTGTAACTTTTTTCATCAACACCTTTCTCACATAATGCTTTTAGAATTTCTCCGAATGTCATCTCAGACATTTCTTCATCAGAAATATTTGATTGTACACAGGTTTGTAATTTGCCTCCTTTTATGTATTTCAGCAAAAGATCTCCACTATATATTTCCATCAATGTAGAAAAGCCCGCCTTTCCTGCAATCAGATTATGTGTAAGATTTAATTCTTTTGTCGCTTTTGCATCATGGAAATTCCATTGCTTTTCCTCTGAAAGATAACTTCTAACTAAAGAAAGGACATCACCATCCTTTTGTGTATACAAAAACAAGCATTGCCCATCCTTTATCTGTCCATTTCTCATATTTGGAGCTTTTACATCGCCAGATGGTACTTGCATCAATCCATCCGTTCTGATTTTATTTGCCAAATCAATAACCATTTGGGGATTGCGCCTGTTTTGAAGTTTCTGAACTTCAAAAACTTCACCCTTATTTCCATCATATTTATAAGCATTCAAGTCACCAATACCTTTATCGTAAATACATTGCATGGCATCACCGAAGAAACCAATGATACATTTTTTGCCAGACTGCTTCAAATATGACAGCATAATCTCTACCACCATAGGGAAAGTATCTTGATACTCATCTATCATGATAAAAGGATAACGGCTCTTCAATATATCAGACAACTTTGGATATTCCTTGAACATTTCATGCGCAACGATTATCACCTCATCGTGCGATAGAACACCTTCCTTCAGATTTGTATGTTCTTGATAACTTATACCAACAGGCTCTTCTCGGTTACTATAATAGTCTGTTGGAATTTCTTCCATACCTGATATTTGTAATCCAGAATCGGGAGTGTTCAGAAGTTTAATGACCACATTGCACAATTCTTTCTGATAATTTTTGATATTGTCCCATAGGAAATCGTGGATAGTTGATACCCTTAAATTTTCATGATTCACTCTTTGTGCAATCTCTTTTACAGCTGCATTGGTATATGTTATACATGCAACCAAGGAAGATGGATAGTTTTCTATAATCCATCTTACAACCTCCACAAGCGTGTAAGTTTTACCACTGCCAGCGCCGCCACTCAACAAAAAATTGTGTCCTTGTTGGATGTACTCAGTTATTTGAGCCAATTCATCCTTTAATCTTTCCTCAGCCATAACAATCCTTCTTTAATGTAATTAGGTATATTCCAGTGACCATTTTCTGGATTTGTCTCAGTATTACCATGGAGCAGAATTTCTATCGCCAAAGAAGACTTACCGTTTACACCATTTTGTGCTAATTCATAAGGATTGTTGTCTTCTTGGAATTTTTCAACACATTCCGGGTCTAATGACGAAAATGAGTTTGATGTTATGAATTCCTTATTTTCAGAAAAGAAAGCATCCTCAAAACTACGAGGTTGGTATGCTCCATTCTTACCATATTGAAAAGCTATCATAAGGTTTCCATTGTTGTTTCGTTTCCAACAGATGGCTGCATTATCCCAAGAAAGTTTCACAGGTACATCTGAAAGAATGTCTTTAATACTGCTGATTTTCAAGAAAGACTTGATAGAGGCATTAGATGTTACCATGTTATCATCAGTTACATCATATGGGGCTTTTTCATATTTTGTTGTCTTTCTACCATTTTTGTCAGTTTTCTCCACAGGTTTACAACAGTCTAAATCTGTTATTATTAAACATTTTCTGAGTCCAATAAATCTCATGAACTTTTCGAAAATATGTGAATACGCTCCAACCTCAATAATTGATACATTCTGCGACAAGAGATAATTTTCATTTTCTTCAGGTTCATGTTCCTCATCTATCATCTTCATCATAGCTGGAAGTAGTATCCTCTCTGTGTCACCCTCTATAAAAATAGCTTTGTCAGCAAAGAACAATTCACTTCTATTCAACGTAAGATATTGCTTTAGAAATGCGAAGTATTGTTTGTATTCTGCGTCACCCTCATATTCCTTTTGCAAATCCTTCATATTTTTGGCAATTACACTGTTTTTCTCAAAGATTCCATTCTTCTGAGAATGCACCATGTATTTTATATCGTTAAAATCACAATCAGCCACGATATGAGCAGAGTGAGAGCTAACAATATATTGCAACTTGCGAGAAATCCCATCTTTATGCAAAATTCCTTGTTTCAGCAATTCCTTGATATTTTTGATGAAAACATATTGCATCTGTGGATGAGTATGTGCCTCAGGTTCCTCTATAAACAGCAAATTAATATCTGCAGGCTTACGTTCTTTGTTCCTTTGCATCTTCTTAATAATGAGATCGATGTCAAATATCATCGAAATCAAATTCATATAACCAAGGCCATTATAGTTTTCTGGCAGTTCCTTATCTGCCTGTTGATAAACGACAGTTGTGTTACCTTTCAATAATTCTCTATGTTGCAAAGAAGAAACCACCTTTATGATAGTTTCATTTTTTGACATACCACCAAACGTTTTCACCTTATTAATAATATCCGCAAACATCTTGTCATAAACAGAAGAAAGAACAACGTCCGTATCTTTTAATCTATCTTGAAATTGTTCTATAGCTTCTTGTTGCTTGTCATCAGTTTCTTGAACTTTATACAATTCAGATGTTTGTGTGGATAAGGTCTTATCAACCTCTTTATTGTCAACATTCCTTTTTGCGTTGATGTATTGGAAATTCACAACATCTTTAATATTGAAGTTTGTTACATCTTTCAAATTAATATAATTCTCTTCCTCAAAAGATTCTGTATCCTTATTAATATGAATAGATTTTCTTATCAGAAAGAAATATAAAGACTGCTTTGAATCCAAGAAATCGTCAAGTGTCTTAGCAACATATTGCCCTTCCTTCTCACGAGATTTTGCTTCCTTTTCTTTTTCGTGGTTCTCAAAAGTTTGATAAGCTTCTCTAAGATTCAAATACATGTCGTATGATAATGTATAATCAAATCCAAGCCCCAAGAAGTTATTTGCAACATCCAAGTTCATAAGGATGGGACTGATATATTCCAAGTCATCCTTATCATTATACTCTATCAACAAACGAAGACGAATACCTAATTCTTCATAATCTTTCTGTTCGAGTTTTTCATTTTCTATCAATTCTTTCAATCCCGTTCTAAAATCCAAATTGAAATCATTGTATTGAAATTTCTTGGTCTCTCCATAATTTAAAAACTTGTCAAGAACAACCAAGAGAGAAGTCTTTCCAACATTGTTCTTACCAATGAGAAGAGACAGATCATCTTCCAACTCCAATCTGAATTCTTTCAAGAGTCGGAAATTTTCTACTATTATTTCTTTTATTTTCATAGACTTGTTTGATTTTAGTTTTATTGTTTATATGCACAAATAGGATAAAAGCTGGTTCAAACTTTTACTCCACACCTTCCAAAAGAAGAACCATGTTCTAAACAGCGGCTCACACAATGCCTCACTTGAATAATGCTTCACAAAACGCATATTCCTTAGCGACATACGGAAGTATCGGTGCACCTTGCCTTCGCCAGTCTTATCCCCAAGCCTGTCATCATACTGTCCGAAGTTACCACCTCGCATAATCTCATCAAGAAGGAATTTCCCTTCCTTCTCATTCGTCGGAGCAATCATCTTCTCCTCTTCCAATCCAAACACCTCATGCAGCACAAACATCACCGCCCCTGCAAACTTCCACAATCCCAACCATTTCAAATCCCGCTGCAACGCAGCCAAATTCTTAGGATCCAAATCCGTGAGACCTGTGAGATCTGTGTGCCACTTCACAACAACAAAATAATAATCAAGCAATTGTCTCAATCCAATCCCCTCCGTAAACACATGCCGATACAGATGCGACAGTATATATACAACATTGAAAGAAGTGGTAGGTACGGTAATCTCTCCATATCCATCTGGCAAAGTAACTACATTCGAACATTGCAAATCCATCACCTTCTTAAACCATTTCTGCATCCTGCGGTTATGCCAAGGACAGAACATATACGAAGGAGTAAAATGCACCTCAATTGGAGTCTTCATCACAGGAAAATCCACATGATGATAGCGCATCACTTGATTCGGACAAACCTTGTCAACATACTCCATTATACGTTTTCTGCCACCAATGAGGTAAATGTCTATATCTCCTGGTGTGCGCATATAAGGATTGGGATAGAGCAGTGCGTTACCTTGCCCTTTCAGGATACAGTTGCGGAATCCTGCATCCTTGAAGTTCTTGCAAACCTTTGCCGAATCCATATACAAGCGAATATTCAGCTGCTTAATCCTCTGCGCCACTCCCATCCATGTCATCAGCAAGTCTCCGTCAGGAGCCATTTCCTTTGGTAACTGTTGGATTCCATGAAACAACACTCCAATCAATGCCTGTTTCTTGGCAATACCATACGTCACTTTCCAGTCCGCATCCTTCACTGACGCAGGAATTTCCGATGTCGATTCTATGCAGAATCGTAAAAAATCAAAAAATATTCTTTGTTGTGCTTTCATTGTTATACTTTTGCAGGCATGAAAGAAAGAATCATGCGAGCTATCGGGAAGATAGTCCCCACGCTCCTACTCATATTGCTCACTCCCATATCGGTAGTCTTCACACCCATCTATTGGCTCTACAAGACTATCCGAAGATTCTTTCTGCGATAAACTTGGCAGGGAACAGCAAGCCTGCCATGAGATAACGCTTGCGGGTATGCGGCTCTTTCCACATGCGATACACAAAGCGGAGATTTGTTTTATCCACCCAAGCAGGATAGTAATCTATCTCATTCTTGGAAGTCTGATGGATAAAGCCACCACAAGTAAATCCTATACCCTGATAGCCTGCATGTTTCACTTTCAGCAAGAATTTCTCTTGCATCAACGCTCCCATACCCACAATCAAGAAGTCTGGATTCAGCTCCGTGACTTGCCTTGCCTCTTGTTCCATTTCTTCCTCAGAAGCAAAGTAACCATTCCGATACCCTGCAAACTTCACCTTTGGATACCGCTCACGGAATATCTCCACAGCCTTCTCTACTTGCTCCTGCTTCGAAGCCACGATATAGATAGTCTTTCCATGCTCGGCAGCATATGCAAACAACTCTGGAGCCATCGAAGTCATATCAAAACTGCGACGAGTCACTTGTTTGCCATACACTAACTTGATGGCTTTCACCAACAACCCACCATCTGCAAAGATACCATCCATCTGCGAGAACAGCTCCTTGTTGTCGAGGGCTGACAAATAAGACACAGGGTTGAGGTAAGTATATATCATCCCCTTATTCTCGAATATCTGATTAACGAAATATAATTCCGTAGATAAAATCTTAGAAACTAATATTGAAGACATAAGCCAATTCTATATTTCTTCCCACCCCAAAGCATCTGGGGTTAACGTATTTGGCATCAAAACCGAAGAAGGTGCATCCAAATCTATACAAACATTCATTCCATACCTAAGCAATAATTTGCCCATATAATTTAGTTTATACTTATCACCACCATTAGCATCTATCACGCTATTATAAATAACGCCACTTGATGACAGTACATCATCTGTTCCCAACTCGCTATAATCGACCTTATATTTTACAAGATTTTTGAAATCAACATAAGGAACTCGCTCTATTACTTGACATAAACGAACGAAATTATCTATGGAAATTTCTCCGTTGATCTTAGCTCGCATCAAGTTACATAAGATGTTTATTTTATTGGCATTATCTATTTTGTCAATGACAGCCAACAACACTTCCGATCCTTTTTCTTGATTAGCTACAGTATATTCATGTAAGAATTTCTCTTTATCTCTCTGTGAGAAATCTGAAAGTCCATACAAAAACAAAACCATTTTCTTGTACAAGCGACGCATCTGATAGTTTTTTGTTACTTTGAATATTCCATTCAATACACCTAATATTGGGACTCCATCTAAAGCACCGCCCGTGATTATGGCATCCAATCCTGTATCGCCTACAGTTGCCAATAGATCCTTGCTGTCATCATTTAGTAATGAAACTTCAAATGATTCTACTAAATTTTCCCCATTCTCTTCCATATGCATATTATTATACTATTTATATTTTCAAACATATACTATAATTTAGTCCTCCTCAGACAGATAATCTTCTATCATCTTATCAGGAGTCTTACAAACAAATCCTCTAATCAGATCTTTGTGCTCAGGCTTAATCAAGTATATATCCTGCAAGTTCTCCAGTAGATTGTATCGTAAATATAGTTTTCTAGTCTTATCATAGATAAGTGCATTATAAAACAGAATCGACATTTCAGAAGAAGACAAACCTGATTGCAGAAATGCGGCATATCTTTTGAAACGAGCCATCACCTCTTGCTCTTTTTCTCTTTGTTCCTCGCCGCTCATCGTTTTACGAACTATTTCAAAAATATCCAATTGTACCTGATCCATATATTTTAAAATGTTATACAAATGGCGACAATAATGTCCAATAGTAGAAGAAAAATGAACCGAGAACAAGAAATAGATAGCCTGACATTTTTCCAATTCCGTTTTTTGCACCTTTATTTGTTTAAAAAATCTTTCATTAAAGCCAAGGGTAAGAACAGCCAAATCTTCAGAATATTCTGTCATTATGTGTTTCTGTTCTTCTATACCTGTAGCAAAAGGTAAATCCTTGTTGGGTGTAAGATTGAAACGATATCTATCCCTTACCGAGAAGAAATACATTTTTTGCAGAACAGCCAAAGCTTCCATAAAGAAGTCATTACCTGAAGCATTTCTACTAGTTTCTACCAATTCGTGCTTTTCATTCCACTTGACATCTGTAAATTCCGCATGAAGCTCTTCTTTTATTTTTTGTTGCAATGACAACAAAGAAAAGAATGTGGACTCAAAATCTTTTATAGCATCCATGATGGCATCTTCCTTTCGATATTTAGCTTGATTCTCCAACTCTTTATTCTGCATTTTAATTGCAGAAAAATAGAGAAATACACCTGCTAAAGCCCAAATAGAGCCAATCACTCCACCCATGAAGTCGCCAACCTGCCCCGTTGCGGCCATTTCTTCATTTGATAGTTTTCCTCCTATAACAAATGTGGAAGACATGTGATATAAAAATATCCCCATGACAATAAAACCAACAATAGTTATAATATAAGCAAACCACTCCAGAAAAGAAATCTTTACCATATTCTTTTTAAACTAGACATCATACATTAAATTTCCTTATTACCTTAGCAGGTACCCCCCCCCACAAGGCAGTTGGAAGGAATATCTTTAGTCACAATACTGCCTGCTGCTATGACAACATTATTCCCAATAGTTACAGGCTTTACTATAACAGAATTAGCTCCAATAAAGACATTATTACCTATTGTCAACTTATCTGTCAGCCATCTCATATGTCCATCTATAGAGATTTGTGGATAATGCGTTAGAAGTACAGAATTCATTGTAATAGTAACATTATCTCCAATATCAAATAAGCGATAATCCAATGTATCAAAAGTGACATTTGCTCCAATATGGGCATTTTTCCCAATTTTTATTCCTATCATTTTCAACAACTTTGGACGCATCAACTTTGATGATAGCCATCGACTCATAGATAAACGCAAGATTAGGAATCTTGGTAAACGAGAAATATAATTAAGTTTAACGATTTCCATCTTTAACTATTCTTTTTAAGAAATTTATAAATTTGATAATATGGCAATGGTAAGATAAGCAAACGTTTTAAGAAACCTGTTTTCCATCTACTTTTTAGAAAATCAATTTTAAATGTGGCAGGATGAAACAGATAATACAGAAGCGACTTTGGTTTTGCAAGATTATAATATTCACCTTCATCAAAAAAGCGAAAATCCGCAAAAAGTTTAAGTGTTTCAAAACTAGGATTTTGCCCTTCTTTTAACAGATCATGACATAGCTGTAACTTATCTTCTTTTAATCCATCTGTTTGTCTATTGCTACAAACATAATCCAACGCACCTTTTTGAACATTTCTAATACACTTAACCTCTGGCAACATCTGCCCCTTTATACAATATTCATAAGGATATCTTTGTGCAAAAACATTTCCATCCTCATCTCTTTTATATTTTTCAACAGAACCTTTTGTTTCTAAGAACAGCATTTCATATAGTCCTACAAAACAATTTCTGCAATCTTTATCGGTAGGATTATGCATAAAATCAAAAAGATATCCATGCATATTTAGAGTCGTATTTGTATCTGTAAGATTTCTTTTATAATAGCTAGCAACACCTGTATAATAACCATAAATGTCAGCATCTATTCCAATTTCCGCCAATGTAGTTTGAAGAAATCTCTGCATTCCTCCAGACCAACCAATATCGACGATTGCGAATTTCCCTCCTATTTTCTGTTCTTTGAGGTATTCTTTAAGATTTTCAAATTCTGACAATGATTTTTTTTCTATAGCCTGACTTAGTTCAGAATACATCTCCATAAGATTACTATTGCTCAACAGATCTTTTCTATAGAATGTTGTATGCAAATCGAACCCATACTTATGCAATAATTTTTGATAATCTGACGCATTAAGACCTACAGCATCAAAAATTGAATTTACTGGAATTAACATAGAGGGGGATAACATAGTCAGGAGATTCTCCAAACTATAGTTTTTCCAAAGAATAGGCACTCGTAAACTTCTTCTTGAAACTTCAAGATAATAGGTTTTAATGTCAGTATTCTCTTTGTACAATAAGTCAAAAGCCTGCTTCATCAAGTATCCGTCTCTTGAAAAGAAATATACCTTGTCGATATGCTCTTTTCGAAAATTTTCATAGAGCCATTTACTATAACCTAACAGCAAAGGTCCTAATTTGTTCTTTCCAAATTGATAATATTTTTCCATACCATTACATAATTAAGTAAGAATCAATTCCATTGAGTTTTGCCATAAGATAATCACTAATTGGATTATCCCCAATATGTAGCATAGCCTTCTTTTTTATGCCGTTCTCGTTTCTCAACACCCTAAACAATCTACCAGAACGCTTCGTCTGCTGTTCTTTGCAAGAGACATAAAGACATTGCGGTTTCTTTATTCCATTACGTTTTAGTATATCAACGATTACATCTTTAGGAAGATACATATCTGACGTGATGAAAACTTTTTTAGAACTATCATCGACATATTGATTGTAAAGCATAACCATAGGAGTAATTGCAATACACTGCTCCAATTCAGTCTGTATTTCTAATTGTCTCAATATCTTGCTTATACTATCACCATAACAATCGGAAATACGCAGATAAATATCGTTTAGCGAAATCTCTTCGTTTTTCGAAGATTTTCTCGATAATATTTCTGCCATTATTCTTTGAGCTTTGAAATTGTGAATTTTAACTTCTGCCTTTCGATTATATTTCTGTTCTATTAAACTAAAAATTTCAGAAGGTTCCTTGCATTTTCTTTCAATTAATGTATCAAAAATATCAAACGATATATATTGGTAATTTGCGCAAAGCTTATCCAAGGACATATTTTTCTGAATACATCCGACTGCCATTTTTATAATTTTATTGATTAATCTCATACTGTCTCAATCTTATATATTCCCTAATTTTGCGTGGCACTAAATGTTTAAGTTTCCATTTAATAAAGTCTAGATATAGTTTAGAAAACTTTCCGTGACGAAAAACTACATTGGCACACAAAATTTGCTGTTCACACCAATTACCCTGTTCAGAAACTCCATTTCCCTCATATATAGCAATCACAGTATCCATTTTTTTCATAACCTCCAAAGGCACTTGAAGGAAGAACAAATAATCAGAAATTATTATCTTTGGGGTAACTACATAGTAACCAAACTCTTGATGCAGCTTGCGTCTATAAATGCAACTTTGATGAACTAGATGTCTTTCATTCTCGGTACAAAACATATTAACCTTAAAACATCTTCCAAAACTTGTTTTCTTATACAAATCAGAATACAAGAAGGCAATATCATCTGGAATTTGCTCTTTAAAAATATTCTCCAAAACATTTTCATCGACAAAGACATCACCAGCATTCATCATATTCACCCACTCACCAGAAGCCATTTTGATACCTTTATTCATTGCATCATATATACCTTTGTCAGGTTCGCAGATTATACGAACAGCTCTATCCGGATATTCAGCAGCAATGCTTTTAGCGATAGCTACAGTGTTATCTTTAGATTTACCATCGACAACAATATATTCTAAATCTTTAAAAGTTTGATTTAGAACAGAACGCATAGTTCTTTCAATCTCCTTTTCTACATTATAAGAGATAGTAATTATACTTATTTTCATAATCTTGCTTTTGTTGGTTTTACATCAAAATATCGCTCATCAAATTTATGATAAAATGCACATAAATAAAAATACATCAGAATACAATTCTCCCAAAATTCATAACTAAAACTAATTCCCATGAATAATAAAAAGAACATCAATTTACCTTTATAACCTAGTGAAGATGAAAGGTAGGATGATGACTTTATAAGCCAATAATAGAAAAATGCACCATAAAAGATACCATATTTAGCTAATATTCCAATAATACCTTCTGAAGGTGCAACGATTACACTATGTTTATAAAGTACTGCAGAAACATAAGAATTAGAAAGTTGATTAAATCCTAGAAAGATATCATTGACAAAATTCAAAAAACTTACATAGATACCCGTAAAACGTTGCGGGCATACAATTGCCATACCATCTTCAACACTATGGTACTCTATAGCACCAAGTCCAGCATCCAAATCCATTAGACCTTCTATTTTTTCCGACATTATAGATAACCCCCATACTGTAGGAAATGCTAAAACAATACATAATACGATTACTGCTTTAGCAAAATTTGATTTTTTATTAATTAAAATAAATAAAGCCAATACCGACAGTAATGAATATCCTGTAGTAGACAATGTAGTTAGCAAAGAAAAGAACAAGATACAAAAGGGTTTATTCTTTATATTAAACTTATTCCTTACTAAATTAAAATACATACCTAAAAGTATCCAGCAAGAAAACCTTCCCGGCTCCCAGGTAAAGCCTAAATTTCGTCTTATTCCCATCTCTAGATGTGAACACAAGCCAAATAAAAAGCTATAAGTTTCAGTTGGAGAACTAGGTTGTATAACAGATATTGATCTCATAAAACTAACAAATGGAGCCCCCATGATATTAGCCAAAAGCCATACAACCAATGATATGCTACAAAACATAACCAACATCTTCTCAAAATAATATAAGAAATCCTCTTTGGTATAAATATTAAAAGCAACGTGTGCAATTATTATACTATAAAATGAAGGAAAGTTTATAGAAATAAATCCTCCATACTTAAAATAAGATGCAATATTCCATACAACATTTACAATCAATATTATCCACAAAGGCTTGTATGACTTGTGACAATATTTAATATAATAAATAGCGAGTATTATTAAAAATACAGGCATAATTATAGGGTTCTTTCCAAAATTAAAGCTTGTATAATCTGAAACACTAGCCACCCACATGAACATCATGAACATGTAGAATATTTTAGCTGTGTAAGGAACCTTTTCTATTGAAATCGTATTCATATAATATACTATTTTTTACCACGCTATCCATCTTCCAAAATAGAATTTCTTGAAAAACATCAAATATAATCCTATTAAGGTTCGATAAAAGAGCGTGAAAAATTTTTTCTTTTTTGATACTGACCTCGCACGCTTTCCTTGAATTGGCGAATTTTCAAAACCTTCCCAGTTACCATCTAATGGCTCTACCTCTTTCCAACTAATTTCTATATGAGGCAATTGCTTTACCAACATAGAGAAGATACTTTGGTCATGGCGATTTTCATGAAATCCTTCAAGATTCGGTTGAGCAGATTTTTTATCTGTGAATAAATCTATATGGTTCAATCTTATATCATTCCAATCTATAAGCAATTTTTCTGTAATCTTGCTTTTCATCAAAATAAAACAACCACCCCATAATTGTAATGTCATTGCTAATTGCAGATAGCCATTAGGACAAATCTGTTTAAAAATATCCATCTTTGTCCAATCCTTCTCCAAATAGGGTTGTTGGAATGCCAATATTGGTTTATCTAAACTCAACATTGAAAGATATTCCTCAAAACGAGGTAGTGCATTATATTCAAAATGATTACCGCCATCAGAATACACAAGAATGTCTCCTTCTTCTAAATATGCCATTACCTTCTCAACCAAATAAGGTTTCCAAGTCCAATAAGCATAACCTCTTCTATAAATCTTAGGATTCAATAATTTGAAGAATTCTTCTGGCAAGTCTTTCTCTGTTAAGAAATATCGTTCGTCAAATCCAAATTTCTCGGTTTCAAGTTCCAGTCTTTTTAGTGAGGAACGATATCGAGTGTCAGCAAAAGATACAAATACTATTTTTTTCATACAGAACCTCCTTATGCACATTTATGATAACAATTATCTGCATAAGGAAGTTCAATAACGAGTGCTATTTTACCCCCCCCTAATAGGTCTACAGTAATATTTCTCAACTTATTTTTAACTCTTCTCATATACCATGATATATTATATGGGAATGGAGCATCCTGCGGTTCAAATGAGGCGATATTGACATCTAAACCCAAACGGTTTAAAGACTTGTTTGTTATATGCCTACCACTTATAAGACCTGCAGCTCTAAATGTATTTAGCTGGCGTGTACCATATAATTCAGGATGATACTTAATACAATAATTACCATAAGTTTCAAACTCAGAAAACAAACTTCCTCGTTTGTCCGAGAAATCACAAGCAAGCATTATTTTCTCAACCCATGTATCACCATCAGATTTACTAAAATCAGTAATTGCTACCAACATTTCTTTTACCACAGAAACTTTAAACAGCATATGCTCGGCGATAAATGAATAATCCACGAGTTTTCCAAATCCCAAAATTCTATTCATTGTGATAAAATAAGGCTCATGATTTTCTATTTTTTTTGTAAATAATGGTTGACCATCATCAAAAAAAGATATAGAATTAAGAGGAAGTGTATCTGCGTCCCATGTTAGATAATACTCTTTAGCCCATTTGCTTTTAGAAAAGGCAAACTTTAAGAGTTGCAGAAAATACCATCCTACACAGTTTGGTCTTCTCTCACCCTTCTTCTTCATACATTCGTGAACTATACCAAAGTTCAACTCTGGTACCAACTTGTTCTCATCTAACAATACTACATTAGTGAACTTGTGCAAATAACTCAATCGCCCAAAGTTTTTTTTGTTAGTCACAATATATATATTATCGCAACCCATTATAAACTTGTTTATATAAGTCACCACATTTTTTACGAATGAAGTATCCTTACTTGCCACAGGTATAAGAACATCAAATTTTTTATTACTTTGTTCCATTTTTTACTATTTTATGATATACATTCATGATGGAATCTATGATAACATTCACATCATGTCGATCTTTTGATATTTCGATTTCCTTCTTACTTAACTGCTCAGCGAAAGCCTGATTTGTTCCAATCTTCTGAATGAAATAAGCTGTCTGATAAGCATCATTGGACGGAACCAACACGCCAGCTCCATCTTTCAAAAGCGTTGGAACTCCACCTACACCCTGTGCAACAACTGGCAAACCTATAAACTGTGCCTCACATACGCTGTTAGGACTGTTGTCAATATAGCTAGGATGCATATAGACATCAGAATTCAATAATCTGTCAGCCAATTGGTCTGCATTGATTGTTCCTCGGCAATACACATTAACCGCCTGGCACTTGATTCCAGTAAATCTTTCTTGCATTTGAATCTCCGATACTCCATACACATTCCATTCGAATTCTATATCAGTATTTTGCTTAAGCAATTTAGCTGCCTTCAATATCACATCTGCCCCTTTATATACAGGAGATGATATTGTAGAAGTTATCAACAACTTTTTCTTTTGTGCATTATACTGCCATTTCTTAGATTTAGTTATAGCAGGACGCAATGCTTCTGAACAGAAAAAGTATTCTGCATTTGGAGATAACAATTTGGTAACACGTCTATCCCAATCAGTTCTACCAAAGAAATAATGAGTATTCTTAAATATCTCAGCTTCTCTTTTAGCCTGATAGGGCATCCAAGAATGCCAGCCATAATAGAGATTGTAGAATTTTCTGAAATTAAAATTTAATGATTTTAAAATGGAATATCCACTCATACCAGCCGGACAATATGCATCATAAATAGGGTTGATAATACCCTGAATGTGCATTACAACTGGTATATCTGTATATTTAGCTATCAAGCCAAAACAGAGTTCACTTCCCCAACAATGGATTACATCTGGCTGATAAGCATCTATCACTTTTCTGATAAGCTGGATATAATGCTTATCTATCTTCTCTTTACGAAACTTATTGAATCTCTTTTCCCACTTAGATACATATAAGGGATAATAGTGAACTCCATCACCATCCGAAGGAGAATCATCAGAAGAATATGGAAAGGCTATAGCCAAATCCAATCCACGCTTCACGATTTCACCCTGAAGTGTACCAATCCATCCACCATCTATCATGGATTTCCGCTTATATAAAGCCGGATTACCAGACAACCATAATATTTTCATGATTTATAATAATATTTATTTTTAATCTTAACCAAAGAAATTACTTTCATTACACCAAGAGAGAATATAACTCCCACCAATGTATATACAATCCACCAATAATCACCTACATAATCATGAATCACCATATCATACAGATTTTTACTCGTATCAGCATTTAGCCCATAATGCCACACCAAAAATACACTTACAATTTTGAAGCCCAATACATGGAGTAGCAATATATAGAGTGAATTCTTACCAAAATATTGCAGTATCTCTGAAAGTTTTGGCAAAACTTTCATGATGACACGACTAAGGTTATAGGTGAATATAATACCTATTACCGTCATAAGCGGAAACACCAATGGGTAAGAAAAGGAGGCAGACATCACATCTATCCTTATAAACTTACTTGTCAACATCAACAACAAAAAGGAAAGCAAAAGTAACCAAACAGTGCCCCCCCCCACTTCTGTACAACCTTATACTTACAAGCCACAAATCCCATATAGATAATAAAAGTTACTGTTAGCTCTCTGAATATTGCTGTTGGCAAAGGAAAGTTTAAATTCTGTAAAACTGTTACCATTGCGTATAATGCTACGAAAAACAACAATCTAAACTTTTCTTTTCTAATCCATAACATGATTGTATATACAAGAATACAACTGAAGAAAAGGCTCTTTAGAAACCATATAGGGCACAATATAGGATTATCAACTTGCTTGAAACCCAAAACCATAATAGCCATCTTCACTCCTTCCAATCCAGGATAACGTGTCTCTGCCATGTAATGATTGACAAAGAAATCCTGTAGTCCCAATATGAATAATGTGAAAATAACAAACGGAAGCCAAAGAGTGCGCAATTTACGCTTAATGTATTTTTTCTCATTTTCCAAGAACGATCCATTATCTGTTATCTTCAAGAAATATCCACTCACAAAGAAGAACAACCCCATGTGAAACAGATACACGAAGTCAACAAGTGGTCTCGGCGCACAATGTCCCAATACGACCATCAGAATGCCTATTCCTCGTACAACATCCCAAGTGTAATCTCTATAACTATTCATAATAAATTCGCTAAACCTATTTTTCGTTTCAATCTCTCACATCTTTCAACTGCATCCTTATACGGCTGTTCTTCCGTCCAAGGACGAGCTGTTTTTAAGAAGCGAGCAGGTACCCCCCCATAACCGTGTTCTCTGACAGAACATCCTTATTTACTAAACTCATCGCCGAGATAAAACAACCATCAGCAATCGTAACATTCTTAGCTATTACAACATTAGTACCAATAAAGACATGATTACCAATTCTCTTTGGATTACCATCAGCACATGAGCATCGATAAAGACAACAATAATTACCAATCTTTGTACTTCCACTTATAATGATACCACATCGGTGACCAATACGGCATCCATATCCAAGACTATTTATCGGAATATCAAAACCATTCTTTATACTCAGTTTATTATACCTCATCTTGTACCATAAAAACATGGGAATATAAAAAGGAGAGAGCTTCCGCTTGTAATCATAATACTCCAATTTTCTCATGCAACGCATGAACTTCTGTATAGGATTCGGCAAAAGTAATCTCTTAATAAAACCCTGCGGAAATACCTGTTCGTTCATTATCTCATCTGCCTTGAGATAGAACTTTAATTCTTTTCTTGATGTTATCATATTTATTTGCTATTTTTTTTAAAAAGCTTGATTTAAAATAACGAAATTTTAAATACAAGAATGCTAACAATTTACTTTTCTTTAACAAAAAAAGATATCTAGTAATAATATCTGTGGGCTTCAAATTATTTATTTGAGTAACCAGCTTTTGCATTTGAGCTATTTCATCTTTTTCTGGAAATTTTCGTAGCATCCAAAAGGAAGAAAATAAATTAATCGCCCCGAACAATGCAATATTTGAAGAATAATGAATACCTAAAATTCTACGCATAACAGGTAAGGCTATTCTGTTTAATTGTATGTATTCAGAGCCGATATTACTTGCATGCATAGCCGAATCTTGTCTACAAATATAAGAATAGACTTCAACATCAAAGTATTTTATATGATTATTCTTATCTATTAACGATACATATTCTACATTAAACAACAAATCTTCTCCTATTCGAAGATTTTGATTAAACCTTATTTTTTTTACATAAACCGTTCGATATAGTTTAGCCCAAGGTGAAGAAACTATTTTATAAGCCAATAATTTCCTTAAATATTCATCTACAGTTAAATCAGGTGACAAAGAAACATCAACAGGTTCCCCGTTGCATTGGTGTCTAAAAATGAAAAGATCGCAATTAACATTATCACTAATACAAGTACTAATAAATTCTAGTGCAGACGGCAAAACAATATCATCGCTATCCACAAAAAAAATCCATTCACCAGTTGCCTTATCTATTCCTAAATTACGTGCCGAACTTACTCCACCATTTTGCTTATGAAATACTCGCACTCTACAATCTTGACTAGCATACTCATCACAAATCTTACCAGATTTATCTTTACTACCATCATCAATAAGAAGCAGTTCATAATCTAAACTATTTTGTGATAATATGCTATCAACAGTGCTGCACAGATATTTTTCCGCATTATATACGGGTATTATTATACTAATCATTGTTCTTAAACTTTAATTTATAAAAGCCTTTAGTAAAATGAATGCTACTTTACAAAAGTTTGTACCAACATCTCTTCGCTTAAGTATTCAGCAACCCAATAGGCATGAGTAGTTACAAAATTAAGGATTATTCAAATCAAAGAAAAAATCCTCAGTTTTCTCATCCCATGGGTAATAACGCAACAACTTGTAAACCTTTGTCCGATACCTAATATCAGAAGGAATAATTACATCCTTATCAAAACAAAATCCAATAATAACCTCAGACAAGTTACCTTCTTTATATGGTACGAAAAACTTGATACCATCTTTGTCTTCTATCTGTATTGGGACATATCCACTATCTTTGGCATAGAGTGCAATACCATCTAAGACAGATTGATCAATATACATAAAATTACCAGGAATACCAGCTTTAGTTCCGCCAGACTCTATCATATAAGCCTTAGAAAAGGCAGTGTTCATTTGCAGCTCCTTGGGGTTATAAACCACGACTGGATTACCTGTTTTCTTTGCCAATTCGCTTAAATCCGCACCTTGTGGCTTCGTATAATTTAATATATAATCATCCAATCTAATTTCATCTGCCAAATATTCTATATTATCACCAAATGCAATAACAGAACGACACCCAGGATATCCTATATCATGCTCCGCCTTACTTATAGACATATGCAATTCCACACAAGAGCGGAAAAACAAGCTTATACTCAAAATGTTATTGGGTCCTATTTTTTTTGTATAAGGATGATATACCTTAGCAATACCATCGTTTAAAATAAGATTTCTTTCTTGCGGAGAGCTATAATATAATACTGCACTATGTGCGGTCTCTAATCTATCATATATTTTCCGGCATTGCTCAACATCTAAATTCCAGTTCGTTTCTTCGAATAAAGATCCAAATCCAAGCAAATCAGACCACATACAAAAACATTTTCGAACAGTTAAAGATGGAGGATTACCTATTTTAATTGTAAGATTACTTCCCATCTCAGGAGCAGTATCTTTTAATAGTTTACTAAAATCCATATTTCAAATTACCCCCAAAACATAAATTCATCCTAAAGCTACATTTAAAAACTCTAAAGATTTCTTTCGATATTTTTCTAGTTTGACATACACCTTATTATAATCAATTAGAGGCAACCGCATTACCTGAACAGAATCTTCTACTATACGATTTTCAATCCCAAAGCACTGCAATAAACTTTCTATTCTTGAAAGCCCTCTTTCTTTATTACCAACAACAACAAATTGTTTTTTAAAGAGAATAGAGAACACACAGGCGTGAAAAGAATCAGTAATAACAAATTCTGCATCATAAAATCCACGCAGCCATTTTTCAACAGAAGGTTTGATTCTCTCATTCAAAGGTTTTGTCTCATCGTTTTCATGCGGATTGGTTACCGAGAAAGCCCTTAAACATTTCTGGTTAGCAACATGCATTATCAATGCTCTTTTTTTTTCGTTTTCATCCAATATATAATTGAGTAAAGTTCCATTACTCTTAGGAGTATTTGCCTTTTGAAAGAAAATAGAATAATCTACTTCATTTAAAAGCATTGTAGGATCAAGCACATGAACAGAATTTGTATCAAAATACTTTTTGCAAAGAGTAACACCATTAGTTTCTCTTACGGAAATCGCATCAAAAACCTGAAGTAAAGCTTTGCATCTCCGAGTTTGCTGGTCAGTATATTCCCAATTATCTGTACCAAATGATGCCGCATAGGACAATCGCTTGATTTTCCATTTACTAGCAAAAGAAAGAAACGCATTTTCGATTTCTTGCCATCTCCATCCTGGAACAAAATATAATGGGCGCCAGACTTGATCACTTCCAACAACGATTGCATCATAAGAATCTCCATCTAACTCTTTAAAGTTCCTTATCTCCTTTCGATGGATATAAGAATTGATAAATCTTTGAGTATTCTGTGAGACGACTGGTATAACCTTATTGTTTTGATAATACTCATAGAATATCTTTTGATTTCTTCCTAATAGTTTTTTAACGATACGCTTTAAAAAGCATTTGGGTATATCTTTAAATGGAGGAAGGGGACATTTATTTGGCGTATCAAATACTACCACCTCATGCCCCATTCTTTCCAATACTGTTTGCAAGGCATATGCCTGCAATATCCCTCCATAATTTGTATGGAGGGGTAATGTTAATATTCCTATTCTCATTTTTTATATCCAGATTTTGATAGGTCTGATAAAAACTAATTAATATTTTATTTGCCAAGTTTCTTGAATCTCAGTTCCTCTCTCAATGAGTAAACAAGCAATTGTCCATTCTTCTCTGCGACGATATAGCACTCTATATTATCTTCAAAACCTTATGATACCATATTGACACAACATATGATACTAACATCAATACAACCCAATCAGCATAGAAAGGCAATATACCTCTTGCAAATTTGAAGTAAATACTAAATATCAGTATATGGATAAGATACCATTCATACGAAACTTGATTTGTATATTGAAAGAAACGATTAACCAAATTTATACTCATTTTATAAACAATGAGAGCCATAGACATATAGCCAACAAGCGAAGGGATGTCATTATATGATTTCCAGAATCCACCAACGAAACCAGTTACTCCTGTCAATCCTAAGCCTCCAATCATAGCTAAAATTAAAATACCCAACTTAGGCACTTTGATTTTCTTTGGATGTTCAAAGTATATCTTTGCTAGCCACATACCTAAGACAAACTCCCAAAGATATTGCAAGAAGAAGCTATTCCAGATTCTTTCATCGTTTATACCTAAATAAGTAGTAATTGTTGCCCATATGAGACTGATAAGTAATGAGATTCGCCCCCCCCATATCCACTTTAAACAGCCTAACTATTAAAGGCCAAAATAGATAGAACTGGATAATTGTAGACACGAACCACATTTGATAACCAAATGCACATTCCAAAGAAGGAACAAACATTTTGTATAGAAAGACAGAACCCAACAAAGGGTTAAGCACATTTTGTCCACATACCAACCCAAAGTACAACGCACTTATGATTACTACAATAAGATAAGGTATATAGACCTTTGAAAATCTTCTTTTCAAGAATTGTCCATAAGTCAATGGTTTATATAGTGAAGACAGATACAATCCAAATCCACTACACAATATAAATATATGAACACCTGCTCCACCTAGTGATGTTGCCTTCATTAAGAAGCTAGGTAAAGGATAACTCTGTACAAGATGCATCAAAACTATCGTAAATATGGAAAATCCTCGAAGGAAATCCACAACTTCTAATCTTCTATTATTCATCATCTTATTCGTTATTTTCCAAACTCCTTAATTCTCTGTTCCTCTTTCAATGAGCAGACAAGCAATTGTCCATGCTTCTCTGCTACTATATAGCCATCCAAGCCTTGAACCACCACCTTACTTTCATCGGCTGTATGAACCACGCAGTTCTTACATTCATACAAACGGATGTCCTTGCCTACCTTGGCATTGCCAGCCTCATCCTGTGGAAGCAAGGTACGAAGGCTGCCCCAGCTGCCTAAGTCGCTCCAGCCGAACTCGGCTGGCAAGGTATAGATTTCCTTCGACTTTTCCATTACGGCATAGTCAATGCTAATCTTCTCGCAAGTTGAGAAGAGTTTGCCGACTACCTCTTTCTCCTGTTCGGTATAGAAAGAAGGTGCCATCTCGCCCATGATGCTGGCAAGGTTTGGCTGGAAGGTGCGGATTGCCTTGCCGATGGTATCGATGTTCCACACGAAGATTCCGGCATTCCAATAGTAATTGCCAGCGGCAAGATATTGCTCGGCTGTCTCCAGGTTTGGCTTTTCCTTGAAAGCCTCTACCTTGTAGATTTCATCTACGGATGTTGGCTCTGCAGCGGCGATATAGCCATAGCCTGTTTCTGGGCGGCTTGGCTTAATACCGATTGTAACGATGGCGGTCTTATCGGATGTATAGCTCAATGCCTTGCTGAGCACTCGTTGATACTCCGAAGTATTTATGACCAAGGCATCGGATGGTGTCACCACGATGTTGGCATTTGGATGCTTCTTCTGGATCTTCCAGCAGGCATAAGCAATACAAGGAGCTGTATTGCGAGCCTCCGGCTCTGATAATATGTTATCTACTGGCATGTCAGGGATTTGCTCCTTGACAATGCTGATATATTTTTCGTTTGTCACTACCCACATATTCTCGACAGGACAGATTGGCTTCAATCTATCTACTGTCAATTGAATGAGGGAACGGCCGACACCCATCACATCTATGAACTGCTTTGGGTAATCGGGGGTTGACATTGGCCAGAAGCGGCTGCCAACGCCGCCGGCCATGATTATGATTTGTATATCTTTGTACATTATAAATGTATACGATTTATTTTTTTCTAAAAGTAATATCTTCTCAGCCCAACACTTTCGATGTAATCGTCCTGGATTGGAGAAATCTTATTGTTGAGTTTCTCCACTTTCTCTGGGATTACATCTACTGTTGTTACATGATGTTTTTGGGACAATAGCGTTGCTATGCTCAGACCGACGTAGCCGGTATCGGCTACTGCTACTGTTATATCTTTGAAATTTTTCATCATTATAGTGTTATTTTTTCGAAAACCTACCCGTCCTTCCTTACCGTTAAAGAAGGAGTTTTTTCTACCTCTCCGTCTCTCCTGCAAGGAGAGCTCCACCTCTAACCAAGCCTTCCTCCTCAGAAGGAAGGATGTAACCGCCCTCCGGTGCTCGTAACCGCTACGCTCTAAGGTTGGCGGACCATCAAAGGTCTACGCCATGTTATGCGGGATGGGACCGCAAGAGATAGACTTATGAAAATGATTATTATAGTACATTATATTATTGACAAGCCAGGATATTCACTCATCTATATGTTCTACGTTTTTCTTCATATATCCTAATAAAGCCTCATACCTTTTTTTTCTGTATACAAAAGATTTTGTGGCCTGTAGCATAGATTGAATATACTTTTGTATAAATGGATCATTCACCTTCTTCTTAACTTTGGTATAAAATTCATTGAAACTTTGAGTATAAAGGGACACGTCCTTACCTTCATTCTGAATATAACATGCAAACATCCACATAGCATAAACATGAGATACACTTGTTTTGAAATATAATTGCATATCACTCAAAAGATGGGTTAAAATGGCAGCTGTTTGCTTAAACTTAGCTTCAAACTCTATTAGTTTTGCCCTATCTAACATCTCATCATGAAAATATTTCTTATAAAGTGCATCCAATTGGCTTTTATTGCTATCTATAACTTTTCCCTCAACTATAGAGAAAAATAATTCTGAACAATATTCTATATCTTCATATCTATTTTTATCAAGACGTATCAAAATTTTATCAAATGGTGAAACTGAAGGCAATTCCGTCAACAATTTATAAAGATCATATTGACTATACATTGCTTTTCTAAACTCTTGTGCCGTAAGAGGTTCACCATTTCGGTTCAAACGATCAAATACATCATTGATAGTTTCTTCCTCATCAGAATCAATAAACACAATATTTATTTGATATTGCCAGAAATCTCTTTTTATATCTGAAAAATCATCTTTATCCCAATCTTGAAAAAATGTACCATTCATAGCTTCTTCACAATAACCATCATCAGAACAATCTTCAGGTAAAGATAACTTTCCCTCAATAAACTTAAATATTGAAGTAAGACGCTGTTTTCCGTCTATAACGTCATATTTTGTTTTACCAGAACTTTGATCAATGAACTCATGAAGAAATATAGGAGGGATTGGAAAGTTCTTAACTAAAGAATCTATAAGAAAAGATTGTTTTTCTTCACTCCAAACTTCAGAACTACGCTGATACTTTGGATTCAAATTTATTTTGCCTAAACTCTTGAATTCCCACAGAGTTGCAATTGTAAAGGCTGTTTCATGTCTTTTAAATCGCTTCATAATTTTAATAAATTAGTTGAGTTAGCTATTACAACATACTGGTCGAACAATGTCATCAAAACTGCATTTAGCACCTCTGGAGGATATGGATTTACCATAACCAAATGTTTAATATCAGCAGGTATAACTGACAAGTATGTGTCTATTTCCTGTCGATCAACGTGCCAATAAGAAATTCCACAAATTATAACCAAGTCATTTTTAGTTAAACCACTTGCTTGAACCTTAATGTGATTTCTTATTTCGGCTGACCACGATTGTTTCATCCTAGAAGTATCACCAGCAGGTGGAATTATTGCATTAATTATATTCAAACAATCTAAATTTTTATTATCATACTTAAACTCGGTCAATTTATGGTTATCAAAAGAATATCTATCAGGAATACAATAAGCAGCTTTATCACGTTTAACAGAATGAAATGCGATTGAACCATGTGGCTTATATATATGAATCTTCTTCTTATCTGCCGAAAAACCATCTATGCTATATGGGAGTGCGAACATATCTAATATAAGTTCTAACCACACATCATAATTCAATGAAACTATATGGATAGACTTAATATTTTTATCAGAATTTAGTGCCTTCAAATATTTAACCCACCCCCAATCATGCAACTTCTTTTTACATTTTGCAAGATTTACTTTATTCGTATAGTAGACAAACAAAGACATAAGATATTGTTCTAACTCATTATAAGCACGTATATATATCTTATCTTTTATCTCTATACGTTGAGGCAAAATATTTGCACACGTAATAACCTCTTCTATTATATTTAATGCCTTATCTTTATCTAGATATGGACGAGCACCTAAAGTCCAAAGATTCGGGCAATTTTGAAATGACAAAAATCCTGAAGCTCCAGTCTCAGGCCATGGAACATCTGCCCCGGAAGCAAATAAGTTTCCAAGATTCACATCTTCTGATTTATCTATTGTTTTCATTAAATCAATAGAAAATCCATTTCCCAAAATAATTAATACATTTCTTTGAGCAGCCATAACCCTACATTTTTAGTTTATCAAAGTATTCTGATCCAACTTTTTTTGCCAAATCTGATATTTTCGAATAACCAATCTTTATTTCTGGCAATTCTTCATTATGATTATCTCCAACTATATCTTCAAGTATCTGAGACTTTGTCAGAATAACAATGTGAGAGAAATCAACATGCTGTTTCTGAAAGAACCCAATCACTTCATTGCGATTTTGCTCGGACTCAACAATAACATACTTCAAATCAGTGTACTCAAATGGAACACCATAAGTTCCTAATACGGAACTACCATTGTTATTTTTTTTATATTTTTCGTAATTGATATCATCTAAGAAATATGGATAATCACCAATTCCTTCAAAAGTAGGTACCAAACGGATTTCCTTTTCGTCATAAAAACGATAATTCACATAACGCTTTTTCAAAAGTGGTCCCTCAACAAACTTCATATACGAGAATGGATAAATCGCTTTTTCTATCAGGTCAACATTACCGCTATCGAATGCCTTCCCTAAATTATCGATTTGGTTTGTAAAGAACTCAGAATCTCTCAGACAATAGCACACAGGATTAAAACCTTTCTCTACACCCCACTTGCGTGAAAAGCCAAGAGCATAATTACCATATGCCCATTTCCCTGCACCGAACTCAGACAAAGGCAAATCACAAAGACTTACCATTGGAAAGGCTATACCCTTCAAATGGTCGGATGCTAAAATATCTTCAAGACAATAAGAAAAATAAAGCTTCTTTGTTTTTAATATATTCATCAGACCTGGCTTTTTTGTCTGATGCCACAAAACATTTGAACTTAATCCCATAACAATTTCTATCTAAGTTTTAATCCGTAGAATTAGCAACCAAAAGTAATAAAAGTTAAACTCTCAAGTGCTTCCTATCATTATCCCCAAATTGCAGGATTGGTTACTATATTAGCGACTATATTAGAAAGAGTATCCAGGCCAAATGACTTAACTTTCTCTATCAGAGGACCTTTCTTTCCTCCTTTTTCTTCTGACAATGCTGCCTTTAGCTCCTTCACCTGCTTACCTGTTAATTCGTCGGATATCGCCTCTAGAAATATATTGGCAGCCTGTTGCTGGTTCTGTGATTGTGAATTGGAATTTGTAATCACTACACCTCCATTTTGCACTTCTTTAGGAGTTGTAATCGTTTGCGGAATTTCCTTGAATGCCTTCAAAATAGCAAGTAACTTATCATGTCCCTTAGGAGAGGGACTTTGAGATGCTATTTTCTCAAACTCTTCAATCATAATATCTCCACGATAGTGAGTATGAAGAAAGCGAGTGGTCATTTGAACCCATTCTTGAAAAGCACCATGATTGGCATATTCATACCAACACACCCATCTATCTTCATTTTTTTTCAGCGAAGCTTTCAGAGTTTCGCCTTGAGTTATAAGTTCATCTATATCCATAAATTAAAAGAATAAAAATACACTACCCAGTTGTTCCGGCAGCTTCCACCGCCAGAACAACCTAAGTATTTATCGAGTTCTAAAAAATAATCTTAACTATCTATTGTATGTTTCGTATGGTATCATTGAAGGGCTCACACGGATCTCAAGGATTCTATCACAAACCTTTCGAAGCTCGCCTTATAGCCACCGTCCATCGGGCAGGGATCGTCGGGATAGGACTTGTGATACTCCTCTTCCATGTTGTCAAAATAGTCCATTATCTGCATCACCTGATCTTTGAAGCAGTGATGCTTCTTCAGCGAAGAACGAAGCAGGCAGTAGGACTGGGTATGACTGGCATAACCCTCTTAGACATGCTTGACTGAATTCTCACTCATGTGGCCAGCTACCTTTAAGGTGCGTACCACATTACTACTGCCGCCGAGGATGGTATCCGTCAAACCGCGCAGCGCTTTTTCTGTTTTTGTAAATCTTTTCATTTCTTAATATGTTTGAAATTTCTAATATTTTTTGTTAAGCTATTATCAATAGTTCGTTAATAATTCAATAATGTGCTAAGCAGCTGTACGCTGTAAGCACGAGAGATCTTTGAAAATCTTGCTAATTAAAGTTCGGTTCGG